>VFQP010003159.1_pt1 | contig 17133 bp, 30 predicted proteins | sample 3512351 | NCBI WGS metagenome assembly VFQP01 (sample SAMN10412372, study PRJNA504923) | tailings metagenome | isolation source: Relicate 1 Philex TSF1 revegetated site | place: Philippines: Tuba, Benguet | collected 2017-08-29
CACACACACACACACACACACACACACACACACAAACACACACACACACACACAAGAGTTACACATACGTTTGTCCATCTGAAATTCAACACACACACACACACACACACACACACACAACATACATGCGTTCATCTGAGATGTAGCCCCCTGCATATTTGTGCTGCAATGACAGCAGTGCACGTTGTTCATCAGAGGCGTCAAGGCCAAGTGCTTGTGAAGTATCCTGTGTGTTGGTGATAGTATACAGTGTGAAGTGACAGTATACAATGTGCAGTGACAGTATACAGTGTGAGTAGCAGTAATCTATACGATAATGTACATTCTGTGTGATGTGGTAGTGTACAAGTAACATACAAGTAACTATACAATGTTGTGCATCAACTACATGATCAAGGGGCAATCCACATGAAAAGACACATGCCCAAAACACACCCCCACATGCCCAACAAACATGCCCAAAAACACACCTCCACACGCCCAACAAACCACCCCCACACGCCCAACAAACCACCCCCACATGCCCCCAAAAACCAAAACAAATTCAAAAAAACACCTCCCACCTTGAACGTGTCAATCAAGTCCAAGTATGCATTGTGAGGATTCGCGGGGGAAAACAACACCGCCACCACACACGCCCCCATCACCACCCACATCATACACAAAATCACCTCCCCCACCAGCCATACCCACATTTCCGCAAACGTATTCGGTGGGTTGGGCGGAAACGTGTTGCGCACAAGTGCACTCACCGAACTTGTCAAGCTAAACAACACATCCGTCCCTATATTACCACCAGGCAACCTCCAAAACACGGGCCAGCTCACTGCCATGGGGGCGTTGGGGAGGTAGGGCACCCCCCCCTGCCCCGGAAACCCCTGTACACGAGACACCCACCATGCCGCAGCTGCAAAAAAGAGCACCAAGTAGCTTGTGTTGAGGATGAAGAGGACAAGGCGGCGGAGGCTATAGGTGAGCCATGCTGGGGGGGTGCGGAGGAGGGCACGGTTGATGCGGGTGGGGAAGGTGAAGAGACGCAACATGCTGTGTTGAGATGGGTGGGTGGGTGGATAGGTAAGTGTGCATGTGTATCATGGTAGCAGTAGGTTGTCACCAGCTACACGACCATACACAACTTGGTTGTCTTGACCACCATACACAACGTGGTTGTATTCATCATCAACATACACAAGTTCATGTTCATCATCAACACACACCGGTTGGCAAACCCAAAGTTGTACCAATAGACACTATCATCAGCAGCAACAAAAATACACTGCAATGGTAAGGTGGCTGCGACATCAATCAGCAAATTACCCCGTAGGTAGTGTACACTGTGTGTGAAAGAGGGGCAGGTCGTGGGTGTGTATGCACATCGTCTCATATGATGATAGACCATACACAGAGCACAAACACACACCGCTCGTAAGCAAACACACACACACACCTTATTGCAGTGATGTCATAGGAGAGTTCATCTTCAGGACCCATAGGCACTGCTGTGAGGAATGTCAACACTATGTCAACCTGTAGTATATACATAGGGGATGGGTGGACAACACTATGTCAATTGAAGCATAATACAGTAGTAGTGTATGCAAGGGGATGGGTGGATGTGGATGTGGATGGGTGGATGTGGATGGGACACACGCACTGCACGAAATGCTCTTGTTTGGGGGGGGAGTGGGTTTTGAGCACACACGCACTTTCACAAAACACATACATACGTGCCTACTTACCCAAAACACTAGGTCGAGTGCGTTGATGGTGTAGAGAAATGCAGGGGGTATGGGGGGCGCCAGTTGCGCGTCTGAAGGGCTGTAGGTAAACTCAGCATCAGGCCACCCAGCAGTACTGTGGTGGGAAAGAATGGTTGTGGTGGTGCATGGGTTGGTGTTGAAGCATGGGTTGTTGTGCATGGGCGTGCTGTAAGTATAAGGCCTGTGTGCAGCATGCGTTGGCACATGCATATGTGTGCAAAACACACGAGCATATGTGTGCAAAACACACGTCACATACCAAGAGGTCACTGATTCGTAGTATGCAATCCATATGGGGACTATGAGCGCTATTCCCACTGCCTGTGATGAATGTCACATAGGATGTACATGAGGTTGAATGCATTGTCCACATTATAAAACACATTTTGTTCAACAACCATGACATCTATCTTTCTTGCAGGTATTTGCATGATGTTGATGCATGATGTTGGTGCTCTTGACGTTGAGGAATATGTTTCATAATGCAGGGTGTACACGCAGGACCGCATCTCCGACATACCAACACACCGGTGGTGATGTCCCACACTCTTCGAAATGTACACTGTGTGTGTCAATGCAGTTGGAATGATAACTGGCACAATGCTCATTGCATGCTTGTTGAGGTGGAGGATGGTGCGTGTAGTACACGAGTCAAAAGGGCAATGTGCGTGTGTGATATGAAACAAACGTCAACACACCTGCGGGTGAAGTACAAGCCCATATGCGTGTGGATTGTGGATATCTGTTTTTGATGAGAATATGTTGTGTGGCTGTGGCTCTGGCTCATACTCTGCAAAGGGTCGCATGAGCATCTGTGATTGGCGGGTACATCTTGCATGTTGCATGTACTGCATTGCGTATTCAACACCCTTATATGCCCCACCTGCAGTTGATCTGCATTGCAATTGCCAAACCAGGTGATTGCGTCCTTGGAATGGCGCACATATTTGTTTGCACGCGTAGATTCGTTAGATTGTCTCGGGCTTTTCAGCCACATACTGGCTGGATTTTGTACTACGCCTGTCCCCTACATGTTTCAAGGAGTCTATTTAGGCAATGAAATGCAGTAAGCAATGTGTATGGAGAAATATATAAACATAAATATCCTCATCTCAATCAGACACACTCCACTCCTCCAGGTGAGCTCACTTGACATAGACCATGGTGCACCCTCCCTGGGACTCTGGTTCCTCTTCCCACCGTTGCAAGCCTCGATGCCCAGACAAATGCGACCGCAGTGCCCGACGCAGCTCCCCAGTGCCGACCCCATGCACCACAAACACCACAGAACCACTACGGGCCCCTGTGATTGCAGCGTCCACCTCCACAGTGGCCTCCACAGTGCGCATGCCCCGCACATCCACTGTATTCCTGGTCGTTTGAATTGTCACTGGCATTTTATCATCCTCCCCTGTGTGTGTTTGAGTGGGTGGGTGGGGGTGGGGGGTATGGTGAGCATGGGGAACAAAAACATATGAACACAGTGAGCAACGGGTGCCATGTTAACACAATAAAACCACCACATCATGTGCTTCCTTGCATGCATAATGATGGTGTACACATACAATACAATACACCATCAGCACACCATCAATACACCATCAATAATGATACACCATCTCTCCCCTCACATACCTCCCTTCCCACCAGCTCTGCCTTGTGTGGCAGCAGCAGCAGCACGTATTTCCTTGGCAATATTTCTTTGCTTTGCCTTGGCCCTAGATGCCTTGCTGATGTCAGTGTCGGTCGCAGGCAGTATGTCAGACTGGCGCACCTCAACCACCATCCTGTTGCTCTGTAACCGAACAGACACACGTGCTGTGGGACGCTCTGGGTGGGGAGGGGGGGTGGGGGAGCACGTGGGTGGGTGGGCATGTATTGTAGGTATAGATGTACACATGCATGATATATATATATACCTACACAATACACATGCATGATAAATGTACACACTACGTACACACACCACATGGTGCACACAGAATACACACACACACAGCGTACACACACACCTACCATCGGCTGCTGGCGTGACCACCTGTGCCAAGACCCCCCCCATACGAGGTAGCACCACTCGCGCCCCCTTGACAGGCCGCCATACACTATCCTCCTGTGCATTCCCCACACCATTCCCCACACCGGCAGTGTTGCTGGTGGTGGTCCCACCAGTGGAGGGGGTGTTTTTGTTGTTGTTTTTGTTCGTGTTTTCTTCTAGTATGCTGGCTTGCAGCGTCTCCAGTGCTGCGTATGCGTCTTGTGTGGTTATTGTACCTGTGTGTTGTGTGGGTAGACGAGTATGTGTTGTGTGTGTAAACGAGTATGTGTTGTGTGGGTAGACGAGTATGTGTTGTGTGGGTAGACGAGTATGTGTTGTGTGTAGCAGTGCGCAGATGGCAGGAATATGTGTATGTGTGTAGCCATCATGCATCCCCCTCCACGATACCGTCCCCCCCCTTCACCCCCACACCTGTACGCGCATTTGACACCAACTCCTCCAACTCCCTTTCCAGCGCTTTTTTCCTCTCCTCCCCTTGTTTTTCCCCGGTCCCAGCAGGTCCCTGTGCACCCCGCAGACCCTGTACTTCCTGTTCTAGCTGCTTGCATGTGTTTACAAGGGCTGCTTTCTTTGCAGTGGCATGTTGTGCAGCATCGTGTGCTGCTTGTAATTGCTCATTCACAGCACTGAGTAGTAGGCTTGCCTGTGATTGGGTGCTGCGTGCCAACAGGCCCTGTGTGTGTGAGGGTGGGGTGGGGTGGGGGGGGGGGGGGGTTGGGTGGGAAGTGGGGTTGGTGGGGTGTGGAGCAGAGGTGTGGCGGAGGTGTGGCTGATACACAAAGGTGTAGTGCGGTTCATACACAAAGGTGTTGTGTGAGGGGTGATCCACAAAGGTGTGGGGTGGGGTGGCGTACATAACAAAGGTGTGCTGTATGGTGCGTGAAAAGGAGTGTTTTGAGAATATCAAGCAATACAACCATGCAGTGTGACACCATACACCACTCCATGCCACCACACCCATACTTCACAACACCAACACGCACACCCATACCTGTTGCAACAACCCACGTGCATCCTCCACCACACGCCCATCAAACCCCAACCCCTCAGCCACCAACAGCGCATTCGATTCCCCAGCCACACCCCACAGCAACCTATACGTCGGCCGCAACGTCCCCACATCAAACTCCACACTCGCGTTGACAAACCCCGGTGTGTTGCCTGCTAATTCCTTTATCAATCCATGATGGGTGGTCGCATAGGTCAGTGCAGCTCGGTCTGCAAGATGCTGCAATATAGCAGCAGCAAGAACAGCCCCCTCCACAGGGTCAGTACCACTACCCACTTCATCCAATAGTACGAGGGAGGCAGGGGTGGTGGAGGTGAGGATGCGTTGTATGCGGGTGATGTGGGCGCTGAATGTGGATAGGTTTTGTTGCATGCTCTGCCCATCACCTATGTCTGCCAGGACCTGGGGGGGTGGGTGGGGGGTTGCGGGTGCGTGTGCGGGTGTGTGTGCGGGTGTGTGTGCGGGTGTGGGTGTGGGTGTGTGGGGGTGTGTCTGTTTTTTTTAATCCTTATTGTATTTTTGTTGATTTTTATTATTGTGTGTCAGCACAAGTTGATTGGGCATGTTTACAGCACATACACTCATCACATATATACACCCTAACACACCCACACATACCTTGTCAAACCATGCAACACACACATCATTACTCATACCACCATGTTTTGTTCCCCGCTGCGCGCCATTTCCACCATGCTCACCACCACCATGCTCAACATTATCATTCTCACCACCACCACCACTACTCTCACCACCTCTACCACCAACCACAGGAATATACATACCCGCCTTGGCCATCAGTGCCAGCAACCCCAGTGCCTTTAGGGAGGCTGTTTTTCCACCAGTATTGGGGCCAGTGACTGCCACCACTGAAGTGTTGGGGGGCACTGTGAGGTCAATGGGCACAAGGGGGGATGCTGGGGAGGACTGCTGTGTGGGGTGGGGGGAGGGGTGTGGGTGTGGGGTTGTGGGGGGGGAGATTGGGTGAGCGTCTGTGGAGTATGTGTGTACAGGCATATGTGTACGCAAAAACACATACAATAACTCTCTCACACACACACACATACATTCATACAGATACTCTCACACACACACAAACCCACACAAACCCACACAAACCCACACAAACCCACACAAACCCACACAATCCCACACCTTTCCATCCTCCTCATCTTCATCACTGCTCGACACACCCAGCTGCCAGGTGGTCACAGCCCCCAGTGATGCCTCCCCCCCCACAGCACCCATGTACCCATCATCAAAGGACAGACCCTCCAGGGAGGGGGGGGTGGGGAGGGGGGGGCGGTGTCGTTGTGCAAGTATGGGGTGTATCGCATCTTGTATGTGTACTGTATGTGTGGGGGTGCGGAAAGGATGGTGGTATGCCAACCATCCTTGGGCATGTGTTTGTATTGTGCACAAGCCTGCATGCGTATAAAAATACACACCATGTGGAGTTGTTCATGTTGAACTACACACCACGCTTATTAATCAACCATCTCACCATCCCCCTCTCAACAATCCCCCTCTCCACCCCCCAAAAAACAACAACAACACACTACCTGTAGCATCATCCTCATCCACGATAACAGGTGCCACCGCCCCCACCCACACAGCATGCCCAGCACGTGCACTCGCCACATCCAACCGCACCACCATCCCACAGGCCTCCAACAGGGCCCCCCCCACCCCCGCCACCTGCACCGACAGCCCCCTCAACACCGCCTCCTCCTCCTCCCTCTGCCTGTCAGCCAGCATGGTCACTTTGTTGTTCAACTCCACTAATGGTGCAGGTTCCACATATACTGTATTCCCACTGTTGCTACTACCCAGGGTGACACTCCCAGCCGGCAGGTCCCCCCTTCGGCCCGCCTTGACTGGGACACACAGTCGGTCGCGACGCACCATGACCTGAGGGCGTTCTGAGGCACCAGAGGAGTGGAGGGACCGGGCCCACTCATCGGCCAGGGCTGTGCGTTGGTGACTGGTGGTGCGCAGCTGCTGGCGAAGGTGCTCCAGGGTAGGGGAGGCTCGGTCGAGGACACCACCACCTGCCTCCTGTGAGGACGCAGGGGGTGGGGGGAGGTTGGTGGTAATATTGTATGCATTGGGGAGCATGTTTATTTTTTTGTGTGTGTATGTATGTGACTGTGTGTGTACGCATATTCACCACAAGTATACACCACGAGTACACATGCAACACCCACACCTGTATACAGTGGCGTATCACATCGACCAATGCTTGTAGCTGCACTGTTGCCTGTTTTGACAATGCTGCTGCTGCTAATGTGGGGTACCTCAGGGTTTTACGAGCATTACTACCAGTATGAGGGTATCTCAGGGCACCACTCGCATGAGCGGCGCCGGTGCTGTCATGTTGTGTATTGTTATCATCATGTGTATCAATATCATGTGTATTGGCATCATGTGTATGAGCATCATGGGATGTTTGTGTTTTGTCATCACCATGTGTGTCATCACGATGTTGTGTATTTTCATCATCACGTGTTTGTAATATGGTAGTAGTAAGGACACACGTATTGTCATCATTATGCGCTTGTAATATGGTAGTATTGAGGACAAGGGCAGCCTCTAGGGTAGATGCCACTGCTGCCAATTGTACTGCGGTCAACACATATCCATCCCTGGTCAATTGTGCTGCGGGACGAATGTCAACAGCTCCTGTAAATCTGTGAGGGGGTGATGTGGTGTTGTGCACGTACACATGTACACATGTACACATGTACACATATACATTCACATATACACATACACATAACAAACCAACAAAACTTCTACCCCCACTTCTACCCCCTCCACACCCACAAACACACACCCACATATTGACACAAAACACCCACCCACAAAAACACACACCCACAAAAACACCCACCCACAAAAACACCCACCCACAAAAACACACACCCACATACTGCAATTTCGCCTGCATTGCTTCTCTTGTTTCCTGCTGTAGCAACCGACTATGCTGTGGACTTGTACCTAGAGGCAGCTTTCCCTCCAGCAATAGGTCTGCAGCCATGGTGGTGGCACAGAAACATGCCACCTGGCGTAGGAGGGTTGTGGATGGGTGTGGCATGTGAAGATGAGATATACACGTAACATGTACCAATGTGTGTGTGAGGGACCATGACTGGATGCAGCATGGTTGATCCCAAATACAACATGCATGGTTGATCCACAGAAAGTAAACCATGTGTGCATCATATGTGTGTGTGTTGTATATGCATTAATCCATGCTGTTGTATGTGTGCCTGTGTGTGTGCATACCTGCCGACACAGCTTGTCCCACTCCAGCAGGCTGAGTGACTCACGCTCTGCTCTGTTGACCACATCCTCCTCTGCTGCATCACGCTGTGTCACTGGGTGTTTTGAGGGCACAGCTGCACGCACACTGTTGCGTCCCACCCGCCTGGTGCACATCGAGTGTATCGCCAACTGGCCGCCATGACAGATGCCGTGAGAGAATATCGAATGTGCATTATACTGCAGTGTGTTGTAGGGTGATTGTGGGATCGAATGACTTGCAATGGCAGTGCAATGTGTTGTGGCATGCTTGATGGATTGTTGGGGGTGCAACAGGGGGTGCAGCCACAACATGGTCGTGGTAGCAAGTATAAGTATCAACCCTATGGTCACTGTAGGCGTGTGATCATCATGCCCAATATCAATATACACCAGAAACAAACAAATACACTTCACATTGTACAATACACACCATCACCCCTTAGACGGCAGCAGATCAACTATATAGCCACGTGCACGCTCGCACGCTGCAGGGTGCTGTTGCAGCTGAGCATGCAGCATCGTTGCTAAGTGATAACCCCACGTCCACAAAAAACAGCAACCATGGCACTGTCCAACAGATTGCGACAATTGTATCAACAGCTGTCAGCCAATGCACCACCAGGTATACCAACAAGCAATGGCAGCATGGTGTATGTCCATGCAACCCTATGCACCTCCCCCCTATGCACAACACAGGTGGCAGGTTGTATTCCCAGTTGGCATTGTCCAACAAAGGCTTGACTGTATCCAGTGGGAGCCAAGGCACGGTATGCAGAACAACTCTCCTGCATAATCACACAAAGCTCCACCACAATTGTGTGCCCCACCACTTCCCAGACAAGCAACATGACAGCCACGGTGTTTGGCAGCAGCAGCTTCTTGGGGCGCTATCTTATCAGCAACATGGCCCGCACCGGCTCCCGAGTGGTGTGCCCATTTCGATGTGATGAGCTGGATGTGCAGCAACTCAAGGTCATGGGTGTGCTCGGGCAAGTTGTGTTGTACCCAGATTTCAACCTGCGCGATGATGAAATGCTGGATCATGCCATTAGCAAGAGCAACGTAGTGGTCAATTTGGTGGGTGCATGGCGGGAGACGTGGAACTACAGCTTTCACGATGTCCATGTCGACTTGACGCGTCGCATTGCCGAAGCTGTCAAGCGGGCGGGACATGTGGAGCGGTTTTTGCATGTGAGCTGCTTGGCTGCCAGCCCTGATTCTCCAAGCGAACGCCTGCGCACCAAGGTGTGATGTACTGCCATGGGGTTTGTACATGGTGCATGGCACATGCTCGTGTCTGATCCATCTATCAACAACTGCATGCAATGTGATTACGTGTATTGTTACACTGCACTTTCGTTGTTGCACCCACCACCACCAACACCACCACCACCACCAACAACAACAACAACAATAACAGGCGGAAGGTGAGCGTATAGTACGAGAATTGCTCCCCAATGCCACCATCTTCAAGTCAGCGCAGATGGTTGGTGTGGAAGACAAGTTTACCAATGCGCTTGCAGCAAGGGGGAAACGGAGCCCATTTGTGGCGATGGTGGATGGTGGGTATAACAAGGTGCAGCCTGTGTATGTGCGTGATGTGGCACGTGGGATGATCAATAGCCTCAAGACGTATGATGCTGTGGGGCAAACCTACCACGTGGCTGGACCTGAAGTACTCACGTATGTGTGTGTGGACTTGGGTGTATGTGTGGATGACTGCTGTGGGGTGTATGTGTGCATATAATCTAGGGGGCAACATGGATTTTCTGATATACATACTCGGTGCATACCCACTGTACACACCCCTCTTTGTGTAGGTTTCGGGAGTATGCTCGTGTGGTGTTTGAGACCATGCGTGAGCCCTACTCCCCCTTTGAGCTGCCATACCCCGTTGCCAAGGCTATTGGACAGGTTGCAGACTTTGTGCAAAGAAGGGTATGTGGGTTGTTTTTTGTCGGAGGGACGGTCAGCTGCAACCACCACCACTACCACCATTGTCTACACCCTGTTGTTCCACCCCACAATATCAACAGGCCCCACCATTGCCACTGGTCACACCCATGGCCTTCAGTGACTTTGCTGCGGAGATGACAGTGGATCATGTCGTACCCCAGGGTGACAATGTGTTGACATTGGATGACCTCAACGTCATCCCCGCACCATGCACCAGTGGCTCGGCAATTGAGCACATCCGCCATCTGCGTGCTGGTGGGTATGATATGGGTACCACGCTGGCAGAGAGTGATGCTCCTGCTGCACTGGGCAAGGATCGTATGTGATGATGTGTATCTTTGTGGTTTTTTGTGATGGGGTTATATTTTGGGTTTCAAAATAGGAAGCTGTAGTTTTCTAGCAAGTAACTATCTATCTAGCACACACAAGCTGCTGCTGTTCAATCTCTGATTATTGATCGTCAGTTGTTGTACCGCCCCACGCCCTCATCAATTCCATCATCATCATGCAAGGCACAACGACCAAGGAGATGCAGTGGTCTCAATCACTGCTGTTTACGCCCAAGCTTCCCATGGAAGGAAAGGCCATCTCAGATTATTTGACACCAAAAGCCACACGATCCCCATCCCCAGCATACCGGAGAGAACGCAGTATATCACCAGGGAGCTTTAGGAGGCGCAGCTTGACGCCAGCAAGCAGCTTTCGGGAGACGCCACCACCGCCCAGTGACACTTTGTTGGACTCGCCACTGCCTGGTGCGTTGTGTCAGCGGGGGAGGATGTTTTGCAGGGTTGCAGTCACTATGGTGTAAACATACAGGTGCAGGACTCGCTCCCCCAGCCACGCCCCTCGATGACACCCTTGCACCAGGTAGGAGTTGTTTGTGGCAGCGCCCTATGCCCACCCACACCCATCGCACCTCACCCATCATCACCATACCCACAGTCCTCACAGAAGCAGTACCACCAGCAAGTACCACACGCACCGGTGGCCAAGCAAGCCTCATACCCGCGACAGCACTGCGCCAAGCAGAAGTGACAGATGGGTGGGTGACGGTGTTTGGCTTTCAACCACAGCAACTTGAAATCGTGCTGCAAGAATTTCAGAAATGTGGCGATATAGAGCAATTTGGCACATTTGGGCAAGGACAAAACACCAACTGGGTACACATTCAATTTCAGGTACATGTGTTATGAATAGGATATTCTTGTGTCGTGCCTTTTGGTGGTCATGCAATTGTTGTAGTAGCAAATTGTGTTTTGTGATGGGTGTGTTTGGTGCTTCACATTCACATGCAAACGCCTCTTCACATGCACCCATTCACATCATGCAAACGCCTCTTCACATACCCCAAACACCTCTCCTTTACGCACAGAACAAGTATGCAGCACAGCGTGCCCTGCAACGCAGTGGTCTACAACTCACATCCAACCTCATGATTGGCGTCAAACCACTGGACACGACCAGCCGCCGTGCCATTCAGCAGGCACTGGGGGGGCGAGGGACCAGCACGTCGATGGTGGTGCAAGCCACACTGACCCACGTGCGGCCGTATACATTGGAGAAGCAAACAGTCTTGGTGCCACAGGCTGCGACGTCCACATGGAACAAGGTCACCGAGTTTGTTTTTGGGTTGTGATGATACAGGTAGTAGGAGGTAGATGATGGTGGTGTATATGATGCGATGAGTGTGTTTCAACGGCAGTGTTTGTTACACACTCATCAATATGGATTTTCCAGCACTTGGAAAAACAACAACACGCTGTGATTATGTTGTATACTATGCCAAAATTGCTGCTGGTAAAGAATATTTTGTATATTTCTTAGCAGTATATTTTCTACTGCTACAGAATGATTGGGTCTGTTGGCACTCTGATAGACTGCTATTGGGACGGCTGATCAGTGCATCATGATATGTGGGAGAACAACACCGGCACAGCTTCTCATGACTGTAATATAAACAGCCGCACACCTTCATGATATAAAAATATACGGGGAGCATCATATCCTATGTCCATACCCACCAGACAAGCAGCACAATGAATGTCACGAGTCCCTGTGTGTGAAAACACATGCACAGTGGGGGATCAAGCAGGGAATGATGAATTTTCACCCACAAGCAAAGAGAGACCCCCTGATGCCTCCACACAATAGTAGGAAACAATAGTAGGAAACAAAACAAGTGTCAAAAATAAAACAAGAACTAGACAAGAACAACAAGAAATAAAAGAAGGGTTGTGTCCCCTCACACACACACACGCCACACACACACATACCATGCCACCTAGCAGGATGACCTTGTCTGTGCGCTGTCGCTTGTCAATCACACGCAACAGCGAATCTGAGAGACCCAGACCATGCACAACATCCAGTGCACGCCGCTTGATAGCCTTTGTAATTTGGTGAAGGACTTGGCGTAAAGTGCTTGGAAAGTGTATGCAAAAGGATGTGTGTGTGACAGAATGTATACGTGCAGGGAGCATGTGCATGACATCCTCTACGTGTATGTAGTACACCACTATGGTACATACACACCACATCATCACCATTTACTAGTCTTGCACTAGTCCTGTAGCACCACCACATACTACACCCACACCACACCCTACAGACCCCACACCTTGAGTCGGTCACGTTGTCCCGCCATCACCCCCAATATAGCCAACCCTGTTTCATATGCTTCTGCTGCCACCCTGCGACTGTTTTGCACCGACTCCAGTTGTGCCTCTTCATCCACATCAATTTGTAATGCACCACCCCGGGCTGCTCTCCGGCCCAGCAACTGCTGTCGTTCCTCCTCATCTTGCCGCTTGCTAAGAATGAGTATATGAATGATGAGTGAATGAGTATGTGCATAGTGTAAGTACATAAATGCGTATGTACATGATGTATGTGCATGCTCACATACTCATTTGAGTGTGCATGCCACACATGGTACTTGCCACACAACAAGACACGTGCAGTAGCACAAAGGATGCACACCGTGCTCGCGCACAGAAACACACACACAGACACACACACACACAGAGACACACACATACACACAATATTCCATACCGTTGTACAACATGTTGATGACGCCGCAGTGCAGCAGACAGCTTGTCCACGTCATCGCTGACCTTTTCCACCTTGCGCTTCCACACCTCTTGCTTGCTGCTGTTGCCCTTCATCGACTCCACTCGCCATGCTGTGTCTAAATCTGCACTGAGCCTCTGGGTTATACCAGGGAGAGGGTGGATGTAGGTGGATACGCAGCGCGTATGGTGGGTGGATATGGGGGTGCAATGTGTGGGCGGTCGTGTGGGTGCGTATGCTGTTGTGCAATGTGTGTGACCTTACCCACACCCACCTGTAGATGGTGGAGGCGTTCCTGGATGTCACGCTCCAGGCCTGATGCCTCCCCATACACAGGCGCCTGGGGATGAACATGCCGTGCAGGTGTGATTATGTTGTTGTTATGCGCAGTGTGTTGTGAGCTGCCCGTACCGAGCTGCCTTCTAATCGTGAGAGACCATCCTGAATGCTCAATATCAACTTGGTGGCCTGCGAATACAGGCTTGCCAGATCAGCCATCGGATGATTGTTGATAGATGGCTGTCAATCAACGTAGTTTCACCATCATTGTTGTTGTTTATTACAACAAATCATCGACAACTATTGGTACAATAACTACAGTGATAAACTAAAGTACACATCAATTAAACACAGTACAACATAGACAACGCTAGCCAAACGATTGCTGTTCCTGTGCAAGCACCATCCATTCCAAGCACCACTTGAGGTCTGTAAGCATATACTTGAGTGCCTTGGTCCACCGCTCATCCTTGTTAAACATGAGCTTGATGCTCCTGCCCCCAACCTTGTCCCCCTCTATGGCGTATGGCAGCTCAAACATCTGACGATACCCACTCACACTGTCACGCTGGGCAGCAAACTCGGCAAATTCCTGAATTGTGTTTAAAAGTTTGTGTGTTTCAAAGTGCATGCATGTGCGTGTTGTGTGCACCATATTATGTGCACTATATTGCGCACAATACATACCCGCTTGACCTTCCGCATCACTACATCATCACACAAACATCCTCAACACACCTTGATGCAGGCCAGGAAGCAAATCATTGCACGGTCATAACTGGTGCAGTACAGCTTTGACACCGGTCCAAACAAATCATAGGTGGATTTCTTATCAGCAATGCGTGGGTAGCTCCCCATGGGCATGAGTCGATGGGTGAAACTCAATTTGCACACTTGCGCAATGGTGCTCAACAACAGTACTGCTTGGCCCCATGCTGCATTTATTTCATCCCATTCTACATTCACGAGTGGGGTGCGACCCAATCGAAAGCCACTAATGGTACCAAAGGGGCCGTCATGCCTGGATGTGGGGGGGTGGGGGGTATGTGGGGAGGAGATGTGTTGTGTGGGCAAATGTGTTGTGTTCATGATGAGGCTAACAAAAGCCATGCATTCTACTAGGGCTCTACAGCATTCTACTAGTATATATATGTATGTATCTACTATGATCTATCGATAATGTATCTATTCTGTATCTACTCGGTATATATATTATGTCTCTGCATATGCATATGCCAAGCAACGCCAACACCCCCCCCACCAAAAACCACCTACCAAATAAAAAAAATGTCATTGTACACATTCACCCCCCGCAACCGCTCCAATTGTGCGGTGGTCGTATCCGTCTTGGCGAGCAGAAACCCACGTTCCTGCACATGTTCTCCCAGCTGCAGTTGGAAATCATTATACTCGTGCCAGTAGCGCTGCTCCAGGGTATGCACCTCACCTGCAGCAGCCTCTGCAGCAGCCAGCTGGGCTTGGGCTACATTGAGACGTGCCTGTAGCTCCTCACAGCGTTGACTGTGTGTGTGTGTGTGTGTGTGTGTGTGTGTGTGTGTGTGTGTGTGTGTGTGCTTGTGAGGAGTGGGGAGTGAAAGACATACAGACGGAGACAGACTTCATACAGAGATGAAACAATGGAGTACCATATACATTGATATACACTGGTATACACTGGTATACACACAGACATACACAGGTATACATTCAATCATGCTGAATTGTCCTTGTCAACCCCATACCGTTGCTTGGCCTCCTCTGCTTGAGCCTCTGCCAGTTGTTTTGCAAATTCCTCTTCCGGCAACACACCCGGATGTTGTTCACCGCCCCCTTGACCATCCAACTCTGCCAGGGTGGCTTCATAGCGATGCACCTCTGCTCGAACCTCTCGCACTTGGGACTCCAGCTCACGCTGCACCTTGTCGGAGCAGTCGAGGCATAGGGGTTGCTGCATGCGTGTGTCATCCTCTGCAACTGCACAAATGCGCTCGAGGGCGGCAAACACGGGGGCCAGGGCAACACGGGTGGGAGGGGGGTGAGCACCAGGCTTGAGGGCTGCCGTGGAGGAGTTGATTATCATAAAGGATTCCTCCACACTGCGGTTGGCAGGGGCTGTGGGTAAGGGGGGTGGATGTAAGGTGGTGGAAGGAACCACTACACGGTCACAAACACATACCATCATGTTGTGCCGCTGCAAATTGGGAACGTCGTGCTGCAAGTGCATCGTCTAATAGTATAAACGATTCCTCAATGCGAGAGCCTTGTTGTGTGGGTTGGGGATCTGGTTGATTGGTGGGGGTTGAGGGAGCCACAAACGTCAACTGGCTCCTGCAAAACTGGCAGTGGTTGAGTACGGTGCTTGGCTGATCCATGGTTGTTGTTGTTGTTGGGTGAGGTACAATGTAAATATTTTCATACAAAGATGAAAGTCTACTTGACATGTGTTACTGCCCCAAAACCGACATGGAGATTGAATACACAACGTCACAAGGCGAAAAGCCACCCAAGTATGAGGCAGCAGCCACTGGACACCATCCACACCATTCACACATGCCACAATCATGTGCTTACACACAGGCAGAAGCAGGGACCACGTGGTAAAAAGAGCAAGGCACAAAAGCAGCGCAAGGAGAAAGCAATGGAAAAGGTTGGGGTTGCTTATGCAGTGTGGTGACTATGGCAGCCTTCTTTGTGCATCGCTTCAGCACCAGCTGTCACCCACGTCCCGCACCCCTCAGGCGTTGGCTGTGAGTGCACGGTTATCAAGCAAGGTGACCAAGAGGGAAGGCAAAAAGTTGTCCAAAAACGTCACCAAGGCACTGTGGGTCAACAGCAAGTAGCGGTGTAGCTTGTCGCATAACATTCATGATGATTGTCTGTAATTTGATTTGCTTGTGTGCCCACATATTACTTCAGTGATGACAAGGGCTCATGGCAGCCTACTGATTTTGGCAAAACCACCGTTGAACATTATGTGATTGTAAACACACAACATACAACCGTACAGAGGCGTACTGTGAACATCATGTTGGGGTTGATGCACACGCAGCAGACAAGGTGACAACGTGTGCTGATGCAGGGCGTCATCAACAGCACATGCCTTGTTGGACCATGAGGTGGGAACCGTCAACAGTGTGTGGTTACCTGGTTGTGCAACACATGACCCCCTTAGTCAGACAGAAAACACATGCCCTAGGTAGTATGCAATTGTAGGCGGTATGCAATAGTAGGCTTGCGACATGTACCACAGACATACTACACACATAATCCTCACTACACTAGTAACACGTGCAGGTTTTCTTGTTATTACTTGTTATTACTTTTTCAGCGAAGCATACACAGCATCGATCTTGCTCTGATATTTCTTCTGCAAGTCGCCACGCTTGAGCTTAAACGTGGGTGTCAGCTCCACACCAGGCAGCCATTGATTGGGTTCAATGATCACTGCCTTGACTAGCTCAAAGCCCTTTAAGTTATCAGCTTTTCCCACTTTGACCAGCTCTTCCAGAATGCGCTCCGCCGAGTAACTCGCAGCAGCAGCCTTGGGTACCACCACAGCCACCAGGCAGGATTCAAAGCTGGAACCATATACCCAGATTTGTTCCACCACGGGGCACTTTTTGTATGTTTCTTCGAGTTTTTCCACTGCGACGTATTCACCTGGGGGGGGGGTGTTGGGGGATGATGGCGTG
>VFQP010003160.1_pt1 | contig 17127 bp, 25 predicted proteins | sample 3512351 | NCBI WGS metagenome assembly VFQP01 (sample SAMN10412372, study PRJNA504923) | tailings metagenome | isolation source: Relicate 1 Philex TSF1 revegetated site | place: Philippines: Tuba, Benguet | collected 2017-08-29
ACACAAACATACCATCAACACCCACACCAGGCTCATGGTGCAGGCAACTACAGGCAAGTGGGCATTGTATTACAACGTGGTTTTGTGGTCAACATCATTGCAGCACTGATCGTTGTCCTGTGTGTGTGGTTGCCACTCAAACCACTACTTATTGCCATAGGTATGGTGTGGTGGTGTTGTGATTGCTGTATGAGTGCTCTTGTTACACACTACATACATACATACTATACACAACACACACACTACACACATACTACACACATACTACACACACACACCACATACTCCCCACATACCCCCTTTAGGATCAGATGTGGCTATTGTATCAGGGGCAGTGCATTACTTGTATTTCTGCATACCCGCATTGTTTACACATGCTATTGACCAATGTGTATGTCGCTACATGGTGGTGCAGGTATGTACATGGTGGTGCAGGTGTGTTCATCGTAGAAAACCACCATACCCTCTTTGCCCACCGCACCATACCCACTCACCCACACCACAAATGCATCCCCCACCCATGCCCACTCACCCACACCGCAAATGCATACCCTCACCCCCCCCCCAAATCCCCCCCCCTCAAAACCACACACAGGGTGTCACACGCCCCATGTTCTTCTCTGCAGCAATTGGCACTGCACTCATGCCCCTCTACCTATGGGTATTAGTAATTCAGCTCAATCTGGGTCTGACAGGGGGTGCCCTTGCATACACTGCTGCGGTGATGAGCATTGCTGTGGCAAATGGGGTGATGGTGGCTGTGAGGGAGGGGAGATTGAGGAGAGAGGGGGCACCACATAGGTGCTTTCATGGCTGGTATGTGTGTGTGGTGGTGGGGGAGGGGGTTGGGTGTTTTGGGTGTTTTGTATGTGGTGTGTGTGTTGTATGTGTTGTATGCTTGAAGACTTTGTATGCTGTGTACAAGTGATGCTTATAATAGGTAGCGATGATGCTTGCATATGAAAGCCCACAATGTCCTATGATAAAACCCATGATCCTCCTCACAATCATTCTCACAGGACACTGTCTGCATTCAGAGGCCTGCGTGGGTTTTTACAATATGCAATACCTTCCTATTTAATGTACGTGGGTTTTTACAACATGCAATACCTTTATGTTTAGTATATGTTTTTACAACATGCAATACCTTTATGTTTAATGTATGTTTTTACAACACGCATTACCATCTCCTTTAATGTGTGATTGGTGTGTACAAATTAAACATACATACACACATGGTGGACATATCTCTTGCCCCGTCACTCACACCTACTCACCCACACCTCGTCATCTACACCGCGTCACCCCCCAATAATACGCACCACCCCAATAATCCCCCACTCATCCTCACCACCCCAATACTACCCACCACAAACACAGGTTGTCATTGGAGTGGTGGGTGTTTGAGCTCAACATGGTGTTGTGTGGTCTCATGACTAATCCGAAAATAGCAGTGTCTACGTATGGTATACTACTACAATTGACTGCCATTGCATACATGTTCCCACTGAGCTTGATGGGTAGGTGTGGTGGTATGCATGTGTTTGACCTAGCCATGTGTTTGACCATGCCATGTGTTTGACCATGCCATGTGTTTGACCATGCCATGTGTTTGACCAGCAGTTGCATGTATTTGACCAGCGTTGACGCATGATCATACCTGTATGTCACCCCTTTTCCATCATCCCTGTACCATCCCCCCAAACACACACAGATGCATGCATCACTCGTGTAAGCAATCTCCTCGGTGCCCAGCAACCCCTCCAAGCACGCACAGCTGCTTTAACCAACCTCCTCCTCACCTTTTCAACCCAAACCACGTGGTCGCTTGTGCTGTTGAGTTTGCGTAATGTGGTACCCAAACTGTGGACGCATGATGAGGAGCTGTTGCAGCATGTGGCTGCTGCAGCAATACCAGCTGCAATCATGATTGTGCCTGATGGATGCTGTGCTGCATTCAACGGTGTGTGTGTGTGTGTGTTTCTGTGGTTGTAAGGGCGTTGACTGTGGTTGTAAGGGCGTTGACTGTTCATCCAGTGGTTGGGGTGTGGTGTGTGTGTTTCCACGTGTCCTGTTGAATGCACGTGTTTTCACACCCCACATCACACCCCACATCACACCCCACCCCACCCCACACATCACAGGTGTGTTACGAGCATCTGGGCAGCAAAAGCTTGGCCTTTTATTAAACCTAACAACCTACTGGGTATTTGGCGTCCCACTGTGTTGTGTATTGAGCTTTGTGTTTGAATGGAACGTTGCTGGACTGTTTGCTGGGCTTGCAATCGTGACAACTGTGCAATGTATAGTGCAGATGGTGCTGCAGGGACGAATAGATTGGCACAAGCAGGCTGCGGATGCTGCTGCACGAGTGGATGCGCTAACTGGTGATGATACTGGGCATGATGTGATACTGGCCTATCCAGAGGAGGTGGTTGTGGAGCATGGTGGGGAGGGGGGGCGGAAGGCCAGTGAATGGTGATGCCATGATGATTGCGTCCTGATTACTGTTTCATACACCCGGAAGTATTTTTGTTTCATGAGCGAAATAAGTGCTGCTTATTTATTTCTTATCTTTTTGTTGAGAATCGCAACATTGTTTTCGAGAGAGGTGATGATCATCTGAGGGTTCCCTGAGGGTCCCTCGCAATGTGTTGCCAACATACTTCCCAACATGCGTTCATTGAACCTTGCTTTATTCACGCTTACACATCATATAGTGTTCATAACAACCATAAGTCCAAATACACATCAAAATACGCTCCTCACGAGACTCAACCTTTATCATGCATCCAATCGCTCAGGCACGGCTTCCACCATGGCATCAAATTCATCGCGAAACGCACTCTTATCCCGGTTTGCCCGCCCTCCCACGTGCACATCCCGTCCATCCTGGGACGCCCACACCTGATTATGACTCAGCGCACTCACCACCGTGGTCAGCATCAGCCCACCAAATCCCGCATACACCAGGGGCACTCCCGGATCATGTTTCAACTGAATCCCCGAACTTCCTACTATATCTTTCACAACAATAGTCACCCCTTCCATCTGAATGGGTTTATTGCTCCCGGGGCGTCGCACGCCCACAAATTTCCCATCTCCATCATACAACACCACCGATTGAAAATCCTGCGCGAGCAGCGTGATGCCCCGGGGGGCCCCTCCCGCCGTCGAGGGGGCCTCCAGTGGGAGAAAGGTTGCCCATGTCTTTCCGTTGACCTTGAGCTTGTTTTGCACCTCTGCGAATGGTAGGCGCACTGTTTGGGGGGGAGATGCATCTCCATTAACAGCACTCGTGGTGGTGGTGGTGGTGGGTGGGTTGGCAGAGGTGGTTTCGTCTACGAGTGGGGGTGCAGTGGGCAGGCCAGTGACTTGTATGTCGAGGGCAGCCATGTCCCAGTCAACTTGGTAGATGGTGACGCCCTTGTATCGAAGGGGGTCGTTGACGCTTATTGTTTTCCTTTGTAATGGGGAGGGGGTGTAGCGTGTGGGGAGTGTGACGATGCAGAGACCTGAGATTACTGATTTGATGTTTGTTTAATAGTGGATGCATATCGATTATGTCCGCACACACACCAGCACTCTCTCTCTCTCACACAAACACACAAACAGCCCCCCCCACAGCCCCCCACACCCACATACCGGTACACCTCATCCCCTGTTTGCAAATTCAACACACTCAAATCCGTGTAAAACTGTTCAATACTCCCATCCGATCGATACGCAATTTCAAAATCATTCACTTGCAACACTGACCGGGCCCCTGCAGGCAGCCCCGCTAGGGGTGTGATGGGTGTGAGACCTGACGAGGTGAGTGCTTGACCCCCAGTGGGAATGAGGAGCTCCCCCTTGGAGGAACACAAGCAGCATACAGCGACACCAGCAATGATGGCGAGCATGGAAGCATGCACTCCTACAGGGCCGAGTTTGCCGGCCAGGCCTTTGAAGGCGTAGAGCTGTGTGTTCTGTGAGGGAAAGGTGTGTGTGTGTGTGTGTGTGTGTGGAATTCTTGTGTGTGTAGTGTGTTGTGGTATTCTTGTGTGTGTAGTGTGGCTGACAACATGTGCTGACAACATGTGCTGAAAACATGTGCTGACAATGTGTGCTGGCACTGTGCCCCATCTATATTCACTCTTATATTCACTCCTATAGGTTATTCATATCCTGCTGACATGTATCTCCTCCACCCACCCCAACACACACACAGACACACCTGTTTAAATACATAATACTTTTTCTGTGCAAGTTGTTGTGCCAGATCACTCAGAGCTGCATTGGGTAGTGTCACAGCCTGTTCCAGCTTTGCTATACCATCCCTGTCATAGTATCGCCACCTCCGAGCAACCTGTAATGTTTTAGATGGTGGGTGGGGGGAGCTTGGTGAGTACATGATGTTGGTGGGTGTGAAATGCTTGGTGAGTACATGATGATGATTGTCCATAGTTGGTTGTGCATGTATGCTTGTACGTGTATGCTTGTACATATGTGTGGCGACAAACGTGTGGCAACAGATGCATACATGTGATGCGCACATGTGGTAAAAATCCCCGTGATGCACACATGTGGTGTCAACACCACATGTCCAACCCCCAATCAATGTCCAACCTCCATTGCCCAACCCCACATGCCCAACATGCCCACCTTGATGGCAGGTATTTGACGTGTACTCGTGCAGGCAGCCAATGACAGTGCCAGTGCACCATTGAGCAGCAAAAAGTACCAACATGTGTACACATGATCCCATTCCAAAAGACCAATCAGGCGCCAATCCAGCAATCGACCATCTGCTGGGTACACCTGCTGGTAAAACTGCACAGGCATGTTTTGGTCGATGAAAGTACCCACTGCACACAATGCAGCAATCATGGCGAGCTCTGCAATGGCGAGCTCCAGGGAAGATAAGCGTCGCAGTGCACGTTTGTAGAGGATCTTGAGTTGGCTTGGGTTGTTGGTGGGTGGGTGGGGTGGGGGTGGGGTGGGGTTGGGGGGGGAGACGTCTGTGAGGGCAGGTGCGCCCCCTGGTGATGATGCTGTGTGTGAGAATAATGGTATGTGAGGATGGGGTGTGTGTGTATATGGGACAGGGTGTATGCGGCAGTACCTGCACATGTCTTGGTCAAACATGGTCGTCCACTGTTGACCACCAGCATTCTAGAGCCACACATGCTTGGAATACCACGATGGTGGCATTGCGCTGTTTTGATTTGTGTGAGAGGGCTGTATTGTGCAGAGAGCGGGCAACGAGGTGGGGCGAGCATTGGGAATGCGTGGTGGTGGCGTACTTGCTGCGGCGCTCTGTTCATTGTTGTTTGGTTGTTAATGTAGACACAGTGCTGAATTGCACAGCACGGGGAAAGGCTGCTGTTGTGTGAGTACTCTACGCTAGTGCAGTGAAAAACAACAACACATTCTTGCGTTCAACTAGAGCAGTGGTACATAGTCGCGTCTTTGTCATAGTTGTTCAAACGAATTGTGTCAACAACTGCACACTGGTACAGCCCCAGTCCAGCAAGCCACCGTTAAGCCACCGTTGACCAGTCTCGATTACTTACTCCCGCGCAAATACAAGAGCACTATGGCCAAGAAAAAGGCTGTAGAAGCAACACAACAGGAGCACGTAGAGGTGTGTGGGCGTGTGATACTTTGCATGTGCACTTTAGGCTACGTAGAGCAGTTGACATGTAGCAGCCATCCACGCCTGCCGGCTGCCACCCCACAGGTCGGCAAGACCAAGACCAAAAAGAAAAAGGTCAAGGAGACTCCTGGCAAGACTGTTGGTATGTGTTATACGGTGTGCTGCACACTGTTATGAGTGTACACATACACAATTTAATCTACACGACCCACACCCGCGACATCAGACCAAGCACCTATCAGCAAAAAGCGCCCCCTCGAGGATGGAGTGCAGCCCGAAAAAGCAGCCAAAAAGAAGAAAAAGGCAGCACAAGTAGCACAGCAACCAGCAGTGGCCGAGGTAGTACAGCCAGCTCAAGAAAAGCTCAAGAAGAAAAAGAAAAAGAGCAAGGATGTGGAGAAGCAAGCACCTGTAGAGCAAGCACCTGGTGAGCCTACAGAAACACCTGCTGACACGATGGTCAACGGTGGGGAGAAAAAGAAGAAGAAAAAGAAGAAGAAACAAACTTCTTCCACAGAGCATGTGGAGGAGGAGGTGGTGGTTGCTGCTCCTGTGACCCCAGTAAACAATGCTGGAAAAGTGGAAAAGAAGAAGAAGAAAAAGGTCGCGGTGGAAGAGGAGGTAGCCCAGGATGGTGCAGCTGATGATAAAGCGACAGCAGACATTGATGCTGATGAAGAAGACAACGTGGATAATGAAGAAGAGAATGGTGCTGAGGAAGAAGAGGATGCTACAGACAATGTACGGGATACAAACACATGCCCTTGTACACAACACATGTCATACACACAACACATAACTCATATAAAAAACGTGCCATATGCACAAAACATTTCATGCACAATGTCAAGAAAATGCGAGGGGATTGAGTGCAGGGCCCTCCCTCCCCCATGGGGGCCCCTGCTAGTTTCCCCTCTACAAACAACATGCTGGGGAGTGCACCACACGCATGCAGGTTTCCTGCACGTGTTGACCACACCCCATGCACCAAGTCATGTGGTTATCTCTACGCAGCTGCCCTCATGCTATGGCACCTGCGCTGTACTCCACCTCTACAACATGTGCTCATCATACTCTTCATGCTCTTGTGCATATTCATTCTGTGCATATTCATTCTGTATGCATATTCCATGCATGCCCCTGCAAACTCCCACCATTGCCATGCCCCCCCCAAAACACACAGAAACGCCCCGAGGGCACAGCAGCCAAGGCATTCCGCCGTGTGGTTGCTGAAGAATGGCTGGGCAAAAAGGGTTCCTGGGACAATTCCTACGAGGCAACCTTTGGACAGGCTGGGTGGGGTGCCAAGGCCAACCAAATTCTGTCCCAAGTGCGTGGCAAGGATTTCCGTCATGAAAAGACCAAGAAGAAGCGTGGGACGTACCGTGGGGGTGTTATTGAGCCTGGGATGGTTGCGAGTTATAAATTTGCAAGCAGTGACGATGAGCAGTGATGAGGATTGACTAATTGTGAGGATTGAGTAACCTACAAGCATGGTAGCAACCCAGAAGGAATGGCATTGTATGGCCTACCCCTCAGAGGCCTCACCTACACACAACCCGGGCGCCCAGATAATGTGGCATAATAAAACTAGACCATCTTCTCAGAGTGACCATATTTACAAAGCATTTCACACCAAGCATTCAACCACGCAACGACACACTCGGCAATTCCGTCAACAAAATCCCAACAGATCATCATAGTAGAGATGTCACTGCACTCGTTTGTACCACAACAGCGCCTGCATCATGTCACACCAACAGCAACACACATTGCAAAGCATGCACCGCAGCCACGTTTCCTTACAACAACGCGTTTTCTCACAACAATCCCCTTGAGGACCATGCCACGGCCCCATGCCACTCCCCACGTCTGTGCAGCGGCATCCACACCCCCCTCCCTACCAGCAACCAGCAACACCAACCAGCTCCGTGTCACCTTGGACACTGCAGAAGCACAGGACAGCATCAAGTTTGTGGACGTGCCCAATCGCACAGGCGCCGACATCGTGCTCTGTGAAGTCATCCCCGACTCCGCTGCTGCCATTGCTGGCTTGCGTGTGGGCCAAAAGCTGCTTGCCATCTCCGACCCAGTACGTCAAAATGAAATGTGGCAGCTCAACGACCGTGCCAGCTTTCGATTTGTGCGGGATGCCTTTCGCATGCGTCGATGGCCAGTGATTGAATTGGTGGTCACACCTGATGCATGCCTGGCAGATGAGCTCCAGGCAGTGCTTCAGGCACGCAGCATGACCACCACGAGTAGTGATAGTGACAGTGAGGGAGGGGATTTTTTTACGGGTACAGGGGTGATGGACGCAGTGGTTCTTGAAGGTATAGCGTGTGGTGGTGGGGGGTGAGGAATGTGTGTATGGGTGTTTTTGCATATTCCCACACCATATTCCCACACCATATTCACCCACCCACATATTCACCCACCCACACACCATATTCACACGTTGGCACACACCATATTCACACACCATATTCACACATTCACACGCAACATAACCACCCCCACACCATAACCACCCCCACACCATAACCACACACACCATATTCACACACATACACACATAACCCCCCACACACATCAGAGAGCGTCAAGTTGGTGGGTCTGACGCTGGACAAGGACCCCAACACCACCATTGGGGAGCAGCTGGAAAAGGCGTATCGCAAGGCTCAACCTGCCATCAGTGCATATCAAAAACGACGACAGAAACGACGCGATTATTTGTCAGAGGTAACGTTTTGGGAGTGTCTAGTGTGAATTGGGTGTTATTTGCGTATTGTTTAAGTGTTGGTTGGGTGTTATTTGCGTATTGTTAAAGTGTTAATTGGGTGTTATTTGCGTATGGTTAAAGTGTTGGTTGGGTGTTGGGTGTTGATTACTATCATTACCCATTCCTCACCTGATAACCACCCACAACATCCTCACGGAACATTCTCACAAAATGTCCTCACAAAACATCCTCCTCATGACTGCCCACCCGACAGGTGTCTGGGCGTAATGATGGCAACTTTTTTGCACTGGTAGGGGCATTTGTGCTGGGACCAGCCCTTCTCATCTTGGCATTTGCGTATACGAGTGGTTACCTTGATGACCTGGCACGCAACCAATTTTTCTGAGGTTGTGTTGTGTGTGTGCGTGTGCATGGGGTGTGTGTGTGCATGGGGTGTGTGTGTGCATGAGGTGTGTGTGTATGAGTGGTTGTGTATGAGCTGGGAGTGATGTGTTGAGTGTTTTTTCATGTTCCAGTGAGTGCAACAACATCCGTTTTGTTTGTTTGATTAGCGAATTGTGGAATGATGATGATGATGATGGTCATTGTACGACATATTATTTCATGTACCTGCTGCACACCAACCAGTAGATATCGTTGTTACATCATGTTATCATATAATACATACACAAAACATCAACAACCAAATCACAACCATCAATTAGTAAACAGCACAAGCAACAAAATGCCAAGCACCACGCCCGCAATCAACATGATATAGCATCGCCGATTGCGTGCCCGTCGCTGGTAGCGATCTGCTTTGACAATCTCCTGCCCTGCTTCCTTGGCACGATGTGCTGTGGTGGTGATATTTGCTTCGATGTCCTCCAGCATGCCTCCCTGATCATGCACCAACACGGCCAAATCCTGAAAGATCTCCCCCACCTCGGCAATCTGCTGCTGTATCTCCTGAATCCCTTGGTCGCGTTCTTCTATCAATGCTGCATTGTAATCAATCTGTGCATCCACCTGCTTGAGCTCCTGCTGCTGTCGTTGCTGCAAGAGTGCTCGTGTTTCTACATCATCTGATGATGCAGAGGGTCCAGATGGTTCAGGGGGGGGGGCGCGGGGGAGGGAGGCAGCTTCCTTGGCACGTGCCGCTTTCATCATCGCTGAGAAATCCTTGAGCAATGCCTTTTTAAAAAAAAGTTGGGTGTGTGATGTGGTGCAGTGGGGTATACAGTCGGGTACATGACATGATGCACACAACAAGGTATCCGACCACCTTTGATATACATGTAATACCTCAAAATCGTTGGTGAGCTTAGCAGTTTGCTTGGTGTCGTTGTTGCCAAGTGTGAGGAGCTGCTCCTTGATGTCTTTGGCCATGGTGGTCACCCGCTGATTGGCAGCACCAATGCGCTGCCGCAAGTCTACTGTGTCGCGTGCTGTGCCTAACCGATCCACGTCATGCCGCAGACGACTCACCTCTGTTTGCATTTTAAACATGGCAGAGACAATGGTCTTGACAGACTGTGGGGTATGATGCGGATGATGGTTTTTGGGTGGTCATATGCAGTGCTTGTAGTGTCGTGTCCTTGTACCTTGTCACCTCCATCTGATGGTGAATATGCTCTGAGCTCCCTACTTGCTCCCCCACGAGCTGCAACGTCCTGTTGGGGTTGGGGAATCACGAAACGATGATGCTTTGTTGCACCGGGCGTGCGTGATCATGAAACTTTTACCCTACATCCAACAACCCACCTGGAAGCTCATTGCCACCTCCCTGTGCCCTCGTGTATCAGCCAGGGTCGTGTGGAAGTTGTTGGGTTGATGTTTGGGGGGAGTGTGTTTGTTGTTCTGTGGTTGCTGCTGGTATATGGTTGCTGCTGTGTGGTTGCTGAGCTATTCACTACTGCAGAAAAACACGCATCACTGGAAAAAACTTTACAATCAACGTGCACGTGCACCACATAATATACATACTTGACCATGTTTTCACACCACACAACACCACGTTTCCCCCTGCATACGCCACCCAATGCATCCGCATCTCTCTGCTTCCCTACCACCATTTCTCCAAATCGAGGATTCCTCCCCTCCATCGACCCCAACACCATCCACCTCCCCCCACGCTTTGCAGCACACGAGCAGGCCCTTGATGAGCTCCCCGGGCGCATTGCTGCAGCACACAATGGAAGCTTGCAACGTTGGCTCACGTCCCTCCCACCCTTTCCGCTCGACGCCCTGGATGGGGACAACATCCATTGGCGTGCCATGCATGTGTTGTCATTCCTTGCACATGCATACATGTGGGGTGAAATAGGACAACCACCTCCCCAGTGCCTGCCTGCATCCCTGGCTGTGCCTTGGAATGCCGTTGCAACAGCATTGCAGATGCCACCCATCCTGGTGTACGCTACCTACAATCTGCTCAACTGGCAGCGGTTGGATCCAGAGGGGCCCATTGCCTTGGGCAACCTGGCTTGTCTGACCAACTTCTATGGCGGCGTGGATGAGGAGTGGTTTCGTTTGGTGCATGTGGAAATTGAGGCGCATGCCGCGCCTGCAGTTGCTGGCATCCCCGCAGGACAGGTACTACACTGTGTCGGTGGTGTATGTGTGTAGGGGGCCATGTCAGACCATCTCAATGCATGGACTGCTGGACTCTACTGACATCATAGACTGCCTTGACCTCAATAGGAGGCTGCACAGCAAGGAGACACAGCTGGAGTGTTGGCATGCCTGAATTGCATACACACTGCACTCCTGGCTATGCAAGCAACATTGACACGCATGCAAGAGCGCTGTGATCCCTACATATACTACCACAGGCATGTGTATAAAAACGCCCCACTGCTTGTGTATTTACAGCTTGTGCATCAACATGTCTGCCCCACCCACCCACCCACTCTCTTTCCACCCCACCCCCAAGCCCCACCCACCATGCACACAGGGTGCGTGTGCCAATGTCAGGTTGGAAAAACAACCCAGCACTGCCACATGGACTGTTGTATCAGGGTGTTTCAGACACGCCATTGCAATTGTATGGGGAGACAGGTGCCCAATCCAGTGTGCTTTTTGCATTTGATGCGTTTCTTGGCATCCAACACAAGAGTGGGTGGTTGTCTGCGTATCTGCGGGATATGGAGGCACACATGCCATTGCCACACCGTCAATATCTGCAACAACTGCGGGTGTGGATGTTGGTGGATGCATGCGTGTGTACATACATGGTGTTACATACATGTCGTAACTGCATACTCCCACTCACACAGGCACGCCCACCAGTACGTGAATTCGTACTATCAACACACCAGCAAGACCTGCTGGATGCATACGACGAGGTGGTACATGAGCTCGAGCGTTTTCGCGTGCAGCATGCAGCGTTTGCCTATACCTACATACGGCAGTTTTCAGAGGTCAAGGGAACTGGCGGCACAGACTTTATGCCTGCCCTGCGCGAGTACAGGGAGAATACAGCACAGAGTCGGATGGTCATACCCTAGGCGGCAAGCTGGCTGAATATATATTGGGCCTTCCCCAAACAACAGGCTTTTCAACATATACGTGTTTCTGTATTTGCCAGTCGTGTATATTGTCACATCTCAACACACATACAGTTCACGCAGACGGTCCACGCAGACAAAATACACCCCCGCCTAGAACACCCGCCAAATCACCATGCATGTTCAACACAAACCAATACAACACAAACCAATACAACGCGTGCAGCATAGATGTGTTCGATCGTATTGTTGCCGTGCATCGCTGCAAATGCAGGGCCAGTCAAACGTTTCACTCCTCCAGCATCATACAGCAACACGCTCACTGTGTATAGTCGCGACTACTGCCCTGATTGCTTCTTTCACCAATTCTTGTAGCCTCCTCATCACAAGTATAGACATGTCAAGAGGGGGCTTTATGACCACGTTGCACTCCCTCTCACAAGGGTTGATGGCAAGCGGGCCACCTGCCACCACATTGCTCCTCCCAAAGCTCTGCAGCTTTCAATGCGCAGTGCTTGCAGCCATGACATGCACATCCTTGCCGTTGCTGGGACTAGACATGGCATCGGAGGAACCGAAAAAGGGGGTGCCTGGTGCGCACGTGGTTTTACTCATGGGTATGTTGTGTGCATGTACTCTGTACACCCCCATAAAGTGGGTACACCCAACCCCCTATCTGACCCCCCCCCCCCAACAGCATCTGTCAGTTCGGCGTTGCTGGGCTCCCTACTGCTGGGAACCACCGTGTCTTTATTCCTTGCCCGGTTGCTGCAGGTGGCCCACACTGCTGCCCGTTCTGAGTGCCATTCCTCCGTGCCATACCATGATGCAGATTTTGCAGCCATGCTGTCCCGCATCCCCAGCACAACCAACACATTGACAGCAACCGACGAACACGAACCGATGCTGGTGGAGCCCCGCAGCACATCATCTGTGCACCCAGGCTCGCTGTTGGTGGTGCATCCCAACGGGGTAGTGCCATTGGATGGGACAGTGGTGTGGGGCTCTGCAGCAGTCGAGTATGCCACGCAGGGCAAGCGCACACGGCGTATTGTGTGTGAGAAAGGGACAGCAGTGTTGGCTGGCAGTGTTGTACGGGAGGCTGTGCTGGTGGTGCAGGTGTCGTGTATGGCGCATGATACAAGAGCAGCACAGTCTGCTGGGTATGTGGTTGTGGATGGACCATTCTGCGTTGGCGTAGAGGGGGGACTGAGTGTTGCCTAGATTATTTTTTACAAACATTTTTTTTGGGCGTTGAAGATTTCGTGAGCGTATTTGGTAAAACACATCAGCACGGCGATTAAGCAGTATTTGTGAGTAGATTGTCTACAAGGATCTCCGCCAAGAGCACGCTTTTTCGAGGTGAGCGTGTGCATATGTAGCATGTTTATCCTCATGAACAACACTGCACTGATGTAGCAAGTAGTGCAGCAGTGCTTGTAACAAACAGCAACAACATGGCAGTGCTTATTGAGGGGCGATTGGGTATTCACAGATGCCTACACCTACACCTTTTGCTCACCTACACCTTTTGCTCACCTTCACCTGTTGCTCACCTTCACCTTTTGCTCACCTTCACCTACAACCTAGGTGCCCATCATGATGATAATGCAAGCACAGCTACAGCCCTGCATGTCGCATAATTGTGGGTCACCCCGTGCATTGCATGCTGGGCACCATCATCATCGTGGCTTGAATACTGCCTGTGCGTCCTTGCCTACCGTGTGCTGCAGATTGCACAGTGGGCGCTTGTCTGGATGCAGTAGTAGGATCGATGGTGGGTCTTCAAGGCGCTGTTCTCTTTCAAGACAGCGGCGTGTGCAGAGGACCAGGATGTCAGCATGCTGTGGTGGAGATGCCACCACTCATGATGCGCACCATGATCATCATGAACATGCGCATCATGACCACGACCACCACCATCACCACCACGACCACCACCACCTCGACCACGACCACGACCACCACCATCATTCTTGGGACACCCTCGCCCCCAATTCCAACATCCTCATGCGAGCACTGCATGCCATCTTCTCCTCCACCGGCATTGCATCCATCGCAAGCTACCTCGACCACAGCAAGCCAGCAACTATTGCCATGGTGATCATGTTTATCATCGCCGCCACATCTGCATGGGCATCATCATCGCTTGTGCATGCCAGCGCTGTTGCCATGGCACACACCTTGTCGACTGTGGCAATGGGTGGGGTGTATGTGTTGGGTGGCATACCAGAAGCAGTGTCGCTGTGTTACAATGTGGCAAGTTCTCGTATTGATACGCATGTGTTGATGACATTGGCTGTGATGGGAACACTGGTCACTGGTGCTGCCTTGGAGGTGTGGTGGTGTTGTGTGCCATCATTGTTGTTAATTCGTTGTTATAACGAATGTGTTATCACAAAGTGTGTTATCACATCATGTGTTGTTACGAATGTGTTATCACAAAGTGTGTTATCACAACATGTGTTATCGTGAGTGTAGCATTACATCATGTACTCACACATCATGTACTCACACGTCATCGCTCCTACACCTCATCTCCTCACAACCCACCCACTCTATAACCAGGGTGCACTGCTGCTCGTGCTGTTCCGTGTGGCACATGCCGTGGAACATGCGCTGACAAGACAAGCCCGGGGTAACCTTGCAGCCCTCATGGCAGGGATCCCGGATACAGCTGTGCTGGTGGACACCTGTCCCGACACAGGCAGACCACTGATGGAGCGTACACAGGAGGTGGTGGTGGGCACGGTGGAGGTTGGGAGTCGCGTGTTGGTTCGTCCTGGAATGCAGGTGTGTGGGGGGGTGGGATGGGGAATTGGTGTTGTGTGGTTTATTGTGCTATTATTGTGCTATTATTGTGCTGTTATTGTGCTATGTAAGCCATTAAACAAAACCCATAAAACTGTGCTATATACATGTACACATACCTGTATGCACATAAGCACACCTGTATGTTCACACCCATTCAATCCTATACACATCATTCGTTCATATACACATCATTCGTTCATATACGCATCATTCGTTCATTCGTTCATATACACATTCATTCATTCACACATATAGCCATACACAAAATCACACAGGTGCCACTGGATGGACGTGTTGTGTATGGACGTGCACAGGTGAGCACACAGCACATCACAGGAGAGAGCATACCCATTGCTGTGGGACCTGGGCAAGGGGTATGTATGTGTTATTGTGTGTTTATACTGTGTGGGTGGGAAGGTGTGTGTAGGTGGGAAGGTGTGTGTTGGTGGGAATGTGTGTATTCGCTGTGTATATGTTGCCACATTGTGTTTTCCATGCTTTGCACAACACCCACCCACACGACCATCCCCCCTCCCCCATACCACACAAAACAACAGGTTCCAGCTGGTGCAATGAATCATGATGGTATACTCGTCATAGAAACAACACACCTTGCCTCAGATTCCACCCCAGCACGCATAGCACGCCTCACATCCACTGCACAAGCAACCAAGCCCCAGCTGCGGCGGTCGTTGGATGATTTTGGTGAGTGGTATAGCAAGGTACGTTGGGGGGGGGTAATGGTATGGGGAGGGTGTGGTGGAGGTTGATGTGAGGGTGTTGTACCGTGTGTGTGAGAGAGATGGAGAGAGAGAGAGAGTGTGGAAAGCCATGGCATGATCTCACATGCTCTTATTACCCAAACACAACTCTCCTATCACCCCACCACAACTCCCTCGTCATCCACTTGCACCCCCACATACACACCCACATCACACCACATACACACCACATGCACACCCTCATGACCTACCCCCCCCACACACAAACACACAAACACACAAACACAGGCAGTCATCTATGGCACCCTCCTCGCCCTAGTCGTCATGCTTACCAATGGCATACCCCTCTTATCCACTGCCACACAACGTGGTGCATTTTACAGGGCAATGGGTATTCTCACAGTAGCCTCCCCGTGTGCATTAGTGATGGTGCCCCTTGCGTATACATCAGCCATTGCTGCTGTGACACGACGGTGGGTGTTTGGGGGTGTTGGTGGGGGGAGGGGGTGTATGTGTGGGTGGTGGGGGTGTTTGTGGGTGTCATAGTGAACAACACATGCATGCACACTACATATGATACACATACTTATAATGCATATGCACACGTACACATACGTATACATCATCTACATATACATACATATACATGCATGCAATCAGCATCCTCTCCCCCCCCCAAAACAACAGGGGCCTGTTGCTCAAAGGGGGTGCCATACTTGATGCACTGGCATCATGCAGCATAGTGGCCTTTGACAAGACAGGGACCCTCACATCAGGGACCCTCGCATGCACAGCCATGGTGGACCCTGCAAACCCAACAGCTGTGCTACCACTGGTCAACGGGGCGGTCAACCGGGGTGGTGTGTTGGGGGGGAAGAAGGAGGAGGATGTGCGTGCGTTGGGGGTGGCGGTGGCATTGTCTCAACGGTATGTTTTGTGTGTGCAAGAATGATAGGGTGTATCATGGGAGTGTGTTTGTTGTGTGTGTATGCGTGCACATGGTGTATGTATGTGTGCATGTGCGTTTCGACCATATGCAAGAGAACTTTTGTTGTTTATTGACTCAATACAGGAGAAGGATTGTTGTTTGTTGTGTACACATGCACAGCACATGTGTCACACATACATTCCACACCCCCACACACCACATACACCCCCCCACACACCACATACACCCCCCCCCCAGGTCAACACACCCTGTCTCCTCTGCATTGGTTGCCCTTGATAAGCAGCTGGGTGTATCAGCAAGCATGTCATGGGAGGTCACTGACTTCAAACTAGTGCCTGGTATGTGAGGGTGTTTTGGGGTGTGTTTTGGGGTGTGTAGCTGTTTTGTGCTGCGTGTGTGAGGGTGTGTGTATATCTGTTTTGTACTGTGTGTGTATATGTATTTTTTTGTGTGCATGCACACAAGTGACCGCATGTACACACACACACACACATATATACACACACCCATACACACCAACAGGTGCTGGTGTGGAAGGATATCTGCACACACACACCACCACCACCACCACTGACAGTAATGATAACTGCAACAGTACACAGCATCACAAGAGATTGGTGCAGTTTGGCTCTGTGGAATATGTGAGCGCCAGCCTGCCACCTGCATACCAACAGCAATTGCTTGCATGCACAGGTGCGTGTCATGTGACGTGGTTGGGGTGGTGTGTGTGTGTGTGTGTGTGTGTGTGTGTGTGTGTGTGTGTGTGTGTGTGT
>VFQP010003161.1_pt1 | contig 17119 bp, 26 predicted proteins | sample 3512351 | NCBI WGS metagenome assembly VFQP01 (sample SAMN10412372, study PRJNA504923) | tailings metagenome | isolation source: Relicate 1 Philex TSF1 revegetated site | place: Philippines: Tuba, Benguet | collected 2017-08-29
CACCACCACACCACTGCCCCCACCCCGCGCGCCCCGTGCACCCCGGTCCCCCCAACGACCAAGGGGCCCCCTCCGACGCACCAACAGTGATAGCAAGCTCCAGGAATTCCTCAATGATCGCACAATGCAAGAGCTCCTGAGTGATTCATGGTGGTTGGGTGGGGAGGGGATTTCAGGGGGGGCCGGGGGGGGCCCGGGGGGGGGGGCCCGTGCCATGTCGCGCCAGCCGTCTGCAGCGGGGGGGACCACAAGCTCTGACTTGGTGGTGTTTGAGTTGTGTGGGGTGCCCCAACCCACAAAGAGCGGTAGACGCACCTCCCCCATGGTGTTTGGTGGTGGTGGTGGAAACATGTCTTACAACAACAACAATGGACGCATGTCATCGGCATCAACTGGCTCTGGTGGGGGCGCCCCTGCCAATGGGGGTGTGGGTGGTGGTGTGGGTGGTGGTGGTGTGGCTGGGACAGGTCGTCCTCGACTGGCATTCCCCTTTGTTATGTTTCGGCAGCAGAGTCGTACTATAGCGGCAATGAACCTTGATGTGCCACATGCAGCAGGGAAATCGCATGCTGCTGGTGGCGGCCATAATACAGGTGCGTGGTGGGTGGTGGGGTGGTGGAGTGGTTGTGTGTATGTCAACACATGAGTGGGGGGCACCACAAACACATTGTCTTTGTCTTGTTTTTCTGCTACACATGTTTCTCCGTACAACCCTTGTACACCACCCTGTTATTGGTTTCACATCTCCCCACCCACCCACCACACATCTACTCACCCACCCACCACAGATGCACCAGGTGCACCGCCCCTAGCGCCTGCTGCAACAGTCCCTGACATAACAAGCGTGTTGGAGGGCCCGGCAGGGGCCCGCGCTGGTCGCGAAACGCTGGGGGTGCCACCTGAGTTGCGCGGGTGGTGGGGTGTGGGTGTTGTGCATGGTGGTGGGGGGGGAGGGGCCCCGGGGTCTGAGGCTCGGTGGCTGCATCATGAAAATGAATTACGCAACGTGTACGCACGGTATGCGGTGGTGTGTGTGAAGTGTGTGTGGTGTGTACGAGGTGTGTGAGGTGCAGTGTATGAATTGTAGTGTTTAGTAAGTAGTATATAGTAATATATAGTAATGTATAGTAATATATAGTAATATGTAGTAATATGTAGTAGTTGTTTATAGTAGTAGTGTACAGGTGCATACATCATGTGGTGATGACCTGTTGCTGTATACTTAGTGTGCTGCATGCACCTACAGCACACTCGCCACACACACATTGCCACACACACACTACCCTCCCCCCAACCCCCCCCAAAGGTACTTGGACAACGCCACCTCCCTGACCCGCATACAACAGCAACAAGACCACCTCCACGCACTCTACGCAGCAGCCACAGCACCAGCGGTGGTGGTCTCTATGGATGGGTTTTCAGAGGGCCCCGCCCTTGAGTGGAGGAGGAGGACAGGGCTCCAGGGTACCCGCACAGTGACAGAACGTGAATTTCGGAGTATTACTGCGCAACACATGACTGCTGCTGTGTAGTGGAGGTGGTGTGCACATGATGGGTTATTTGTAAAGGAACAGCATATGATGGGTGCTGTGGGGAGCTGTGTGTGTCGAGTGATACACTCATGTGTGCAGCAGCATATGATGGGTGCACTGTACACGGAAGTAGATGGGTAGGCGGGCAGATGTGTGTGTGTGTGGAAGGGTGTGTGTGTTGCTATGCATGACACCTACAAACAGTATCGTACTGTTTGATAATGACTATTTGCTTTATTATTTTTGATGACAAATTGTACATGCATGCGACACACACTCTTTCCACACAACACACGCTCTTTCATCACACACACACACGTATATCATCTTTGTATTTCCCAGTGATCTGAGTAGTCATTACTATTATATGCACTACTTTGTCATCATAACTGTATGCAGTAATGTGTATATCCACTGCATGAAGCAACACATGTGCTTCCCAATGCCATCTGTAGTCGATACATGTTCACTATTTTCTACATCAATACATCTTCAGTGTATTCTGTGGTCGACACATGTATTCAGTGTATGATACAGGTGATACATGGTTGGTGTTTTCTACAGTCAATGCAGTGTTTTCTGTAGATACATTAACTGTGTGTTCTACTACAGTCAATGTATTGTCTGTGGTTTCTACAGTGTATTCATTTATGCAGTCAACAAAATGTTGATGTCAACATACTGACATAGCACCAGCATAGGTGTGTGTCTTACCATATATGTCCACATGTGGGTGAACTCTCACATTGTGACAGAGTACATGAACATGTGCCTCTTATACACCTCATAGTCAATAAAAGTGTGGGAAGAGGAGGGTGTAGAAGCAGGTGCATTTGCTTGCTGCTGCGAGGTAGATCGCAGTGTTTGTGTATCTGTTACAACGTTGTGTATCTGTAACAGCGCCGCAGTATCCTCACCCATCACGGGGCAACAAAGAAACAAGCACCAAGGTCGAACAAAGAATAAGAACGAATGGGCACACCCTTTGTTTTCACAGCAATCTGCAGCACGTGCTTTTTCTGTGTCGCTTTGTACACCGGGTCCCTGCTGCCGTATCCCCTTACATTTCCCCACTACCCGCCAACCCTCTTTTAGTGTGTTGCCACCCTCGCGCATCACGCCCCAGCAATACGTGATGAAAACATAATATAACATGCCGTTCCCCTACCACGCCAAAGTATCACTCCAGAACCTCCATATCACACAGTAATCAGTCTCCCAATTACACAGCAACACCTCGCCCCCCCCCAAAATAATCACAATCACGCCCCAAAGTATCGCTCCCCAAATTCCCCCACCCCCGGCACCACATGCGAATCATCCCCCACCCGATCATCAATTTCACTCGTAATCACCTTGACCTTGGGAAATTCACTGCATATCTTGGTAATCCCCTCTGGTGCGGCTACAAGGGAGAGGAAGAGAATCTTCTCCTCCTGTACACCTTTGAGTAAAAGTACTTTGATGGCTTTGGCTGCTGAGTTGCCAGTGGCCAGGATGGGGTCCATGAGGAGGACATGGCGCTCTGCTATGTCACTTGGGAGTTTTTCGTAAATCAGTTCTTTTTCCATAACCTTGTCACCAACCCTGATGTGTGGTGTGGGTGTGGGTGTGTGGGGTTGTTGTCGGGGTGTGTATGGTGTGGGGTTGTGCATGGTGGTTTGCTTGTGTGGGAAGAGGTAATGATAGGTATCAACACATGAACACATGAGAACAAGCACAACAACACAACAACACCATTGCACAATCATCATCATCATCATCATCATCAGATTTCACCATCACACACCCAAATACAACCCCCCCCCCATCCTTACCTGTGTACCAATATCTTGCCTATCTTGATGCCCTTGCAACACGCCCTCAATGCATTTTCCATACTCTCACCACTCCGAATCACCGACACCCCACACAGCTTTTTCGCAAAATCCACACCCACATATTGGTGGCCTGTTGGGGTGATGACTGTCTTTTCGGTAAAGGGGAGATGGCCCAGGCCTGCCTCTACCACCTGTGTGTGTGGGGTGTGTGTGGGTGGGTGGGTGGGTGAGTGTGGGGTGTTGGGGGTGGGGTGCGAAACCCAAGTATGCAATACAATGTATTGGTACATGGTTGTATGGTTGGACGTACAGACAAAAGGCGGTGTATATGGTTGAATGTACACACAAAAGGCGGTGTATGGGTGGCAGAACGGCAGCAAAAACAACACGCCAAAGTCATCATGCACCATCCACTCAAACCAACACCCAGTCAACAGCCAGTCAACACACAGTCAACACACCAATCGCAACAATCGATCTGCGTAAAACACAAAGTCATTCGTTTGTGTGGTGCAGTCCCTTATAATGGTGTGCATCCCCCGGATTTGGAAATTAGAGGGGATGACTTCCAAATTGTGGTAAATACGCTTGAGCTCAGGTTGTTGAAGTTTCAGTCGGATGTGTTCCGTGATGAGATCGATTGCTACATAATTGTCCACCCTGTGTGTTTGTATAGTGGTAATGGTGGTGGTGTTTGTGGTAGTAGGAGGAAGAGGAGGAGGAGGAGGAGAAGGAAGATGATTATTATAATGATGATTATTATTATATTGATTATTATTATAATGATGATGATTATAATGATGATGTATGAAATGTAAAGAAAGCAGGTGTATCCAGTAGTATCCGGGGCAACACATAAAAAACACATAAAACACACCGTGTGGGTGGTGCAAGGGGTACCATACACTCACCCACATAAATAAACAATCAAATACACTCATCCACACATGCACACACAAACACACTCATCCACACATCCACACACAAACACACTCATCCACACATACACACACAAACACACTGTATACCTGGTCCAAGGTATGATGACGTCAGCATGTCTACGACTGGGAGCAACAAACCCATCAAATGCAGGCTTGACAAACTTTTGGTACTGATCCAACACACCCGCTACATCACGACCACGTACTGCCACATCACGCTGTATCCTGTGTGTGTTGGTATTGGGGTGCATTGTGTGTTGTTGTGTGAATGCTTGTTATTGTGTGTTGTTGTGTGAATGCTTGTTATTGTGTGTTGTTGTGTGAATGCTTGTGATTGTGTGTTGTTCTTGTGTGTTGTCATTGTGTGCGATGGCAAAGGCACCTGTAGTAGTGTCACATGCTTCCCATTGCAGTTCACTTTAATGACCTTCATCACCACCAATAACAGACCACCAATAACACACCACCAATAACACATACCGTCTGGCTAGTCGCACATCATCATCAGAGTCTACGAAAATCTTCATGTTACACAAATTCCGCACCTGTGTGTTTCACCAAACAGGAAGTGGTGTACATGTTGCATGTCATGTTTAATGCAGGGGATGGGGTGTTCATGTTTGTAATGCAGGGGATGGGGTGTTCATGTACAACATCATACACATAAAATATGTACAACATCATACACATATACTACATGAATGCACGACATATACACCATGATAAATATCACATACCTGTTCCATGTGTAGTACCAGTATACCCTCAATAATGATGACATCAGCAGGGGGAACGCGACGTGTGATGTTGGAACGCTGGTGTTTGGCAAAGTCATAGGTGGGTACATCCACTGGCTTGAATTGCTGTGTGTGTTTGTGTGAGAGAGGAGTGGTGTATTGCGTGTGTATTGTGGATGTAGTTTGATCGTATTGCATGTGTGCGGAATGTATGTGTTATGTTGACAACATCGCCAGAAGCAACACACACACCTTGAGTTGTTCCAAGCAGTCTACCAATGCTTGTTCATCAAAGGCACCAGGGTGATCAAAGTTGTAATCTGTGTACCAGTTGTATGGTGTAGTATGGTGCAGGGTATGGTGTGTGTACATGCATGGTGCTTGGATGTGGTGTGTGTACATGCATGGTGCTTGAATGTTCATCGTCTCAAGATACCGACACACTAGAGATCCACAACATGAGTTTAAAAAGAGTAAATATATACACAATACGCGCACCTTGTACATGAGCGAGCTCTTCTTGTGTCAACCCCCGGTAAAAGGAATCCTGGCTCAACATCACAACACACTGATCATGTAGGCGTTGCATAATGCTGTCACACACAGTTGTTTTGCCACTGGCCGTCCCCCCCGCAACGCCAATAAAAAATGGCTGGCTTCTGTGGTATCGGCCGCTGCGTGTGGCTGTGGATGGCTGGTCATCGTCCCAGCTGGTGGGACGTGCAACGGAGGGCACCTTGACGATGAGCTTGGACGTGGGGGAGGATGAGAGCACCAGTTGCTTGGCAACTCTGTCTGCGATGATGTCTCTTGGTGTCGATTTTGGTGTCGTCTCGCTGGTATTGCTGTCATCTTCTCGGCAAAATGGCGTGGGGATGGGCTCCGAGGCACTTCCTGGGTTGGGAGCCATCTCTGATGTGGTGGTGGATCTGGCGTGCTGGGGCTGCTTGGTTGGGTTGCTGGCTGTTTCTGGTTGGGAATGTTTGTTGCGAGTGGTTGGCAGCTGCTGGGCGGCTGGGGTTGGACACGATGATGCGGATTAAGTTTTGCTCATAATGGGTGATGGTCTGTTATGAGTTATCAAATGGATGGTACACATAAGTGAGCAACAACGCTTGGTTTTATTGTGGATAGTACAATGTACAGATAGTACAATGTACACAAACTCTCTCTTCAGGGAGCTTGATCAACATCAACATCATGGTCTCCAGCGTGCTGCCCCACACCATCCAGCATCATATGGGCACCATCCCAATTAAAGTAGCGTGGCAACTGCGACAGTGCCTCTGCTATCTCTGGCAGCTCCAAATCGTGTCGCTTGTGCACCTGCTTGGTCAGGTCATGCCATCGACGCTTGACCACTGCTCCAGCATGCCCCGGTACCAAGTCCTCCCATGCCACCTGGTATTCATACTCCACCCCTTGATCCTTTGTGCAGGCAAGCATATTTTGAACCAGTGTGAAATCATCCCCCGAACTCCATTCCACTGTGTGAGAGGGTTGTGAGAGGGTTGTGGTGGGTACATGCGGAATGCGTACATGTATGCAATACAATATACGATAAACACAGCATAATGGAAACTCCACACCCTACATTACACATCCCCTTGTATATCCATACCATTATTGTTTTCCACTCGAGGCGCAACTTCATACCACTTGTGCAAGCACTGTATATTCGAGCGGGTTCCCACTTTTTCAGCGACCACGACCCAATCCACGTCATCTTTGACCAGACGCTTGTTCTGTGCTTGCTCACCCTGGTGTATGTATAGGCATGTATGGGTGTATGTGGGTGTATTTGGGTGTATTTGGGTGTACATGAGAATGCTGTATGCATGTTGAATGCTGCAGATGTGTGTCTCTTGGTGTGCCACATGTTTTGCATGCATGACGCAGTCACAAGTATATGTACACCTCAAGTACACTCAAACCCATACACCAGCACACCTGCATTGCTTGTGCCTTGTGTTGTTTATACTCTGCCACTGCCGCACACAGACGCTGAAACTCATCATCATCCCACCTGCCATTCTTCTTCCCTTCACCTGTGTGTGTTGTTGTTGTAAGAGTTGTTGTTGTTGTTATTGTTGTAGGAGTTGTTGTTGTTGTTGTTGTTGTTGTTGTTGTTGTTGTCATTCCCCTTCTTCTTGCAGGAGTAGAAGTAGTTGAAATGATAGATCACAGTGTTATAGTCTATAAATCACGTGTTAGGTCATGACAATTAAATCACTATATGATCACACACCTGGCTTGATGTAGCTGCGCCACCTATCACGACATGCATCAGGGAGGCGTCCCAACGCATCCCCTATCTTTTTCCACTTGCACCCGTGCTGCTGTACAAGTGACTGCAGCTGTGCATCTTCCTCTGTTGACCATGGACCCTGTGTTGTGTTGTGTGTGTGTGGTGGGGGGGAGAGGGTTGGTGTGGGGGGGGGGATTGGGGTGTGTGGAGTACAATGTGTGTGGAGTACAATGTGTGTGGACCAACATGTGCTACATGTGTCTGTCCCAGTACACCAACATGTGAGTGCCCCACCTGCACAGCTGCATCCACGAGTACATACGAATGCATCAATGCAACATTATGATGCACCAACAATTTGTTGCACACACCACACACACTCCACACACTCCACACACACCACACACACCACACGCTTCACAATACGCCTACCTTGTAGTTGCCCTGATGCAGGAGTCGTGTGCCAGCTGACCACACCTGTTTCATAGTGCGCTGTGGCAGTGTTGATGCAATGTACACCCATGCACCCTGCGTAACAGCCTGTGCCGTTGTGGTCGTTGTGGTCGTTGGAAGTGTGGTTGATTCTGGTGGAGACTGGTGTGGTTGTTCATTCAGCATGCATATGTATACAAACACATACATGTACACAACATATCAACATATCAACATATCAACATATATACATGTATCAACATATATACAAGCAAACATGCATGTATACAAACATCAACATGTTTGTTGTCAGACACACGTCCACACACATATCCCCACCCCCACCCCCATCACGAACCTTGTTGCCCTTGGTTGTAGCAAAAAGCCACCCAAAGTCATCTGTGGGGAGCCCCTTTGCCCTGGCATATTCCACAGCAGCTGCCCTGATGGTTTCCTTCTCAGCAGCAGAAAAACGACCTGCTTTGACATCGGTGCGCTTTTCGTCCGTACGCCAGTTGGGGCGCTGGCCTGGAGAGAATGTGGGGAGATGGTGGCGAGAATGTGGGGAGATGGTGTAGGACCGATCGAGTAATATGGCATGTTGAACAAAGGTGTGCAGAAAAGCATCTATAGCAGCAATGTGCACACACACACACACATGCATATCGTGTGACCATGCATACACCACTAGGTTTTCTCCTGTACAACACATATACAACAAGCACACACCTTGCAGGTCGACAAAATTCTGTACAAGGGCGTCTCCCATCATATGTCCCCTCTCTTGTGCCATCCTCTCCTGTGCCTGCCCTCCCACTGTGTCTCCACCATACCCTGGAGCAACCCCCACCACTGCCCCATCCAGAATGCCATGGTGATGATGGTGCACGTCTGGATCTTGTGCTGGTTCGATGGCAGCTGGTTCGATGGCAACATCCAAGTGTTCCACAGCATGCATGGCCATCATCGTTGGGTGCGCATCCTCCATTGGGAGTACATGCATGGTGGTGTTGGCGTCGAGCATGTCTTGCGCAGGATCTTGCGCAGGATCTTCAAGGTTGGCATCATGGTGATAAAAACCCAGTGCTTGCTGGCTGGCTGTGTCATAAAGGTAGGGCTGCTGCACAACAGGGTTGTCCTCGAGTACAGCAGGTGGGTCTACATTGCATGGGATTGCATTGGAGGGGGACGCGTTTGCTGGCGGGATTGCTGCCTCATTCTCTGGGGTATCGGGCTGATTCGGCACTCCTTTCTCACGGCGGCGCTTTTTCTTTTGCTTGTCCTTCTTGTGCTTCTTTTTCTTCTTCTTCTGTGGCTGCAGGTCGTCGGCGCCCTCTGCATGGCGTTTTTTGCTTGATGGCTCTGTCGCTGCTTGCTGCACGCCCTTATCACGCTTTCTTTTGTGCTTTTTGTGTGTTTTCTTCGTTTTGAGGTGCTCTGTAGGCTGCTGCTCTTCCACAGGCTCGGCTGTTTCAGTTGGCATCCTTTGTTCTGATTGAACCAGCAGCGTCCTGGACTGCTCTTGTTGTTGCGTTGTCCCTTTGTTGCGATGAGTGCTTGGAAATACTGTATTGTTGAGCCACGTCTTTTGACACGGGTAGGCACACAATGCTGCTGTTGTGTATCTCTTGTTTCCCTTTTGTAGTCTTGTTTGCTTTGTTTTTTGTTTATTTATCCATGTTGGAAACAATATAAGAAATTCCCCTTGGCTGTATTACACCCAAGTACACAACACGTACACAACACAATTGTGTGCTCATCATCGATACAACCTCCCAGCCCTAAACCCCCCACCTTTCATTTCAGCAATCATAGTATACAATATCACAATCGATTGCGTGGTTTGGGGGCAAAGCAGCGTGGGGTATTTCACGTGAACGATCCCATTTGCTGCTGCCAAGACTAGTTTGTTGTCTCAGCTGTTGCAACTGGGCAGTGCAATCAGCAACAGTCCCATACACAACAGCAACAGTAGCCCAAACATAGTACAAACAAAAACAGTACATCCTGATGCCCCGCAAAGCATCATCCAAGAAGAAAGCAGAGGAGGCTGCAGTGGAGGAAGAAGCAGCCCCTGCACAAAAATCCACACGCGGTAGGCGTGCAAGTGCCGCAGCAGCCACCCCAGCGGAGGAGACACCCACGACCCGTCGGAGCGGCCGCGGTGCATCTGCTGCATCTGCCCCAACAGAGGAGCCCCCTGCCAAACAGAAACCCTCGAGTGCCAGCAAGGGCCGTGGGCGTGGCTCCAAGGCTGCCAAGGAACCTTCACCTGATGTTGAGGAGGAAAAAGCGGAGCAAGAACAAGAAGCGCAACCCAAGTCTACCCCCGCAAAAAGGGGACGTGGTGGGAAAAAGGCAGCAGCAGCTGTGGCAGAGAAGGTGGTTGAGGAGGAGGCTTTGGCAGAAAAGACACCTGCAGCAGAAAAGACACCTGCAGCAGAAAAGACACCTGCAGCAGAAAAGACACCGGCAAAAAGGGGGCGAGGCGGGAAGAAAGCTGCTGTGCAAGAAAAAACCCATGCAGAGGAGCAACCCCAGGCAGACCCCCAGGCAGACCCCCAGGCAGAGGCACCAGTTGTTGTGGAAGAGAAACAGGGTGATGCAACACCAGCATCTCCTCCTACACAAGGCAAGGGACGTGGTGGTAAAAGGGCAGGGAAACAAGCAATAGCAGCAAAGCAACCTGCAGAAGAACAAGCACCTGTTGAAGAAGAACAAGCACCTGTTGAAGAAGCAGAAGCTGTACCTGCGTCTCCCCCCACAAAAGGGGGGCAGAGGGGCAGAGACAAGGGGCGGGGGAGTGCTGCAAAGAAGAAACAGGAGGATATCCCAGCACCTACAGCAGAGGATCCTTCTCCATCAGGTGACGCAGCAGCAGCAGCAGGTGCCGGGGAAGATGCACCCACACCCATGGACACGGACGATGTACCTCCTGCTACTGTTCCTTCTCCTTCTCCTGCTGCTGCTGCTGTGCAGCCAGCAAACGGCGCTGCCCCTACAAAACCCCCGCCTGCACACACCCCACCTAGTGCCTCTACGAAACCAACACCTGTGCAGGGGAAGGCAGTGCATGGCAAGCGCAAGGGGTCACAAGCACAAGAAATGGGTTCTGGTGGTGCCAAGCGACCCAAGGTGCAGGGGCCACAAGCCAGTGGGTATGGTCTCACATTACAAGAGGTAGGGTACGGTGGGGGGTGCTGTATGTGGTGTGTAGGAGTGTGTGGGGTTGTGGTGAAGCATGTTGTGCATATCATTGTTGGTATGTAATACATCATACGAGGCACCATTGTACACCATTCATACATGGCCGTCATCACACACCGTCATCATCACACACCGTCATCATCACACACCATCATCATATCACACCACCACCATCACACACCATCATCATATCACACCACCACCATCACACACCATCATCATCACACACCATCATCATATCACACCACCATCACACACCATCATCATCACACACCATCATCATCACACACCATCATCACACCCCCATCATCATCACACACCATCATCATCACACACCATCATCATATCACACCACCATCACACACCATCATCATCACACACCATCATCATCACACACCATCATCACACCCCCATCATCATCACACACCATCATCATCACACACCGTCATCATCACACACCATCATCACACCCCCATCATCATCACACACCATCATTACATACCATCATCACACATACCCCATCATCGCACACACCTCTATCATTATCACCCCTTTTCCCTCTCAGATCACGGATGATAAGCTCACCCAGCTGGCAGCACAGCACTGGACAGGAGCGGCAGCAGCCAGCAGCACATACGACCCCAACCTTGTACAGCAGATATATGACTCGGAGCTGGGAGGGGCACCGGGGGCAAAGGCACCTGGGTTGAGGCGAATTATGCTACTGGAGGTGTCGCAGTATTTAGAACGGTGTGTGTGTGTATAGAGGGGGGGTGTTTAGTTGTATGTGTGTGGGGGTGTATGGGGGTGTAGTTTGTGTTGTTTGAGTGGGTGTTTCGTGGTGTTTGTTGTGGGTGTGTCGTGGTGTTTGTTGTGGGTGTGTTTGTCATGACGGTGGTTGATGATATGTGTTTGCGTGTGTGTATGGGTGTGTGTGTATGTGATGATGATAATGATGTACATGTGTGCATAACATTTGTGCATACCATGTGTGTATGTACACAGCCACGCCACCGTCACACAGATATCTGTGGCCACACTACCAAGCAGACATTGCTACACCTGCACATGTGCTTTCTATGATGATCATGGTGAATGAAAAGTTTCGTGAAGGTAGGAATGTGCTTCTGATGTACTGGATGTGTTCTATGTATACTATGTGTGTATATGTACACTATGTGTGTATATGTAATACTATGTGTGTATATGCGCACATGTGTGTATATGTACACTATGTGTGTATGTGTATATACACACATATGCACCCACACACATATGCACCCACACACATATGCACCCACACACATGCACCCACACACATATGCACACAAAATAATGTCTTTATATATTATATTTAATATATATGTATTATGTATATATGTATTATATATATATATTTATTATCATGATCCCCCCCCAGGTGTTGCTGCATGGGAGTGCTTCCAATCCACCACCCCCGAAAAATTCCCCTCGTTTTTCCGCAGCTTCCTCACCCTCAAACAAGACCTCGGGCGCCCTCTGCAGCCCCATGAGCAGGTGACCTACCTGCTCTTCACCATCAACATCTTTCAGAGCCTGGAGAGCGAGCTTGTGCGCAAGTGTGTGTTGGGTGTTGTGTCGCTGCCACTGTGGCATTGTCTGTCAGAGGGACATAGGCAGGTGGAGTTGCATACACAGCCTCAGTTGGCCAAGCGATGGGGCAAGCTGATGAAGAAAGAAGCCAAGGTGTGTTGTTTTGGTGGAGGATGTGTGGGGTGGCAGTGGTGGTGGTGTGCATGTATGTTTGTGTTGTTAGACACACACACACACATGTGAATGTGCTCCCCTCATATGTGTTGTATTGCTCATCAATGGCCGCATCGTCATGGACTACTCGAACACCTGTATACATGTTGACCATGTGTTGACCAATACCAACAGGCATCCAAGGAACCTGGCTATGTGCCCCCAGAGGAGCGTCCAGAAGTTTCTTTTGTGCCCCACATGGTGGATGAGTTTTTTGCTGTGCTTGATTCTATTGTGGACAATGATGATGATGGTATGTATGCTGGGTTGTGTATGTGTACTGATTGGAAATGTATGTAGGTGATTGGGAATGTATGTAGGTGATTGGGGATGTATGTATGCTGATTGGGAATGATGTAGGTGATTGCTCCACATACATTGCTCCACCCTCATCCCTCCCCAAGCCCCTACCATCCCCCTCCCCCCCAGGCACGCATTCCCCCTCCCCCCACGCCATCCTCTACTGTGAACGCTTTGTCGAGTGGCTTATCGACGTCCTCAGCCAACTCCCAACCCGCCGCCTCGTCCATGCCCTGTTGCGTGACAAGGCTGTGCTCGTCAAGGCAAAGCTGTCTTCTCTATACACCCACCCCAGTGGTCGTTTATTTGTGCAGTTAGTGGATTTGTTGCAGTTTTATGATTATTTCCCTATCAATGATCACACTGGGGAGGCGCTGGGTGAAGAGGATGTGACTGCGGAGCACTATGACAAGCTGCAACAGGTGTGTGTGTGTGTTGTATGTAGGTGTGTGTTTGGGAGAGGGGGTTATTGAGTGTGAGTGTGTGTGTGTTGTATGTAGGCGTGTGTGTGTTGTATGTAGGTGTTATGTGTATGATCGCAGTATCCCCTCTCATATCAATCCCCCATCATTCCCCTTGTGGTTCCCCCTATTCCGCCCCTTCTCCATGCCCCCCTCTCTACACCCCCCTCTCCTCACCCCCCTCTCCACAAACCCCTCTTCCACCCCCCCTCTCCACCCCCTCCTCTTCACACACACCCCCCATTCCACAAACCCCTCTCCACCACCACCTTTTCCACAAGTTCCCCTCCACCATCACCCTTTCCCTCACCAATACCCCCCCCTTTTCCCCCTCAGTTGCAACGGCTGCTGTTCAAGTTTTGGCCCCAGTTGCACGAGCCAGCACTGATGAACTGTGCCACACTGCAGATGCCTGACACACTGCGCAAGTGGTTTGGGGCACTGCCTGTAGAGGACCTGCGACGATTGGTGACACGCCAATTGAGGTATGTTGGGGTGTGTGTTTTTTGTGTGTGGGTGGTGGGTTTTTTTGTGTGGGTGGTTGTTTTTGTGTGGGTGGTTGTATGTATGTATGTGTATGTGTTGAGTACACACCCACTTTCCCACCATCCATCACAACACCACCTCATGTATATTCAAAACCCCTCCTCTCAATCCCCCCTCCTCTCAACCTCCATTTCTCTCAACCTCCGATTTCTCTCAACCCCCACCCCCTTTCATTTCAAATACATCATGAACATTCAAATATGTCATGAACATTCAAATGTATCATAAACAAATGCTCTGGCATTACAGGTTGGTTCCGGATGAAGCCACCTGGTGCAGTGACAAGACATACCTGCTGGAGGTCCTCATCACCACCTACCAACGTCGTCAATTCCAACGAGAAGTGGTCAACGCCATGCCTCTCTACCCCACTGAACAACTGTTATTCGACCAAAACAAGGTTCCCTCACTGAATTACACTGGGGAGCATTGTTTGGCACTCCCCAAGCTCAATTTGCAGTTTCTCACCCTGTATGATTACCTGTTGCGCAACTTTCACTTGTTCCGTCTCGAGGCGACGTATGAAATCCGGGAAGATATTGCTGATGTCATCAAGCGACTGGGTGTCCGATGGTAGGTGGTGGTAGGTGGTGGGTTTTTAATGTGTGTGTGTGTATTTGGGGGGGGGATGTTTTTGGGTGTTTTTTTTTGTAGTAGGTGGGTTCTGGGGTGGGGTTTTCCTCTCACACACTATGTTCCTGCCACACACTGATGACACTGACACCGAAACCACACACCCACACACCCACACCCACACCACCCTCACACACACACACACATTCAACAGGACGGATGATGATCGCATTGTGTTTGGTGGATGGGCACGCATGGCTATCCCCACCACCTCTGTGTCAATTGCAGAAGTGAAGCCACCTCGTGTGGGGGAGAGCAAACCATCTGCTGTTATTGCTGATGTTGTCATTGAGACTGCAGGTGTGTGGTGTGTGTGGTGTGTATGTCATTGGGTATGCAGGTGTGGTGTGTGTGTGTGTGATGCTGTGTGTATGAGAGGGGAAGCATGTGCGTGTGTTGAGAGGGGAAACGTGTGTGTTTGTGTGCATTGGATGTACCTGCGGTGTGTGGGATACCACATTGTATGGGATACCAACATCACATACTTGCTCTTTGCACTGTTCACGTCCCCTCTATTTTATGCTCTTTACATCGTATACACTCACTCTCTTCCATGCTCCTACCTCGTTACAATACATCACACACTACAAAACCTCATTCCCCTCTGTGATCATCTTGTTCATACAATCATCCAATACATCTTTATGATTATCACCAAAAATAATATCTTTCATTGCACACCTTTCATCCCCCTTCCTCCCATTCATTGCACACCTTTCATCCCCTCCCCCCTCTCATGCCCCCCCCCCCCCCCACACACACACCACAGGCATGCGTCCGGATGTCAAAGCTGAGTGGGATGAGCTCAAGCAGCACGATGTCCTATTCCTGCTGACTGTTCGCCCCCCTGACAGCAATGCACAGCACATTGCACAACAGCAGGGCCGTACGCGTACACCTGCTGAGGAGCATGGATTGGTGTATGTGCGGGGGTGTGAGGTGATTGAGATCAAAGATGCAGGTGTGTATAGAGTTTTTTGGGGGGGTTTGTGGGTTTGTGAGGATGTTTTTGTGTTGACTTTTGTGTATGGGGCATGTTTTTGTGTGTACGGGGCATGTTGGCTTTGCGTGTGGTGCACATTGTGTACTACCACAAAACCTGCGTCTTGTGTATAACCACAAAACCTACATGCACTGTATATCACATTATAACGGTGTATGTTATACCACACACAACATCAACATGACGCACCACAACTCATGCTCTATGCATGTGTGTATATCCCCTCTGCTCCCATACAACCCCTCCAAACCCCCCCTTAATAAAAATTACAGATGGCAAGCTCATGAACGATTTCACTGGGAGGGTCCGCCCCGATGAACGCAGGGCCCCTGAGGGGACCCTGCGCACCCTCACGGTCGCCCTCGACACCGCACAGTACCAGCTGGACATGGACTATGTGGCAGCACACCCTGGAGCAGAGGATGTGTATGCAACCTTCAACATCCTCATGCGGCGCAAGGCGAAAGAGAACAATTTCAAAGCTGTGTTGGAAAGCATTCGGGATGTGATGAATGAGGATGATGTGGTGGTCCCGGATTGGTTGCATGATATATTTTTGGGGTATGGGGATCCTGGTGCTGCACATTATGCGAATATGCCGTCAGAGGGACGTTTAGCGACTGTTGACTTTGTGGTATGTGTGTTTGGGAGGGGGTGGGTGGATGGGTGGGGGGTGTTGAGGGATGTGTGTAGGATGTGCAACGTATTGACAGCAATAATGTACAAGTATGTGCAAGTATATGAATGTTCCCACCCTATGTATACACACCCTACATACACACACCCTACATACACACACCTTACATACACACACAGGATACGTTTCTTGATGGTCAGCATGTGAAAGAGGTGTTCCCGCAGTATGATGTGCAATTCACAACTGGTAGTAGTGGTGATACCCCTCCGAAGCAACCATTCCGTATCACCTTTCCGGAGCAATTCGTGTCGGTATGTTCTTGTTGTTGTGTTGGTATGTTCTTGTTGTGTATACTTGTGTTTTTTTTTTGTTTCTCAACAACAGCTGTTTCTCTCATGGTTGCTGTTGTTTTTTGTGCTTGTTTTTTTTGTGTGGATCATTTGTCACCTCACGTTGCTTTTCCTTGGAATACACCTACCCTCCCCCCCCCACACGTTGACCTCTTCCGACCCCTTCTCCCCCACCCCTCCCCCCACAGCTTCCACCCCCAACCACCCCCGATGCCATGGACGTTGATGGTCAACACCCTGGTCAACCCTCAGACAAACCCAAACTCCTTGTGGAGCCCTATACTGCACCCAACATGGGGCCCTTTCCACAGGACAAGCCCCCCCGCAATGCAGTGCGTTTCACACCAGTTCAGGTGGAGGCTATATGTGCGGGTGTGCAGCCGGGACTGACCATGGTTGTCGGTCCACCAGGTGTGTACATGGGCGTGTGCACATGGGTGTGTGTACATGGGTGTGTGTACATGGGTGTGTGTACATGGGTGTGTGT
>VFQP010003162.1_pt1 | contig 17117 bp, 19 predicted proteins | sample 3512351 | NCBI WGS metagenome assembly VFQP01 (sample SAMN10412372, study PRJNA504923) | tailings metagenome | isolation source: Relicate 1 Philex TSF1 revegetated site | place: Philippines: Tuba, Benguet | collected 2017-08-29
TCACCAAATTCACCCCTCCCAAAATTGTGAAGGATGAAGAAGTGAAACCCGAAGATGAAATCAAGGAGGTTGAAAAACTGGAAGACACCAAAATTGGTGTCATCAACCAGGAAGGTATCAAAGACGAAGGTATTGTTGCTCCACCAGTTGAAGCCAAGGGTACAGGTGTGGTTGAAGCACCTAAGCAGGAAGAAGACTACGATAAAGTATTTACCGTAGTACAAATCGCTGCTGAATTCCCCGGTGGTACTGCTGCCTGGATTAAGTACCTGGAGCGTAACCTGAACAGGGATTTACCAACTGAAAATGGTGCCCCTCCAGGCAAATACACTGTAATCGTTTCTTTCATCGTTGATAAGAACGGTGCGATCAGTGATGTAAAAGCCGAGAACGACCCAGGTTACGGTACCAAGAACGAAGCCGTTCGCGTAATCCAAAAAGGCCCCAGTTGGAAGCCTGCGATTCAAAACGGACGTAACGTAATCTACCGTCACAAACAAAGTATCACATTCCAGGTAATGGACGAGAGATAATCTCCCTCATCTTCACCTGACAATACCAAGAGGCCACGAATAACATTCGTGGCCTCTTTCTTTTCCTTTGTGTCCCCTTTGTGTCCATTGTGTCCTTTGTGGTTGAATACATGCTTGCATTATCTGCATGCCCGCAAAACGTCAAAGAGATTTGAAACCACAAAGGACACAATGGACACAAAGGGTAACACAAAGGGAAAAAAACTTATGGAAATATTTTTTATGTGCGTCCTATTTAAAATTGAACGCCATGAAAAAGAACTACACCAGGCAAAACGATATCCTCGATATCCTTTTTGCCAATCGTAACAAAGAGTATGGTGCGTATGAATTACGCATCCACTATCATCAACGCATGAAATATGCAGTAGGAGGCATGTTGCTCATTTGTCTGTTATTTTTTGCCGGCTCTATCTTAGCCAAGAGTGGCACAGGTGATAAGAATGAGCAACTATTTGTAAAAGATCTCGAGCTCGAAAAATTTGATCAGGAAATCAAAGAACCCCCACCAGTTCAACCACCACCTAAAGTAGAGCAGCCTCCTAAAGTAGCTACGGAGATATTTAACACCCCCAAGATCTTACCTGATGATCAGGTGAAGGAAGAGGATATGATCAAAGAAGTAGAGGCATTAGAGAAAGTACAGATTGCGAATTTCAGGCAGGAAGGTGATGATTTTGATGGAACTGTTGTAGTGCCTCCTGTTGAAAAGGAAACAGGTATCTCAAAGCAACTGAATAAGGACGTGCCCGACTATGAAGAGATCTTCACAGTGGTACAAATTCCGGCCGCTTTCCCCGGCGGTATCGACTCCTGGCGCAGATACCTTGAACGCAAACTCAACCGGGATCTGCCTTCCGAAAATGGTGCACCTGTTGGTCGCTACTCAGTATTAGTAACATTCGTAGTTGATGAAGCAGGCCGGGTTAGCGAAGTTCAGGCCGAAAATGACCCCGGCTACGGCACCAAAATCGAAGCTATTCGAGTTATTCAAAACGGTCCCAACTGGACCCCCGCCATCCAAAACGGGAGGAAGGTTAAGTATAGGCATAAGCAGACGATTGTGTTTGAGGTGGCGGATAATTAGAATTTGGAAATTTGAGAATTTGAAAATTTGAAAATGAGGGGGGAGTAATTTGAAAATTTGGGAATTTGAAAATTTGAAAATGAGGTGGATAATTTGAAAATTTGAAGATTTGAAAATGAGGGAACTTGTGGATAAGAATGGGTAGCAATAAAATGAAACTAATTTGTTGACTTCTCCTAAGGATCAGCCCCCTTCTTCCATTTTCAAATTTTCAAATCTTCAAATTTTCAAATTTTGAAATTCCCAAATTCCCAAATTTTCAAATTAACCCTCCCTATCTTTACACCATGTCACTACACCTCACCAACTGGGATGATACCATCGTTGCGCTGGCTACGCCGCAGGGGGTGGGGGCTATTGGGGTGATTAGGGTGAGTGGGAAGCGGAGTTTTCCGATCATGAATGAGCTGTTTCCGGCTAAAAATTTACAGGAGCAGGCTTCGCATACTTTGCATGTGGGGTATTTGAAGGAGAATGGGGTGGTGTTGGATGAAGTGGTGTTGTCGCTGTTTAAAGGGCCTAAGTCGTATACCGGGGAGGATGTAATTGAGATTAGTTGTCATGGTTCGCCGTTTATACAGGAGCAGGTACTGGCAGCGATTGTGCGCAAGGGTGCCCGAATGGCCAAGCCGGGTGAATTTACCCAGCGGGCTTTTTTAAATGGCAAGCTCGACCTTGCCCAGGCCGAGTCGGTAGCCGATCTTATTGCTGCGAATACTGAAGCCAGCAGAAAAACAGCCTTACACAATATGCGTGGCGGATTTTCGAGTGATCTGCATGCGCTCCGTGAGCAACTCATCAAGTTTTCGGCATTGATAGAACTGGAGCTCGATTTTGCGCAGGAAGACGTTGAATTTGCCGACCGCAAAGCCCTGCATGAGCTGGTGCAGCAATTGCAAACTACCACTAATGAACTCGTGCGTTCCTTTTCGCTGGGTAATGCCATCCGCAATGGGGTGCAGGTAGCCATTATAGGCAAGCCCAATGCCGGTAAGAGTACGTTGCTCAATGCCCTGCTCAATGAAAACAGGGCCATTGTAAGCGATATAGCAGGCACTACGCGCGATACCATTGAAGAAGTGATCAATATTAATGGCATCCTGTTTCGCCTGGCCGATACGGCGGGTATTCGTGAACATACACAGGATGTGATTGAACAAATAGGGGTGGAGCGAAGCCTGGAAAAAATGAAGGCCTCCGATATTGTGGTGTACCTCTTCGACATCAATACCACCACCACCGCCGAACTGCAGGAGCAGTTGGCCGAATTACAGTCTCGCCAAATCCGCTACATTCCCGTAGCCAATAAAACCGATGTTGCCAGTCCGGCGGCGGTACAGGCATTCCTCCATGCCATTCCTGATCTTATATTTATTGCAGCCCGCGGTAGTACCGGTATTGAAAGCCTACAACTGGCACTTACCCAACAGGTGATGACCGGCAGCCTGCAAACCGAAGCGACCATTGTAACCAATGCCCGCCACTACGAGGCATTACAAAAACTCTCCACCGCCCTGCAAGATGTGCAGAAAGGCCTGAACGACCAGTTGCCGGGGGATTTGCTGGCTTTGGATATTAGGCAGTGTTTGCATTATTTAGGGTTGATTACCGGGGAGATTACGAATGAGGAGCAGTTGGATTTTATTTTTAGTAAGTTTTGTATTGGGAAGTAGGCGGTGCACGATTCATCACTATTCTACGGCGTTTACATTGATTATCAGCGGGTTTCATCTGCCTTTCTTTGCCGATTCTTGCCTTTGTTAGCTAATTAGTTGTGACTATTCCGGTTACTACTTTCTTTTTGTAACAGATTTGGGAAGTAGGGGATGAATTATGGGTAACAATGATACAGTATGATACACAATGATGCGAAAATGAACTGTTTCATAAACTAGAAAAATTGATCTTATCTTTGAAAGAGTATTGAATATCAATACACCTTATTATTTATGCATAAATAACAAAGCATGGTAAAAATTCAATCACTTACTATTAGGGGCTTTAAGAGCATCAAAGAGTTAGTTGATTTTGAACCATCTCAGATAAATATATTGATTGGCTCAAATGGGGCGGGTAAATCAAACTTCATAGGTTTTTTTCGAATGATGGCATGGTGTGTTAGCTCTGTCGATCAGTTTCAGAACTTTATCGCTGACGCAGGGTTCGCTTCAGCTTTATTATTTGATGGCTCAGAAATAACAAGAGAAATCGATACTAGTCTTGTTTTACAAACTAATTCTGGATTGAATGAGTACTCATCAAGACTGGTTCACGGCGCAGGGGACACATTATTTTTTGCAGATGAAAAAGTTAGGTTTTCAAGATCTGATAGAGGTACGATTAACCCAAACTGGATTTCGTTTGGTGCAGGACACAAGGAATCAAAATTGTATGAATTCAAAACGCAGAATCAAACAGCAAAATCAATTTATAACCTGCTTAGGAAGGTTATTGTTTATCAATTTCATAATACATCTCCAAAATCACCAATCAGAAATAGATGGGCTACAAATGATGGTAGATGGCTGAAAGAAAATGGCAATAATTTAGGTAGCTTTTTGTATAGATTATACCAAGAGTACCCTTCGGATTACGTTCGTATAGTAAAGCATATTAGGTTCATTCTTCCTTTCTTTGATGATTTCGTCTTAGAAGAAGAGCGGGGATCAATTTTGCTACGATGGAAAGAAATAAAATCTTCAAAAATATTTGATGTTTCTCAAGCATCAGATGGAATGCTTAGATTTATTGCATTAGTAGCTTTACTTGCTCAGCCTCCTCGTTATCTACCGGCGGTAATGTTTATAGATGAGCCTGAACTAGGACTACATCCTTCCGCAATTGAATCTATGGCAGGTTTAATTAAAACAGCTTCAAGACATTGCCAACTTTTTATTTCCACTCAATCCCCCACTTTGGTTGACCTTTTTGAACCTGAAGATATTATAGTAGTGGAGCGTAAGGATAGAACCTCAGAATTTAAAAAATTAGCTTCTCCCCAGTTAGAACAATGGCTACAAGAGTATTCGTTAAGTGAACTTTGGGAAAAAAATATTTTTGGAGGGCAACCATAATGGCAAGGGTTCATATTGTAACTGAAGGTGCAACAGAAAAAAATTTTGTTGATGATATTTTAAAACCGTACATGTCGCTTCGTGGTATATATATAGATGCACATAGTATAACCACAAGAAAGGACAGAAGAAAAAATCTTCTTTATCGGGGAGGGTTAAACAATATCGATCATTTATTTAGAGATTTAAAACTGTGGCTAAAAGAATCTGCATCTCAAGATGATTGTTGGGTTACAACAATGGTTGATCTATATGCATTTCCGTACACAGATAGACCTGATTGGTTAGAAGGATATGCTCAGCAAAATGACGGATTAAATAGGGCTCTTTTTCTAGAAGCACAAATAGCTAAAGAGTTTAATATGTTTCCTAAGTTTATTCCCTATATTCAACTACATGAGTATGAATCATTATTGTTGGTAAATACGACTGCTATTCATGCAGCTTTTTCCGATCAATACAATGCAAACACTCTAAATCAACTAAATCAAGATATCGGTAATTTAGATCCTGAAGAAGTCAATCATGGTCAGCATACAGCACCTTCAAAAAGAATTATTCGATATTATCCAGAGTATAATGACAGTAAGCCCGTATGGGGGTCATTAATTGCTCAAGAGATTGGTATTGAATCAATGAGGGAGCGATGTCCGCATTTTAATGACTGGGTATGTAAGTTGGAAGAGCTTTAACATTATTCGAGGATATTTGCCGCCTCCATCATCTTCTCCAACTGTTTAATAAAAAACACTACTGCATCCCTCGCTTTTGCATCATCATAAATAGTATGAGGTTGTGTTAGCGCCACCTCCAGCAGATTATGCAGATGTATCCTCACTTCAATAAGCCTTACATCACCAAAGAATTCTCGGATTACAGATAACGGTTCCTGTTTCTCTTCTTTAGTTAATAGAATAGGCTGATTGTAAAATTCAGTATGCAATTCAAAATTATGCATGGCTAATAGTTTTGCCTGCACTATCACTTAAGGTTGCAAACTGGCAAAAAATTGTAGGAAGGTGTGCATAAAAACACCCAAACACAATGAGCAGCAATATGCATATCGAAAGAGTTTGCAGGTTCTGTAACAGCAAATTCATAGCACGGACAACCAAAACTCAATATTGTTCTAACAGTTGTAGTAGTAAGGCTTACAAACAAGCAGCAAGGCAAGAAAAAATGGAGATCGCCAAAGCTGAAACCCAATACATGGGTAAGATAAAAACGAAGGTAAAACTACCAGAGCTCGATGGAAAACAACTGCTAACCATAGCGGAAGCGAGCGCATTCCTGAATATAACCGATGTAACACTGCGAAGATGGATTAAGGAGAAGCGGATACTATCCTCACGCATTGGAAAGAAACATCTTATCAAACGGGAGTATCTGGATGCGTTGATTCAATAGTGCGAAAGCTAACGGAAAACACGCTCAATTCTGATATGGTAAACAGCGGGGAACCCTCTGAGTTTCACGGGAATTAGATGATGGAGGAATAGAGAGGTTATAACAATCGGTTTTTACCGTTTTTTAGTCAGCTCTGAAATGTCACGTTTACTACAAATACTACGATTATTACTTTTATTACGTTTTAGGGAGAGATATTGAATGTTGCTTGATCATAGATACAGGTACATCACCCCTAATCCTGCGAAACCAGTTAGTTAACTATCATAGATATCTATACAAATGACATAATGGGTTTTATTCGTTGTTAATTCTTTTCCTAAGTATTCGATACCAAACCCTGAAATCATCGAAAAAACGTGTTTAAATCAGTTTTAAACCCTGTTTTGATGTGATATACGATTTGTAGTAATCATAGTATTCGTAATAAACGTATAAAATCCGGGTATTTTCTTGGTTAGAAAATGACCAAACTTGGTTTGGGAAATGAAAACCCACGAAAACACTGTGGTCTGTTGGCAGTTTCAGTTACTAATTGGAAGGTTAGTACATCAATTAGTAACAAAAACCCAAAAAAACCATGAAAATTCATCTTAGAAAACGAGTAGGTCGAGTATCGACAGAAAACGAAAAGAAAGGTAAAAAACAGAAATCAAGTCTTTATCTGGCCTGGTCTCCCAGACCTGGCGCTAAAGTGCAGTATGAATGGCTAAACCTTCACATTTACGAAAACCCCAAAACTAATCTTGAGAAGGATCATAATAAGGAAACAATGCAACTGGCAGAATCCATACGGGCAAAGCGCTTGCTGGATTATCAGACAAGTAATCATGGGTTTGCAAGTGCAGTTAAAGGAAAGGTCAGTTTTCTTACTTACTTTAAAAAGCTGGCAGATAAACGCCGTGATGATTCTGATGGGAATTATGGCAACTGGCAGAGCGTTTATGAGCATCTTAAAGTGTTTATAGGAAGGAAAGATTATACTCTTGAGCAGATTGACGAGGATTTCCTAGAAGGATTTAAGCAATACCTGCAGGGAAATATTACGAGGCGAGGGAAACAACAGAAGCTGGAAGCGAACTCGGCATTGTCATACTATAACAAAGTAAAAGCAGCACTTCGAGAGGCATATGTAAACAAGATGATTAAAGAGAATCCTAGCAATAGAGTAAAAGGGTTAAAAGCTGGCGATTCTCACAGGCAGTTTCTGACTCAGGAAGAACTGCAAGCTATGGCGAATGCGGAATGCAATAACATTCTATTAAAACGAGCATTTCTGTTTAGCGCATTAACAGGGTTGCGTTGGAGCGATGTAAAAGCACTTTCTTGGAAAAAGATTCATTATTCTGAAGCGGCTGGCTGGAGCATCGAGTATATCCAGAAGAAGACCAAGGGAGCCGAAATCCTTCCCTTGTCTGAACATGCAGTTAAACTTTTAGGAGATAGAACTAGCGACGACACTCCAATATTTAGCGATCTCTGTTATCATACGCACATGAATAAACAACTTCAGGATTGGGTTGATCTGGCAGGAGTTAAAAAGAAAATCACTTTTCATTGTGCAAGGCACACATTTGCAACATTGCAGCTTTCCAATGACACCGACATCTATACAGTGAGTAAATTGTTGGGTCATAAACACCTGAAAACCACCGAAATCTATACAAAGGTTATAGACAAAAAGAAAATCGAGGCTGCAAATAAAATAGAGATAGCAATCATCATATAACCCGCATAAATAGCAGTTCTTACTATGGCTTGGCATTTTGCCAAGTCATTTTTTTGATTTAATTTAGAAAGGCTATACATAACAGTACACCTTTAGGCACCCTTTTTAGCCACAATGGGCACCCATTAGCCAACTTTTAGTACACCGTATAGCCGTTATCAAGTCGGGTTGATGAGCTTCCCGTCAATTTAGATTAACTGAAGAGCACCTTCAGAAAAACTCCACACAATCGTTGCAAGGCACGTCTGCCTTGTGAAAATCGTTTAATCGTTCATTAAAAAAGGTCTTTGACATATGGTTGAGTTATTAAGTGAGCTAAGAGAGATAAAATCTCTTCTCACTGCTCAAAAAGACGTCCTATCTATGGACGAATTCTGCACGTATGCGGGAATTTCTAAGCATCAGGCATACCATCTAACCTCTGAAAACAAAATAAGGTTTTATAGGCCACATGGCAAGCTGATTTACTTCGACAAGGAGGATGTGAAGGAGTTCCTGTTGCAGAATCCGGTTAAGAGCCGGAAACATTTGAATAATCAATTAAATAAAAAGCACAATGGTTAATTTAAAGGAGATAGTTCTCCAACAGTCTAACTATGGGTTAGACTTTTTCAAGTTTGTAATTAATGGGTTAGAATTGAAAGATGAGGATAAGTGTGAGCTTGTCCTCAATCCTTTTTATCACGATACGAAGCCAGGTCTAAGCATCTATCTCAATGACGAAACTCAAAGATGGATGTTTAATGACTTCGGTGACGAGAATTTTAAAGGCGATGTCTTTGATTTCGCAGCCCTACATTACGAACTGGACGCCAAGAAGGATTTTTATAAAATCCTCAAATTGATGGCCGATGACTTAGGTATTGAGTATCAGAATAAATATTCTGAAGCTGTTACCAAAGCAATCAACGTTTTTGGTTATAAAGTTGATTACAAGAACGGTGATGGCCTTGAAGAAGCGTTTGACTACTTCAAGCAATTTGGTATAACAAAGTCTATTCTCAGATCATACAGAGTTCGGGCGATTCAGCGGGCGTATTATACTGGCAAAGACAACAGGATCAAAAGTAGATACTTCAAGGAGGGTGAGTTTTTCATATCGTTTGAACACGTCTATTTTGCGAAAGTTTATTCTCCCGATCCTAAAGGGTTCTTTTATGTCGGAAGTAAGCCCAAAGACTTTGTCTTTGGATTCAGTCAGATTATCGGGCGCGCTCATCGAGCGAAGTCCTTTCCTGAAACTCTTATCTTAACAGGTGGAGAAAAGGATGTGTTGACACTTACTGCTTTGGGTTATGATGCGGTTAGCCTTAACAGCGAAACAGCAGCTATACCCAAGTCCTTGACAGAAAACCTGTTCAATGCGTATAAAAATATCATAGTTCTTTATGATAACGATGAAACAGGGATTCGCCAGTCTGTACAAATTCGTGATGCACTGAAGCATAAATTCAATGTCTCAATTTGCCGTCTACCTGAAGTTGTAAATGGGAGGCAGATCAAGGACGTTTCAGATTACATGAAACACGCTTTACCGATTGATGGTTTGAGACAGTTAATACAAAGTTCCTCTCAGGAACTACGTATAGCTGAATTGCCTGAAAAGAAACAGGTTGTTGTTAAGAATGGAAATGATAAATCGCCTGTTTTCCCTGATTGGATTTATGCTAGGCTGCCGAAGTTCCTGCATGAATTGTCTATGCAATTTCAGGAACCGATTGAAAGAGATCTGACGCTGTTGAGTTCGCTGGCGGTATTAAGCTCATGTTTCCCGAAGGTTCGTGGCAACTACGGTCACAATAAAGTTGCAGCTAATCTTTATCTATTCGTAATTGCTCCTGCTTCTGCAGGTAAAGGGGTTATGATGTATGGGCGCAGACTTGCGGCAGCAATCCAGCTTTTTCTGGCATCCGAATATCGGAAAGCACAGAAAAAGTACATGGCTGATCATGCAGAGTACAGAGCGAATGTTCATGATAATCCGGATTTGGAAGAGCCAGAAAAACCTCAACAGAAGATCATGATTATCCCTGCAAATACGTCTGTTTCTAAAATGATCCAGATACTGGGTGCAAATAGGGATTTCGGTTTGATTTTTGAAAGTGAAGGTGATACTCTGGCAATGTCTCTTAAGAATGATTGGGGCAACTTCAGTGATGTTTTGCGCAAAGCTGCTCATCATGAAACAGTTTCTATGGCAAGGCGTCAAAATGACGAGTTTATAGAAATTACCAACCCTTGCCTCTCTGTCGTTTTAAGTGGCACACCCAATCAGGTTAAAGAACTTGTGGGTGGGGTAGAAAATGGACTAACAAGTAGATTTTGCTTCTACAACTTCGAGGGTGATAATCCTTGGAAAAATCAGTTTGCAATACCAGATGTAAATCGAGAGAAGGTTTTTACAAAAGCTACTGAGTACATGTATCATGTGTGGACAAAGCAGGCGGATTCGCCGGAAACGATCATCAATGTGCCAGAGTTTCTAGCTGAGCGTCACACTGAGTTCTTTGATGAAAAGTATCAATCACTTCGACTGGAGCATAGTGGGGATATTGTACCAAATGTTCGCAGGCATGGTTTGATGTGTTTCCGTATTGCAATGCTTCTAACAATATTCAGGAACCTCGAACAAAACGAATGGCTTGCTGAATCGCTAAATGTATGCGAAGAGGATATGGATTTAGCTTTAGCTATCATGGATGTTCTCATGAAGCATTTAGCAACGGTATTCAAACGGTTAGAAAGCGGCGCTATTGTTGCCAAACTCAATTCGAAGCAACGCGAGTTGATTGCAGCATTGCCTGATGCGTTTAGTAAAAAAGAATATACTTCGATTCGTATACAACTAGGAATTAAAGACGATGTTGCTGAAAAGTATATACGTGACTTTACTAAGCATGGTGCTATTAGTAGAATTGAGCAAGGACAGTATCGAAAGGCTGCCTAATAGTACGAATAGTACATTTATTACGCTTAGTATAGTTTAAAGCCTCTGTGATTTCACAGGGGCTTTTTTGTGTAATTGATTATTATATCTCTTTTGGAATTTATAATTTTGTGTATAACTTTTGCATTATTTAATATTACATATATTATAAAAATTGACTTAAATGATCCGAAACAGTTCACAGTAGAAAATGTTCGAAAGCTTATAGCCTCTGAAGATGATACCGTACACACACAGTTCCGAGTTACTACCGAGGGGATATTGTTGTTGTCGCAAATAGTCGGAAATCAAGGTTTAGAAGGAATTCTATTTAGGCTTGAAACAAATGGAGCGTATAATGGGTATGTTGGTGAAAAGGCGGCTCAAAATGATCGTTGGGTAACTCGAGTTTTTGAAGCAATTAAGAAGAATTTTCCAAGTCCCAGTGCAAGATATATTGACACTTTCTGATAAGCAACTTTGTGACTTGAAAACTATAGTCGTATATCCACAAGCGTCTTCAAATCAACTCCGAGGGCAGTTGCAATAACGTACAAAGTCGAAATTGTAGGATTATTTTCTCCTCTTTCAATACGTCCAATTTGTGAAAGGGGAATATCAGCTTCATCAGCAAGAGCTAATTGCGAAAGCCCCTGCTTCTTCCTTAGTTTCTGAATCCGTTCACCTAAGGCTTTTGTTAACTCCTTGTTTTTCACATTAATCACAAATGCCAAATTGTGACTAAGTCGTTACTTAAATAGACGCATATATGCGTTATTTTTGATTTGCCGTGGATATTCCATCGGTTTGTCATGGAAATAGCGAGATATACACAGTTAATCAGACAGATGCCTTACGAGGATCAAGCGTTTGAAACCCAAATGGCTACATGGAAGCATTTTGAGAATCACAAACTGTTTAGGAGCTTTTATCGGCAGACTTTTGAAAAGAATGAAACAGTCAGTATATCTAGAGGGGATTTGTTTGCTATTGCAAAGACAGACCCATATAAAGCAATGTTCTCAATTGTTTTGTGGGGTTATCCAAGAGGCTACACAAGAGGCAATAACATGAAGCTATTGTTCCCACTTTTTCTTGAACAGGTACAGTACTTATCCGGCCGATTGCAGAATCAAGAGAGCATTACCCTAGATGAAGTGAAACAGATGTTAAAAACGTGCAAGGGGGTTGGATTAAGTACATTGAGTAAGCTATTGTACTTTTTCAATATCAAAGTTGACGGCTACAGAAGCCTAATAATGGATGCTCGGATTATAAGTGTCCTGAGTAATGGAAGATTTGCAGAGTTGAACTCACTTGCAGGCATCCGTGAACACAATAAAGAGGAGTTTTATTCTGAATACCTGAAACTGTGTACACAATTGTCCAAAACGAATGGTTATAAACAAGACCAATTAGAGCTCTTCTTGTTCATATTCGGAAATAATTTGAATAATCGTTGTAACCACGGATAATCTGCCTGATTTTCAGAATAAAACACACAAACACAATAAAAAAACTATTATTTATCTCAGCAATGATTTTCGCAGTTTCATGCAGTTTGCTTGATAATAAAACTGAAGTTGCGAGGAAGGCTGTCAAAAAAAAGTATGAAAACCTGCGGGTGAAACTATCAGCCCATATGATTGATTTTACAAAAACAAATGGGGAGAGCTTTGAAAGTAAAGTCCTCTTTGAACCTGGGATGCATAAAATTTATAAACTCTATTATACAGCAGAGTTTAAGGCTGGCATAAGTGGTTTTATCTTAGAAGACAAGACTGGGTCTGCGTTTCCACGAATATTTAATAAGGACGAAATCTCTAGCAATTTTGATATTGGGCAGAGATGGGGTTACTATCAAAAGCGAACACTAAAAGAAAATGAAAGCTTTTATATTAAAAGCTATGTCCTACTTCGGCAGAAAGAAAATGGATGGGAACAAATAGATGAATAGATTATCTATTCTTGATTGGCAGTTTGCCGTATGCCTATAGTATTAAATCTAAAACTTACCATTTCAACACTTGCAGAGTAATGATCTGAAACTTTTTGAAATGACCAGTTTTCTTTTCGCGCCCACAAGATGGATGGTTTGGTCAACTGCAAACAAGCACCCAAAAATTTTGCTTCTGCTTCTTGTTTTTTGTTGTAGTAATGTAAGTTATATAGCATGCACACCTTCGCAATATCCTCGGGAATAGTATGGTTAAGTATAATATGCGCTAATTCATGCATTAGGTTACTCTGCTGCCTTTTTGGAGAATGATTTGAATTATGAATGACTATTCGTTCACCATCCTCATTGGGCATCCAAAGCGCATTAAACTTTGCGGTATCATTCATGTGAGAATATGAAGGATGATCTTCATTGCCCTCGAAGGCTTCATCAACTGTAAATATTGGGATATCAAGATGCTCTGCTAAGGTAAATGCATCTAGCGGATCGAATTTTGAACGCTTAAGCTCCTCTCTATATTTGATAGAAAGATTTTCAGCTTTAGTTTTAAACCCCCAATCATAAATTGAGCTACTTTTTGCCATGTTTTTTTAGTTTACCAAAAGCAAGGTCTACCATAGCTACCATTGCGTTGATAGAATCGCTATCAAGTTCCTGGCTGGATCTAAGTTGATAGACGATCTTATCCTTTTCGGTTATTTCTTTTTTTGGCCCGGGGGTGGCAACAAATTCATCAGTCGAAACATTTAACCATTGGCACAATTTAATAAACGTCTCTACATCAGGTAAATTGCCTTGCTCGATTCGTGATAGGGTTGCAGCGCTTATTGTTTTTCCAGTCTCGTTACTTATTTCAATTGCTGTATCCCGTAATCCCATTTTCCCCCGCTTAGTTTTTATCATACTCGCTAGCAACTCAGTATTGAGTGTGGAATTCATGTGGAAAAGTTTTATATGTGAAATGATGTTGCATCAATGAAACAATTGCATAAATTTGACATGAGACAGTGTTTCATTTATTAAACGAAGATAAAAAAGGAGGTTCAAATGTCAAAAGGGAAAAATCAGCATGTTACTAAGCATGGGGATAACTGGCAGGTTAAAGGTGCCGGTAATGAAAGGGCAACGGCGGTTGTGAGTACTCAAAAAGAGGCGATTGATATCGCTAGGGGAATTGCTACAAACCAGCAGTCTGAACTTATTGTTCATGGACGAAATGGACAGATTCGTGCAAAACATAGTCACGGTCATGATCCTCGTAACGTTCGTGGCTAACCTAAATCATCCGGGTAAGAGTGATGAGATTATTAACGACAAAATTCTAGATATGAATTTGAAATTATACTCCAGTTTGGATAGGGTGAGAGTTTCAAGCAAGAATTTATCAATAGAAGCATCGGGAAAGCATGTGAGAACTTTCGTTATTACCGTTTTTCTTCTGTTGCTGGGTGCTTTGCTTGTCCCTCTGTTCATGAGAAGTGCTAACAATTAATTATTAACTAAAACTCATCAAAATGAGCAAGTTCACAATTTTCAAAGGAAGTAATGGAAACTATTACTTCAACTTGAAAGCAGGAAATGGGGAGAGAGTTTTGGCAAGCGAAGGATACGCATATAAATCCTCTTGCCAAAATGGGATTGACTCCGTAAAAGCAAATGCTGCCAACGATAGCCGTTACGAAAAGAAGACTTCGTACAATAACAAGTATTATTTTGTTCTCAAAGCTTCAAATGGAGAACCGATAGGTACTAGCGAAATGTATGAAACTTCTTCTGGTCGAGACAACGGAATCTCGGTAGTGAAAAGAGAAGCACCTTCAGCGGTTGTTGAAGATTTGACTTAACAAATGGATGGGTGAGTGTATAACTCACCCTTTTTTTACAAAAAAATTAAAATTATGTTTGATTTAAGCAATGAAAAAGTAAACGTCACATGCAGTTGTGGAAAGATTCACGTAGCAACATTAAAGCAAGCGATGAATCGCGCAGTAATAAAATGTACATGTGGTACAAGTATCTGTCTGAACGATGCTGATGGATCTGTCAAAAAAGGTGTTAACGAGATAAATGATGCTCTGAAGCGACTGAGTGACATGTTCAAATAATTAACCATTATTGTGAGTAACAAACAACTGCGACCATATCAGCGAACCGCCATAAATGACATTTACAATGCTTGGCGTGAAGGGAATCGCAGTATTCTTTTTCAAATGCCTACAGGAACAGGTAAGACTGTTTTGTTCGCGGCTATCGTTCAACAAGGCTATCTACAATCAAGGAGGATTCTGATTGTTGTGCATCGAAGAGAGTTAGTGAGGCAAATTGAAAAGGAACTCGTTAGTAGAGACGTTGAACTGAATAAAATTGTTGCCGGTCAGAAAACGGACTATTCAAAAATTATTCATGTAGCAAGTATTCAGACTCTTAATAACAGGGAACATCCAGATGCTGACCTTGTTGTTATAGATGAAGCGCACCATGCTAAAGCGGAATCTTATAAAAAGCTGTGGGAGATTTATCCGGCTACAACGAAGATTCTAGGAGTAACCGCTACCCCAACTAGATTGAGCGGCGAAGGATTTGATGATCTGTTTGAAGTACTTGTTCAAACGCAGCCGGTAAGGAAATTCATCGATCAAGGTTTTTTAGTTCCGATAAAGCAATTAGTCGGTGCTGTTCCTAATTTGAAAGGTGTAAAACAAAATCAAGGCGACTATATCACTAAGGCTTTAAGTGATGTGATGCTCGATAACACTTTGATGGCAGATTTGGTTGATGCATACATCAAACATACACCTGATAAAAGCATGATAGTATTTGCCGTTGATGTAGAGCACAGCAAGGCTATTGCTGATCGCTACAATGAGGCAGGGATTGTCGCGGCTCATATTGATGCGACAACTCCTGATAAAGAAAGAGAGGCGGCTATACAGGATTTTGTTTCCGGTAAGATTAAGGTAATATGCAACGTAGAGATAATAACGGAAGGTTTTGATTTTCCAGAGTGTGAGGTCGTTCAATTGGCAAGGCCAACAAAATCACTGTCATTATATTTACAGATGGTGGGAAGGGTGATGCGTACAGCGAAAAATAAAACAGAGGGAATTGTATTAGATAATGCAGGACTATGGATAGAGCATAGTCTTGCGATTGTTGACAGGGAGTGGTCACTTGAAGCCAATAAAGTAAAGGGTGTAAGAAAATTCGATGAAGTTGCAATGGATGAAGAAGGGATTGTTAAAGAAGTTAATCGTAACAAACCCAATGAAGTTAAAGGGCTTGAACTAATACCATTGACTACTGAGTACGAAAATCTTTTAAAATTCGAGTCTTTTTTAGCGGAAGCTATTAGTAGGAAATTTAAGTTGATCCAGTGCTATTACAAATTCCAAACCTGGCTTTCCGAGTCGGATCATTCAATAACCAAAATCGAATTTGAGTATATTGAAAGGAGATTAAAAAAGTTAAACGAAACCGTTCCTGCAGAGAAACGATTTGACAAAGGAGTATTCTACCATGAAAAGCGTAAGTACAATCTTGTCTAAAATTTGAATTTGACACAATTTTGTCACTACTTTTATTGAAACCCACTAAAATCAGCCCTCGTCACTTTCTGTATTGGGAAATAGCCAGCGCACGATTCATCACTATTCTACGGCGTTTACATTGATTATCAGGAGGGTTTGTTTGACTTTAGTTGTACATTCTTGACTTTGGTAGTCCCAACAGGAGTGTGGGGATGACTATTTCGGTTACTACTTTTTATTCGTAACAGATTTGGGAAGTGAGGGGGAAATTATGGGTAAGAATGATACGGTATGATACGCAATGGTACACAAGTGAACAGCGTCCACGGTGCAATATTCCGATTTTGCAATAGATAAATTAAAATAAGTTTGGATAAGTCGAGTTTTGTTTGCATTTTAGTATTCCCCTTGTAATTGAAACAAATCCAATCTTCAAATAGAAGTGTACGAGCTTCGGAAATTCAGAAATTACAATAATCGGAGAGGGTTTGTAACCAATAGGTCTGCCTATTTAAGAATTAGAAGAGATTTATTTACAGTTTATGCATAAATTCTATTGTGACGATAGCGCGCTTAAAAAAGGCCAAGGTGGAGATAAAAAGCCTGTTTTTTTATATGGAGGAATATTAATTTCCAGACAAGACGAGATTAAACTGAGCGCAATAATGAAGGCCATTAAAAGGCAATACACAGGTGAGGACATGCCTTTCAAGTATAATATAAAAGATGTAGAAGAGGTATATCAGAGATTCGATAAATATAGTGATTTCGAAAAGATTAAAGGAGATTCAATAGCATGGAGAAAAAGGATCGTTCAGGAGTCACTTAATTTCAATTACAAAATTTTTGTTTCATGCATTGAAAATTTTCAGGC
>VFQP010003163.1_pt1 | contig 17114 bp, 10 predicted proteins | sample 3512351 | NCBI WGS metagenome assembly VFQP01 (sample SAMN10412372, study PRJNA504923) | tailings metagenome | isolation source: Relicate 1 Philex TSF1 revegetated site | place: Philippines: Tuba, Benguet | collected 2017-08-29
CCATCTTGATGTACCGGGCGATGATCTCCACGTCGAATATCCACCGGGAAACGAATGGATCGGCAAACAATGGCTTCAATCGCGGTGTCACACGAAACAACTTTGCCCCGCACTGCGTGTCATACACCGGAAGCCTCAGGAGCGTCGATGCCACCGTCGCGAAAACTCTCCCCAGGTAGTGCCGATGCGCTTTCCGCTCGATATTGCGGCCCAGCAACTGAACACGAGCCCCAAAAACCATGTCCAGACTTGGCGCAGCCTCCAACCTTTCCACCATCGGGAAAACCGCCTCTAACGGCGTCGCCAGGTCCGCGTCCCAATACCCCGCATAGTCCGTCTTGTTTTCTTCCAACGCCCAAAGCATTCCCTGCCGCACTACTCCGGCTTTCCCTTGATTCACCGCGTTGTCGAATAGCTTCGCTTGTTCCGGAATCCTCGCCACCAAATCCCGCAATACTTCGCTGGTGCCGTCACGGCTTCCGTCGTTCATAAATATGTATCGAACCGCTGGCGTTTCCCGGGCAAAACGCAGGAACTCGTCCTTCGGCAACCGTGCTGCTTCGTTATAACAAGGCACCACCAAGGTGCAGGTAGCCAGCTTCCCGTTCATGCAGTCACACGACGTCCGCAACTTGATTTCATTCGTTTTCAATAGTTTAACCGCGCGTACCCCTGAATCCTACATAGCGTCGAGGAAAAACTGGGATCGCCCGCGACAGCGCCATCAAGCAACAATCGACACGCGGGCAGGAAAACTACGCATGGATCTTGTTTTTGTTCATGGGTGGAGCGTACGCTCTACCGCAACCTATGGAGAACTGCCCTCTAGACTCGAGAAAGAACTCGGCCTGAACGCGCAGCACATTTACCTCGGCAAGTACGTCAGCTTCGACGACTCTGTCACGATGGAAGACCTCGCGCTGGCACTTGACGCTGCGCTCACGGAGAAAGGCATTACAGAGTTCGCGTGCTTCACGCATTCCACCGGAGGTCCGCTCCTCCGCCATTGGTACGTGAAAAACACGGCCAATCGCAGCCGGCTGAAAAAATTAATTATGCTTGCGCCAGCCAATCATGGCTCCGCCCTCGCGCAACTCGGCAAAGGCCGACTCTCCCGCCTCAAGGCCTTCTTCGAAGGAGTACAACCGGGCCAGCGCATCCTCGAATGGCTCGAACTCGGCAGCGAAGAACAATGGGCCCTGAATCTCCAGTGGCTCGAAATCGATGCGCGCGAGCAAGGCCTCGAAACCTACGTTCTCACAGGCGATACCATCGATGCCAAACTCTACGACCACCTAAACTCCTATACCGGCGAAGCTGGCGGCGATGGAGTGGTTCGTGTTGCCTCCGCCAATCTTAACTATGAGTACGTCCGCCTGGAACAATCCATAACAGGTGAATTGTTTCCCGTCCAATGGCGCCGATCCGCTCCAACGCCCATGCAGATCCTGCCGCTTTCTCATGGAGGCGCCCGGCTAGGCATCATGACGAGCGTTGCCATGGAAGGCGATCACCCCACCGTCCAAGCCATCGAGCGCATATTCAAATTACGAAACGAAGCTCAGTTTGCCCAATCATTTCAACCAGGCGAAAATCTTGGACTCAGCTCACGCGAGCTTGCCATGATCGTTTTCCGTGTAAGGAACGAGCGCGGTGAGTTATTGGACGACTATGATCTCTATTTCACCGCTGGTCCGGAAGCGTCCCCCGATGCCCTCCCGAAAGGCTTCTTCGTCGACCGCCAAAGGAACTCTAAGCATCCCGGCAAACTAACGTATTTCCTCGATCAAGCCAAAATTGCGGACACCCCCATCGGTTTCCGCATCGAAGCAAGGCCGGACTCGGGGCTAGCCTTCTACAAACCGGCTTTCATCCATCCAACTCGGCTCGAAGGCATCATCCGCCCGCACGAAACCCTGATGGTTGAAATAGTGCTCAATAGGCAAGTCGACAAGGCCTGCTTCCGATTCACCGCCAATCGGGCCCCGGCAAAGTTCGGCCGGGACCCCATCGGAGAATCGTTGCCGGAAGCGGCCTAGCCTCCTACCAAGCCAGGCGCAAGGCGAGCTGGTACGTCCGCGGCAAATTCGCCGCGGACGTAATCCGGCCGAAATTCTGGTTCGTCGGATTCAACTCCGGACCATTGAACTGCGTCCGATTGAAAGCGTTGAAGCTTTCCGCGCGGAATTGCAAGCGCAACCGCTCGACAATCGGTATGTTCTTGATCACGCTGATGTCGATGTTGTTCACACCGTCGGCACGGTATGCGGAGAATGACTGCGGGAAGGTACGAACGTTTTGGTCGAGTTGATTGGCGGCCGCACGCTCAAAGCGAGTGACATCGAACACCGCTGGCAGATTTCGCGATTGCCAGTTCAAATCGCCGCCGTTGTAGATCACATTGCCGAACTCAACGGGTCCGCCCGATTGCCGGGTATAGATCGTATTCAACTGCCATCCAGTCACCACGCGATGAGTAAATCCGTTCGCGCCGGACAAGAACTTCTTGCCCCGCCCGAATGGCAACTCATAGCTGCCGCTGAAAACGAAACGATGCGGTCGGTCTTCACCCGCTATGCGGTATTGCAACTCCGGTGCCGCCGTGTAGAGCCGGTTGGTGGCTTCCAGCATCTTCGACCATTGGTAGTTTGCCAGGAATTGGAGCCCGCTCGAGAAGCGGCGCTCAAAGCGCATCTGGAACATGTGATAGTTCGAGTAGCCATTGCCTTGCGCCTCGACGCGAACTCCGTTGTTCCCGTTGAATTGCGGATAGGGACGTAGCAAATTCTGCAAAGCGATCGTATTGCCGTTGAGATTGGTCCCGGGCAGCAAGGTACGAAACGGATTCGCCACCGCAGTATTTAGTGCCGTGATCCGGGCTTGGTCTCGAACCGGGCTGGTGGATAGGAATTGCGAGGGAACGAAGTTGATATCCCGGTTCTCGGGAATCCGCACCGCGTCGCTGCCGATATAGCCGATCTCAAAAACGCCATTCTTGCCCACCGCGCGCTGGATATTAAAATTCCAGCGCCAGGTCGTTGGGCTGGCCAAGCGACGTTCGGCGTAAGTGATGTTCTGGCCGACAAAGGTGTCCGCTCCCAGGCCGTTGCCCACAGGTTGCAGAATACCGGTCGGATATGGATCCGCAAGCGTGGCGATCGGTGTAGTAAACACGCCACCCGCGGCGGCTACCAAATCCGTCTGCCGGCTGAAGCCAGGCTGCTGAATGCCGAATGTTCCGTAGGTGGCCACATAGAGACCAATGCCGCCGCGAATCACCGTGCCACTGCCTAGCTTGCTAGGCGTCCAGCTAAAGCCGAAGCGCGGCGAGAAGTTGTAACGGTAGGGATCGTAAACCGTTCGCTTGCCGGGCTGCGCGAAGTAAACGCCGCCTCGTGCACGAAACAAGTCTGCGGGCAACCACGGGCTAGGGTTAGCACGATAAGCCGCCTCTGCAGCGTTCGTAACGCTAACTGGTGCGTTTGGGTCGAAGCCAGCGAGGGTCCGGTTGAAACGCTCCGTAGTACCGGTCTCTGTCTCATAACGCAGACCCAAATTGAAGCTGAGGTTGTTACGAGCCCGCCAATCGTCCTGCAGGAAGAATGCATAGTAGTAACTCTGCTGCGTGCGTGTGGCATTGATCTGAAAATTGCCCGCCGTGGGCAATCCCAGCAGCAAGGCCGCGAGGTCCTGCCCAATCGGCGCCGCGGCGGCGTTGGAAGCCGCTTGCGTCCACTGCGTGCCGAAGTTGTACAGACCGCTTGAGTTGCCGAAACCATTCGAGCTCTCGATCTGCTTACGCAGATCCGCGCCGAACTTGAGCGTGTGCTTGCCGGCGATTTTCGTCAGGCTCTCGAAGAATTGAAAAGTGTCGAAAGGCGTCGAATCGCCCCCCGAATCGCCGAAGTCGGTGAAGTTCGCGAAATCGATGCGCGGGAACACGCGTTTAGCGCTGTTCGCGCCTAGATATGCGGGAAAGCCCAAGGAAAGGAAGTCGAAGTTGTTACTTTCGCGCGTGTTGCCTTCGATAAAGCGGTTCCAGCTAAAGCGCGTGTTGGCCAAGAAAGTCGGGCTGATTGTATAGACGTCGTCCAGCAAAGCTCCCCAGTTCACACGACTCAAATTGTTGCCCGTGATGATGTTGCCGAAGCGATTGCCGCGATTCTCGATGCGGTCATTGAAGCGCATGTTGAAGAATGCCTTGTGCCGGTCGCTGATGTTCCAATCCATGCGGCCCATCCAACTGGAGAAAACGTCGCTGCGCACCGCGTTGTCGAAGCGATTGTTCTCTCCCCGCGCCGTTCCCGTTGTGTTCGGGGCTGGAACGTAGCTCAAGATATTGCGGCCAATCGCGCTCAACCTGTTCGCGGGGATGATATTCCCGGCAAAAGGCTGGCGCGTCACGATGCCGTTGTTTAGCACCCCGGTATTCGGGTCGAAAATGGTGATCCCCGTCGCGCCCAACTCGCTAAAGTTGCCGGCCTTCTGGGCGTCCGTCGCGACAGTCGAAAACGTGGGCTCGGGCTCGCTCTGACGAATGCCCTCATAAGTCATGAAGAAAAACAGCTTGTTCCGGCCGTCAATCAGTTTCGGGATAAAAATCGGGCCACCAGCGCTAAATCCGTATTGATTGAATCGCGTCACGGGCTTCCGCTGCGCTGCTGCGTTCGTAAAGAAGGGAGTCGACTTCAGTGCGGAAACCTGATTGAACTCGTAAAGGCTGCCGTGAAACTCGTTCGTGCCGCCTTTCATCACGACGTTTACCGTACCCCCGGCCGTGTTGCCGTAAGCGGCGTCCGGTTGAAACGCTTCGACTTTGACCTCGGCCACCGCGTCCACCGGTGGGTTGAACGCCACCCGGCGGTTGCGAGTCATGTCCGGAGCGCCATCGAGCAGCAGTTCATTGGATTGGCCTTGGCCGCCGCCCATCGAAAAGCCCGAGGGGCCGGCGTTGTCGAAAGGCCGGGTAAAACGCGGGTCGCTCGAAGGAGTCACGCCGTACGCCAACTGAGCCAATGTCAGCGGCGTACGTCCGTTCATCGGCATGCTTTCAATTTGGCTGGATGTAATTACCTGCCCGACACTGGCGCTCGCCGTAGAGAGTAAAGCGACATCGGCTTCCACCGTGACACTTTCCGTCTGGCTGCCAATCTGCAAAACAACGTCCTGGGCGATTCTCTGATTCGTCCCAATCGTCAAACCCGTCTGCGTAAACTTTTTGAAGCCCTTGGCTTCGACGCTCAAGGAATAACTTCCCGGCGCCAGGAACGGCAGCGTATATTCGCCATCCGCGCCGGTATTCATTTCGGATTTCGCCCCGGTGTTGGTTTCCGTGGCAATAACTTTTGCTTCTGGAACAGCGGCACCCGATGGATCGGTAACGCGGCCAGAAAGTGTGGATCGGAATTCTTGTGCGAACAAAGCACAACAAGCGAACAAAGCGAGGGTCCCGTTGCGAAACAGCATAGTCCGCTGATTTTATGTCATTTTGCTAATGGGCAACAACCACTAAATGTTGGGGGCAATGAAATGTTCGCATCAATTAGCAATGGTGCGCTTTACTTCCCGGCAAAGCTGCGCTAGCATCAAAAACGTCTCCCCCGACGCTTGGCTGCCAGCCTCCCTTGGTTGGTTTTGCGGCTGAACGACCAATTTTTTCTGCTTGGGGGTTTCTCCGTTGCTAAAACTCAAACGCTTGGAATTACAGGGCTTTAAGAGCTTCTGTGACCGTACGGAGATGCGTTTTCACGGCGAAGGTATCGCCGCCATCGTCGGGCCGAATGGGTGCGGCAAGTCGAACCTCAGTGACGCCATTAGCTGGGTCCTGGGCGAACAATCCGCGAAGAGTCTTCGCGGGGGCCGCATGGAAGATGTCATTTTCGCAGGCACCAAGGAGCGTAAGCCCCTTGGTCTCGCCAGTGTCACCATGACGCTCATCGATCCCGACAGCAGCTACCTCGACAAAGTGCTGCCGCTTGAGAAGCCGGCTGATGAAGGGGCCGCCGAAGAAAGTGCGCCTAAGCCGGCCAAGTCCCGCGAAATCACCATCACCCGCCGCCTCTATCGCTCCGGCGATAGCGAATACCTAATCGACGGCAAGCTCGCCCGCCTCCGCGACATCCAGGATGTCTTCATGGGCACGGGCCTCGGCCCCGAAAGCTACGCCATCATCGAGCAAGGCCGCATTGGGCAGATTCTCTCCAACAAACCGATGGACCGCCGCGCCATCATCGAAGAAGCCGCTGGCATCACCAAGTTCAAGACCCGCCGGCGCCTTGCCGAAAGCCGTCTCGAAAGCTCGCGCCAGAACCTCAACCGCGTCTTCGACATCCTCGAGGAAGTCGGCCGCCAAGCCAATAGCTTGAAGCGCCAAGCCGCCAAGGCCAAGCGTTACGAAGAGCTGAAAGGCGAACTCGACATCCAGGTCAAGCTTGTTCTCTCCAATCGTTTCCGCTACCTCGAACGCGAGGCTACTAAAGTCGCCCTCGAACTCAGCGAGACCACAAACGCCTACAACGAGCTCGCGCAGGTACTCTCCGAACGCGACGCCGAACAACAGAAGCTCCAAGCGCAATTCTTCGAAGTCGAAGAAAAGCTCACCGCCGCCCGCAAGTCGCTGTCGGAACTACAGCTCGAAGCGGAGCGCACTCGCGGCCGCCTCAGCAGCCAAAGCCAGCAGATCGGCAACATTGACCAGCGCATCGCTCAGAACGAGACCGAAGCGCAGACCCTCGAACAACGCCTCACCGAGCTCAATGCCGAACTCGAAAAGGCCCGTGGCGAGGCCCAGGAGTTCCAACAGGCCGCCGCGCAACTCCAAACACAGGTCGCCGAAAAGACCAAGCAACGCGATACCCTTTCCCAGCAACTCCGCGAGCGCACCTCGCAGTTGGAGCGAAACCGGCAAGCCATCTTCGCACTCTTGGGCGAAGTGAACCGCCTGCGCAACCAACTCACCCAGGTCGAAACGCAACAACAGGGCATCGCGAAAAACGCGGAACGCGCCACGCGCGAAGAGACCGAAGCGCAGGCTGAATCCGAGCGCCTGGAGAAGGTGAAAGCGGAACTGAGCGAAAAGCTCAGCGCCCGTCAGATGACTCTCGAAGGATTGGCCGACCGCCGGAAGTTCCTGGAGACCGAACTCTCTACCCGCCGCCAGCAAGTCGTCGAGAGCCGCCGCGCACTCGATCAATTGCGCACGGACACTTCCCGCTTGAAGGCCCGGCGCGATTCGCTCGAAGACATCATCGCCCACCGCAGCTACACCACCGATTCGGTAAAGCGCCTCTTCACCGCCATCGATAAAGGTTCCGCGACTGGCTTGAAGCCGATGGGCGTCCTGGCCGACTTCATCGAAGTCGACCCCACCTACGAAAAGGCCACCGAAGAGTTCCTGGTGGAAGAGCTCGAGTACGTAGTCGTCGAGCGCTGGGAAGATGCCGAACGCGGCATCGAAGTCATGCGCCAAGACCTTGACGGGCGCGCCACCTTCCTCGTCCACCCCGAGCCAGACTCGCAGATGAGCCGAGGCCGCGTGGCCGAGCCGCCGGTCGGCCCGGAGACGGGCATCGTCGGCCGCTTGAGCGACATGCTCAAGATGACGAATGGCTTCCGTTACGCTCCCACGGAATTGCTGCCGCGCGTGACGCGCTGCTTCCTTGCCGAGAATCACGAAGCCGCCCAGCGCCTCGCCGTGCAGTACCCCGACGTTTACTTCCTTTGCAGCGATGGCGTTTGCTACCACGGCTACGCGGTTTCGGGCGGTAAGAAGAGCTCCAGCGGGCCGCTCGCCCTGAAGCGAGAACTCAAAGAACTCTCCTCGCAATTCAACCTGAAACAGATCGAAGTCGAGAAACTCTCGACCCAACTGCAACAGTTCGAGCACGAGCAGACCGCTCTCACCGCCGACCTCGAACGCCTGCGCGCCGAGCAGCAGCAGGAAGAGAAGGGCGCGCTCGTTCTCGACCAAGAACAGCGCCAGCTCGCCAACGACATGCAACGCTCCGCGCGCTTCCTTTCGAACGCTCGTGTGGAACTCGAACGGCTTACGGGCGAAACCAAGCGCCTGGCCGATCTGCGACAGACTCTGGAAGCCGGCGTCACCGAAAAGGACGCCGCCCGCCTTGCCATGGAAGCCGCTCTCGAAACCGAACGCGGCGCGCTCGAAGGCTTGCAGCAGGAATCCGCCGCCGCCAACGAAGAACATGCCACCCTGCGTGCTCAAGTCGCCGGCATTGAAGAGCGCCTGCGCAATGCGAACTCCGCGGTGCAGCGCCTCACGCAATCCACCAGCGAGCTTGGCCGCCGCCGCGAGTTCCTACTCTCGGATGTCGAACGCCTCGGCGTCGAACGCGCGCGCTTGTTGAGCGACAACGTCGAACTCGATCAAAAGGCAGCCGAACTGGGCACGCTGATCGAAACAGCGCAGGCCGAAGTCACCGAACTCGCCAAGCACGAGGAAGAAACCCGCACCCAACTCGCCGCCCTTGAAGAGCAACTCCGCGGCCAGCGCCAGGAAGCGGCAACGCTCTCCGAGAAGCGCCAGCAGACCGAGCTTGTCTTGGTCCGCAAGCAATCGGACCTGAAGCACCTCGACGAGACTTGCCAGAAGGAAGCGGGCATTGCCGTCGCGGAGCTTGCCGCCGCCGAAGAAACGGTCCTCGATGAAGTCCAACTCGCCGAAGCCGAAGAGAAGTACACCGAAGTCCGCCGCAAGATCGAGGCCTTAGGCCCCGTGAACCCCGCAGCGCTTGAAGAGTACGAAGAAGCCCAGCAGCGCTACGACTTCTTGAACACCCAGCGTCAGGACCTCCTAGACTCCATCAAGGACACCGAAAAGGCCATCCAGGAAATCGATCAGGAATCGAAGAAGCGCTTCCAGGAAGCCTTCGACAAGATCAACGAATACTTCAAGGGGATGTATCAAATCCTCTTCAGCGGCGGCTCGGGCGAAATGCGCCTGACCGACCCGGCCAACGCGAACGAAAGCGGTATCGACATTGTGGCCTCGCCTCCCGGCAAGCGCCTCCAGAACGTGCTGCTGCTCAGCGGTGGCGAGCGCGCAATGACGGCCATGGCCCTCTTGATGGCGATCTTCAAGTACCAGCCCAGCCCCTTCTGCGTGCTCGACGAAGTAGACGCCCCGCTGGATGAAGCGAACATCATCCGTTTGACGAAACTCGTCAAGGAGATGAGCGACGTCACACAATTCATCTTCATTACCCACGCCAAGCGCACCATGGAAGCCTCGCAAACGATGTACGGCGTCACCATGCAAGAGCCCGGCGTCTCCAAGCTTGTGTCGGTGAAGTTTAACCAACCCACACCGCCACCCGTTCCACCCCCCACCCAGGATATGGCCGCCACCGCGTAAATCGTGCACAAATAAACGCCGCGGCGGCCACCCTGGCATCTCCTAAGACGTGAACTTGGTTTGCGTCCTGGGCGACCAACTGGACCCTAATAGCACCGCCTTCGATGGCTTCAATCCCAGCCAAGACATAGTCTGGATGGCCGAAGTCCACTCGGAGGCGGTTGCCGTTTGGTCGCACAAGGCGCGCATCGCGCTCTTTTTAGCAGCCATGCGCCACTTTCGGGACGCACTGCAAGCGCGCGGCTGGCGAGTCGAGTACACGGAACTGAAACGCTCGACTCTAGCCGCCGAACTGGCCAAGTCGGTAAAGCGCCTCAAACCGGATCGAGTGATTCTTGTCGAACCCGGCGAATACCGCGTCCGCGAGGAGCTACTGGCAGCGGTCGAGGACATTGAAATCCGCGTAGACCGGCACTTCCTGTCGACGATCCAAGACTTCCGCGAACATGCCGAAGGCCGCAAGCAGCTCCGCATGGAGTACTTCTACCGGGAGATGCGCCGCCGCTATGGCTACCTGATGGAAGACAAGAAGCCAATCGGCGAGGCTTGGAACTACGACGAAGAAAACCGGGGCGCCTTCCCCAAACAAGGCCCTGGGCTCTTGCCCGCGCCCATTCAGTTTGAGCCGGATACGATCACTCGCGAAGTCCTCAACCTCGTCGCGCGTGAATTCCCCGATCATCCTGGGAGCCTCGAACGCTTCGATTGGCCAGTCACGCCGGAACAGGCGAGAGCCGCGCTGGATGACTTCATCGCCAATCGACTTCCCTACTTCGGCGTCTACCAAGATGCGATGTGGACCGGGGAGCCTTGGCTTTACCATTCGCGCATCTCGTGCGCTCTGAACTTGAAGATGCTGGATCCCCGCGATGCCTGCGCTGCCGCCGAGCGAGCCTACAAGAGTGGACATGCACCGCTCGCGGCAGTCGAAGGATTTATCCGGCAAATCCTGGGATGGCGTGAGTATGTACGCGGTATCTACTGGCTCCACATGCCTGGCTATCTAGAGAAAAATGCCCTCGACGCCCAGCAGCCCTTACCGAAGTTCTACTGGACCGGCGAGACCGACATGGAGTGTTTGCGCCAAGCCATCGGCCAAACGCTGCAGTATGGCTACGCGCACCATATCCAACGCCTGATGGTGACCGGACTATTCGCCTTGCTGCTCGGAGTCGATCCGAAGCAAGTACACGAGTGGTATCTGGCGGTTTATGTCGATGCCATCGAATGGGTCGAACTGCCGAACACACTGGGCATGAGCCAATTCGCCGACGGCGGCATCATGGCGTCCAAGCCCTACGCGGCGACGGGCAAGTACATCGACCGTATGTCGAACTACTGCAAGCATTGCCCCCACCAGCCCGATAGCTGCGCATTCACCACGCTCTATTGGGACTTCCTGATGCGTAACGAAAAGAAGTTGACTCGGGTTGGGCGCATGGACATGCAACTCCGCAACCTGGTCCGCATAACCGATGAACGAAAGAAAGAGATCCGCAAAGAGGCGAAAGCCTTAAAGGAACGATTCGCATGAAGACAGTCATCGCCGCCGCGTATGGCGGCATCGGCTCCGCGTTGGTGAGCAAGCTCGCCACGGCTGGACACGAACTACTACTCCTCGGAAGAAACGCCGATAAGCTTCAAGCGCTGGGCCATCCATATGCGGCTCTTGACCTGACGAATCTCGAAGCGCTGGAAAGCGCAGTTGCCGGCTTTGGCCCCATCGACGCCTTCGTCAATTGCGCGGGGAGCATCCTGCTGAAGCCAGCGCATATCACCAGTGAGGCAGACTTCGATCAGACCATCGCTACGAACCTGAAGACTGCCTTCTTCTCCGTTCGCGCCGCCACCAAGAACATGCCGAGCGGCGGCAGTATTGTTCTCATGGCCACAGCTGCCGCACGCATCGGCTATGCGAACCACGAAGCGATCGCCGCCGCCAAGGGCGGCGTCATCGGCCTGACTCTGAGCGCTGCGGCAACCTACGCCAACCGCAACATTCGAGTCAATTGCGTGGCCCCCGGCTTGGTCGACACTCCCTTGTCCGCAAAGATCACCGGAAACGAAGCCTCGCTGAAAACCAGCATGTCGCTCCACGCGCTCAATCGCATCGGGAAACCCGAGGATGTGGCGAGCATGCTCGCTTTCTTGGTCGACCCCGCCAACTCCTGGATCACCGGCCAAGTCTTCGGCGTCGACGGCGGACTGGGCGCCCTACGCGCGCGATAGCCGCTGGAAAGCCGCTTTGGCCCCCTCCACTCCCCGGTACTGCGCCTCTTCGAAGATCGACATACCGCTCATATCGGAGTTGGCAAAGTAGAGGCCGGCTTCGGCATCGATGCGGCGCTCGCCTGGAGTAGGGCGGATCATGGCGTGGCCGTTGCGGAATACGTCGATGCGGGAAACGCAATCGGCGATGTCCGGGTGCGGGCGGGAGAGATCGGCTAGCGCCTCATCGCGCCAGTATTCCCAAGGCTTCTCGAGCAGCAGCTTCCGTGCCGCCGCGGGCTCCATCTCTGCTAGAGCGTAGTACCAGGTCCAAACCGTCTTCTCGCGGTACATGGCCACATCCTGGTGCGTGGCGACTACGTAGCCGAGACTCTTCGAGCCGAACATAACGTTGTCCCAGGCGTATTCTAAATTGCCTGATTTCGGGATACGGTCGAGCGTGATGTTGGCCGTCACCCAAGGCGAGTACGTGAAGCCCTGCGGCTTCTTCTGCCCCTCGATGAGGTAGGGCGCCAGGAAGACTGGCGCGGCCCAAACCACGCTCTGAGCCAGATATGTCTCCTTCGGAGTGATGACATGCCAGGCGCGATCCAACAGCCGTACCTTGTACACGGGGCTATCCGTAAGGATGTGCGCTGCCAGCTTCTGGCGGAGCCGCTGTAGAATCCAGCCGTTGCCTTCGGGCCATGTAAACGGGCCCTTGTCGTCGTGATCGCGGGCAGCAAAGTAGTGGAGCCCGGCCCAGGCGCTGGTGTCAACCAGGCTGGAGCCGTAGTCGTCGCGCGTGGAGTAATCGAGATACCAGAGCAGATCGGGTGAATTGTAGTTGTTGTCCTTGAGCCATTGGGCAAAGGGAATCTGCGCTAGCTTGGCGTCCACCTTGCCGAGAGCGTGGGGAATCGTCCATTGGCCCGTGGCATGAAGCTTCGCGATGTGCTCGTTGAAGCGCTTCGCCTGGTCGTTCTCCACGTCGATGCCCCAGTGCCAGCGCCCGTGATGGTAGAGACGCTCCTGCGGCGAATGGCAAAGATGTCTTTCGTTCCAAACGCCATTCTCAATCAATCCGAGTTCTTCACAAAGCTCCCGCACCAGAGGGGAGTTGCGATTGGGAACAGGCAGATAGTGTGCTCCCCAAGGGTATGCGGATACCTCATTCTGGCCGAAGCGGGAATTGCCCCCCGCTTCCTTTTCCATCTCCAGAATGACGAAGTCTTTGAAACCCTTCTTCTGCAGCCACCAGCCCGCAGATAGCCCGGCCATGCCGCCGCCGACGATCACGATCGGCATCTTGCGGCGGCTATCGGGAAATGTGAAGCTGCCATTGTCACGAAGCTTGTGTCCCAGCGGGAAGGCGTCCATGACGTATCCGCCTTGAATCGGGGGCCGGGCCTTGCGGCCGAGTTGCAACATCGGCGCGGCGAGCACATCGCGTCTGGTCATTTGCTAGCCCAATAGCCCAACGCGGCGGCGGCTACGCACAACACGGCGGAAGCGCCCACATACGCGAGTGCATGCCAGTAGCGGCCTTGCTCCAGCAAAGTTACAGTCTCTATGGAGTAGGTGGAAAAGGTGGTGAAGCCGCCGCAAAAACCGGTGATCCAGAAGAAGCGGGCGTCACCGGCGAGGCGATTCGCGAGCCAACCAATGAGCAACCCGCCCAACAAATTGATCGCAAATGTAGCCCAAGGAAAGGGCAGCGGCAGACGCGTGCTGCAAACATAACGCGCCACTCCACCAAGACCAGCCCCGACTGCGATCCAGAAGTACTGCATTAGCGGACGAGCGGTGTCACCGTAAACTTGCGGAACTCAATAAGGCCGTGGTCGCCTTGAATCGACAGCGGACCGGGTTGCGCTTCGTCGGCATCGAAGCCCATGGCGGTGAGGCCTTCAGCGATGCCTTTATCGATAACGGTCTGGCCATTCAGCTTCACCGTAACGTAGCGGCCGACGATTCGAATGTCTAGAGTCTGCCATTGGCCGGGAGGGTTTGCGGCATCGACGGAGGGAGCGATGCGGGAATAGAGCGCACCGTGCGAGTGCACATCCGGTTTGCGGCCATGCGAATCCTCGATCTGAATCTCGTAGCGGCCACGCAAGGCGATACCGGAGTTCGATCCCTTCTCATAGCGGTACTCCGCGTGCAGTTCAAAGTTCCAGAAAGTCTCTTTCGTCCGGATGTCGCTCACTTTTCCAGCATTCTTGAAAACGCCATTCTCGACGCTCCATTGCATGGGGCTGCCGGGAAAACGGGAAATCCAATTGTTCAAATCCTTGCCATTGAAGAGATCGACCGGCGTGCCGCGCTTCCAGCGCTCGTCGTCACGATCTCGGATCTCCGGTGCGCGAACGCCGCGGAAGGTATGCGTCACCTTGCCGTCGATTTCGGCTTTGCCGATCAATTCGTTCTTTTCGTACCTGGCCGAGTAATGCTGCTTTTTGCCGCCCTTTTCGAAATACCAGTGCAGTTCCTTGGCTTGGAACTCCATCTTCGGAATGACGTCCACCTGGCCACCGGGCGCGCCGACAAACTTACCATTCATTTTGGCGGAACCGGCATCGTTGACTTCCAGCCACCAGACGCGGGCTCGCGCTTCGTTCTCGACCTTAAGATTCCAGCGGCCGTTAAAGTCCTTGTCGGCGGCCATAGCCAGGGCAGCGCAGGCGAAAAGCAGAAACTTCTTCACGTTCGCTATTATCTAACTAGCAGTGCGATTCTGGCGTCACATTCCGATCTTCTGCGCCGTGCTGATCTTTCTTGCGGTTCAGTGCAGGGCTCAGTGCGTGGCGATTCCGCACGCCGTCGAGCATCAAGCTCCCGAATGCCCGCTGCATAAGAGCAAGGCTCCTGTGGAGTCGAAATGCTCGCATGCACCGCAATGGGATCTGGACGACGCTCGTCAGATCATCGCCGATTTACCCGAGGCGGTACTCCAAATCTCGCTGACGGAAAGTCTCCAATCTTACGTGGAGCAAAGCCCGAAGGCGGCGTTTCGCCCTCAAGTTCCCTTCTTTCTCAGACTCTGATTTCACTCCCCGTTACTCGTATCAGCATTTGATTTCGAAAACAGGAGTGAGAAATGACTCGTGCATTCTTTTTTCTGGCGGCAATGAGCGCCGCCGTATTGTATTCCCAGACGCTGGTTCAGAAATCCGGCGTTTACCAAGTCACCCTTAGACCTCCCGCGGACGGTTTGTTTTCCAGCGAGGAGATGCAGATTGAATTTCAAGTAGTGGACACTTCCAAGGAAGATCCGCTCACGGGCTTCGCGCCCGTGATCCGCGCAAAGATCGAGAGCGAGATCGACATGCCTTCGATGAGCGGCATGCCGGTGATTCGGGAGACGAGCCATGCGGAAGGTGTGCCCGGCGATTATGGCTTGCACCCGATTTTCGTGCATGGGGGCGAATACCGCTTGCGCTTGCACATCGAGCCGCCACGCGCGAGCCGCTTCACGGTCGAGTTCAAGCTCAACGTCGGTGACGATCGCCCGAAGGGCGCCAAGGTGGAGAGCCCTTTCAAAATCAAAGCCGAGCGAAATGGCGAAGGGCTAAAGCTCCGCATCACGGATGCCAATGGTCCCATCAAGGACTTCGACACCGTTCACGAAAAAGAGATGCACCTGATCGTCGTGAGCCGGGATTTGCGCAGCTTTGCGCACGTGCATCCCGAACTAAAGGCCGACGGAACCTTTGAGTTGCAGCGCGTTCCCTTCTCGGGAGATTTGCGGCTCTTTGCCGACTTCGCACCGCGGGGCAAAGGCTCACAGGTGTTGAGTTTCGATTGGAAGCAAGGGGGCAAACGGGAAGCCGCTCCCGACAAGGTCTTGGCGCCCGCGAAGTTGTCGCCGGTCAAGGGCGCCTGGCGAGCGGGACGCACGCAGGAAGTAGCGCTCGAAGGCGGCGCTCCCCTCAGTGTGCTGGAGCCTTATCTGGGCGCCATGGCTCACCTGGTGATGATTCACGAGGATGCGACGACTTTCGTACACGCACACCCCCTAGAGGATCCCACCAAGGTCGTCTTCCTGGCGCGCCCGCCGAAAGCGGGAAAGTATCGCGCATGGGTGGAAACGCAATCCAAAGGCGTTGTCTACCGGCAGAGCTTCGACGTTGAGGTGCCAGCCAATGCCGCGCCTTAAGCGATTTCTATCGATTCTCGTTCCGGTGATCCTCCTGGCGCACGAAGGCGATCGTAAGAATACAAAGCCATCGGCGGCGGATCCGCAGATCCGCACGGCGCGCGCGAAGCTGGACGCCATCAAGAAGAAATCGCGCTACGCCTGCTGCATCAAGAAGAGCTGCGACCTCTGCGCGATGCGCTACGGCAAGTGCGAGTGCGCGATGAATCTAGGCACGGAGAAGAAGGTTTGCGGCCAATGTCTCCCGCAATGGAAAGACAAGGGCGTCACGCTGAAGCAGCCCGCCCCCGCTGCTCCGCAAAGCGCGGAAACCGCTGAGGTGGCGAAGATGCTGCTTGAGGCCAAGCGGACCCTCATGAAGGAGAAGCGTTACGCCTGCTGTAAGCGCGGTGGCTGCGACGAATGCACCTTCGAAGCCGACTGTCCTTGCGGCAAGGACCTCGCCTCGTCAACGCCGGCCAAGCCGAAGGGCGTCTGCGGCTCCTGCTACGACGGTTGGCATGCAGGCGAGGGAAGCTTCTCCGGCATCGCCAAGGAAGAGGTCACCTTAGCAGACATGGGCATGGATGAAATGCCGATGATGTTCATTTCCGGCACGGGCCAATTGCCGGCCGTCGCCCCCATGTACATGACCAATGTCCGGAAACAAGACTGGACGCTCATGACCATGGGACAAACATTCCTCACCGCGACGCAGCAGAGCGGCCCGCGCGGCGGCGACAAGCTGTTCGCCGGCAATTGGTTCATGCCCATGGCGAGCCGGCGAGCCGGCCGCGGCACGCTGACGCTGCGAGGCATGTTCAGTCTGGAACCGGCCACGGTGACGCAAGGCCGCTATCCGCAGCTATTCCAAGCGGGCGAGACTTACAAGGGTCAGCCCATTGTTGACGGGCAACATCCACACAGCTTCTTCGTGGAAATGGCTGCGCTGTATCAGTTGCCGGTCACGGACCGCTTGGGATTTCATTTCTATGGCGGTCCGCGAGGCGAACCGGCCTTGGGGCCAATTCCCTATCCGCATCGCTTGAGCGCAAGCGAGAATCCGCTGGCGACCTTGGCGCACCACTATCAGGATTCAACGCACATCGCCAACAACGTGGTCACCTCTGGCATCACGTTCGGAAAGCTCACGGTTGAGGCCAGCGGCTTCAACGGCCGGGAACCGGGCGAGAAGCGGTGGCAATTGGAGAAGGGGCGCTTGGATTCCTGGGCGACTCGCTTCCAGTTCAAGCCCGCCAGCCGTTGGCTGGCGCAGTATTCGATGGGCAAGATCACCGGACGCGAGGCCTTGCATCCGGAGAAGAACTCCGAACGGCAGAGTGCATCCCTAACCTACGTACGCCCTCACGCGGGCGGCTATTGGGCGAATTCGCT
>VFQP010003164.1_pt1 | contig 17113 bp, 12 predicted proteins | sample 3512351 | NCBI WGS metagenome assembly VFQP01 (sample SAMN10412372, study PRJNA504923) | tailings metagenome | isolation source: Relicate 1 Philex TSF1 revegetated site | place: Philippines: Tuba, Benguet | collected 2017-08-29
GCAAAACAATTTTAAGTACAAATACTTAAAAAGTAAATATAACTAAAAAATCACAAATCTATAGGTTTTTCTTTAAAAACCTGAGTTTTTTAACAAATCGGGTCTGCGTTCTTTGGTACGGGCAATTGCCTGCTCAAAACGCCAATCATTTATTTTTGCTTCATGCCCAGAGAGTAAAATCTCAGGGACTTTTACGCTCTCAAACTCGGCAGGACGAGTATACACAGGTGGAGCAAGCAGGTTGTCCTGAAAAGAGTCGGTCAAGGCCGAAGTCTCATCGTTTAGTACCCCAGGCACCAACCTTATAATGGCATCGGCACATACAGCCGCAGCCAGCTCACCTCCAGAAAGTACATAATCACCAATAGAAATTTCTTTGGTAATAAAGAGGTCTCTTACACGCTGATCTACTCCTTTATAATGTCCACACAAAAATATCAAATTACCCTTGAGAGAAAGCGTATTTGCTATTTTTTGGTTAAAGGTTTCGCCATCGGGAGTCATATAAATAACTTCGTCGTAAGTTCTTTCACTTTGCAAATGGCGGATACATCTTGCAATTGGCTCGATACTCATCACCATACCAGCCCCCCCCCCAAAAGCATAATCATCAACCTGACGTTGTTTACTCAATGAATAATCTCGTAAATCATGCAAAACTACCTCAACATGCCCAGCCTCAGCACCTCTTTTGATAATAGAATGAGCAAAGAAGCTTTCCATTAATTTAGGAACAACCGAAATAATATCTATTCGCATTATCGTATATTCTTTAGTAAAATAGTAAAATAATAGCCCATTTCATCCACCTTTTCTGCTACCTCGTATTGATAATATGGTAAAATTATTCACTTAGGTACACATCTAATAATCCTTCAGGAAGGTCGACATTGAGTGTTTTTGCTTCTTTGTCGGCATCTAGCACAATTTCGGGATTAATTGGAATCAGCACTTCTTTACCCTGATACTCCATTACTAGCAAATCTTGTGCCTGCATTGAATAGACAGTACGAACTAGCCCTAAAATACCTAATTTTTTGTCAATTATCTGAAAACCAATGATTTCATGGTAATAAAACTGGTCATCCTCTAATTCTGGGAGTACCTCTAATGGCAAAAATGCTTGTAAATTCACCATTGTTTCGGCTTGTTCGAAGGTATCACAATCTTCAAACTTAACGATTGCTCTATTACCCCTAAGCTGGTATGATTCCATAAAATATGGCACTAATTCGCCACGAACTTCTAAGAAAAGGCTATCCATATCTTCGTAATCCTCGGGAAAGTCAACGTCAAGCCACAAAATCACCTCACCCTTTACGCCATGTGTTTTAGTGATTTTACCTAATTCAAAACAATCTTCTTTAGTCATAATGATAAAGAGAACCACAGCAAGTTCTCGGGTTGAATTCTATAAATAAAAGATGGGGGTGGCATAAACAAAAAAATGATACAAATCTATAAAATATAACAGATTTGTACCATTTAATATGATAATGCCTTGTCAGAATTACTCTGCAGATTCAGCAGGAGCTTCAGTTGCTTCGTCAGCTACAGGAGCTTCTTCTTCAGTAGGAACTACATTTTTCTTTGCAATTGCTTCAGCACGAGCAGCACTGATTCTAGTTTCTTCAGCTAAACGAGCAGCTTTATCAGCTTCTTTTTTAGACAATAAAGAGTCAGCTTTACCAGAAATTTTAGAATCTTTAACGCTCTTCCACTCTTCGAACTTGCTATCAGCTACTTCTTGAGAGATTGCACCTTTATTAACACCTACTTGCAAGTGTTTTTTCAACAATACTCCTTTGTATGACAAAATCGCACGAGTAGTGTCAGTTGGCTGAGCACCATTCATTACCCATTGCAACGCTTTATCATCATTCAAGTTGATTGTTGCAGGGTTTGTGTTTGGATTGTAAGTTCCGATTTTCTCGATGAAACGACCATCGCGAGGAGCTCTAGCATCTGCTACTACGATATCAAAAATCGCTAATTTTTTACGTCCACGACGTGCTAATCTAATTTTAACAGCCATTTTTCACTTACGTTTTAGTGAAGGAACCCGTCCTTCGGTTATGGTATTTGTAAATTGGAGTGCAAAGATAATCAATTTTACGCAGTTAACAATGCTAGTTTAATAAAAATATCAAAAAAGAATATTATCTCATCAAAAAAAGATTTTTCCTTTACTCTTTGTATATTCTACTCAGCAAAAAAGGCTATTTAGCATATACTAAATAGCCTTTTTTTATAAATAAGTCTATAAGCCGGATTCTGTCAGCTCATTAATTTGGGTAATTTTGTTCCGAAAAACGCCAAAACTTCCATCAATTTGCTGTCTTATCATTTATCTCGACGTACCGTCACCGATACGCTCTATCAACCTACCCGCTGACATCGGACGAGCAACCCTTTTTCAAAAACATTGCTGTTTTCTCTCGCCAGCCTATTTGGTCTTTCAACTCATGAGGTTTACCTCTGCCCCGTTTGTCACCAAACGAGCGGTAGGCTCTTACTCTACCTTTTCACCCTTACCCTTACAGGCGGTAATTTTCTGTGGTACTAGCTGTCACGGATTCGTCGCCAAATACGTGCCTTCCCGTTAGGAAGCATGATGCTCTAAGTTGTCCAGACTTTCCTCCCTTGTCAAAACAAAGGCGATAAGACGACCTATTTATGTCACAAAGATAGGCACATTTGTTGTGCCAAACTATAATCCGTCTACTTTTAAATTCAACTTCCCTTTGGCCATAATTACAGCAATAATAGAATTGGGAGTTAAATAAACCTTATCTGGATTGAGTTCGGTGATATTTCCGTTTAGGCTAATACCTTTCGAAACAGGCTTGTTGAGGTTGGCTTGAATTTGTTTTTTCATCTCGTCTACCTGTCCGCCAATCTGAAATGTAAGAGCCTCTTTCATACTTTTATTGAATTTTCCCTGAAAAATCCAATTGGCCGTTTTGAGCAACAAGCTTTTGGTTTCGAGGTCATAATCAAAGTTTTCAAGGTAAATTGACTTAGTGGCAGGGTCGTAAGTAGGTACACCCTTATAATAAATATTGCCATTGACACTTCCTTGTAGGCCTGCTTTGATCACCATTTTGTCCTGACTGCCATAAATATCAACACCCGTTACCGACACATTGTATTTGCCTTCTTTAAACGAAAACTTTTGACCAACCAAAGTATCGGCAGTTAACTTGGCAGCCTCACTGTGTGGAATTTCGGCAATAATACCTACCTGAAAATCGTCAGGTACTTGCTGAACTACCTTGAGGTCGGGTACTGTACTGACTGGCTGTATCGAAGGCTTATTGCCTGTAATTGTTTCGGTATAAGCTTTTATGGCAATCGTAGCCTTAACTTTGTTGTTGATGGTTGTCAATGGTGTCATTTGCAACTCGACAGGAGTTACTTTTAGCCAAGTTCTGTATTTTTCAGAAAGCATGTAAGGCTGCATAGAGGTATTCCATGCTTGAACTACATACTTTTTGATTTCAACATTTTTCTTGACGGCATCATCTAGGGCTTTCAATAATACGCCTTGGCGCGAATTAAGGGCTTTTTCGACCAAGGTGGTTACTGGTATTTCGTAACCAGCCAAACGAACTACGGGTTTTTTTATCCAATCATAACCAATCGGAAAACTTTGGACATTAGCGTCCCAATTGGGTGAAATCGAGAACTTTGAACCAAACTTTACATTAAAATCAAATTGTAATTCTTGTGCAGGAATCTGCATTCCCAACACTTTATATCCTACTTTCACCCATACTTTGAGCGGTACAGTAAAGTTGAAAGTTTCGTTCTGAGCAGTCACAACAATATCTTCACGTTTCCATACTTTGCACATGAAATTATCGTAGTTATTATCGTCCATGCTGTTGTCTTCAAAAACCAAATCTTTGACATTGGTATTGATTTGGCGGGCCACATCAGCCATGGTTACCTCGAAAGGAATACTGATGGTTGACAAATACTTTTCCACTTGCTTGGAGTTTACATTATATGACTCTTTGGGTGCGGTAGGATTAGTGGTAGTTCCTCCCGAGTTTTGCGAACTAGCACATCCTTGAAGAATCAAGGCCGTAGCAATAAATGCTACAAAAAACTGCTTCATGGGTTGTTTTTTCGTTAAGTTGTTATTTGGGTATTGTTATTTTATTTTCACTTTGGTAGCCCCATAACCAAACTTTTCTTTCTGTGAATCTTCAAAATATTTGACATTTTTATGCCCCGACAAACGTTTATGTAATTCGTTGCGGAGTACGCCATTACCTACGCCATGAATAAAAATGATTTCGTCCATTCCATTGGCAATTGCAGCTTCAAATTGACGCTCGAAGGTACTTAGTTGTAGCTCCAACATCTGGCGATTCGACATTGTAAAGTGGTCGTTGGTTAGCTCTTCTATATGCAGATCTACAACTTTGCTAGGTTTGCTTGGCAAAGGGAGTTTTTCGACGGTACTTTGCTTTTCAAACATCTTTTCCACAATTTTTTCTGGTTCAATTTTAACAGGCGTAGTTACATCTTCGCTATCCAATTGAAACAAATGTGCATCTTGATTGATTAAAGGTGCTTTTTGTTTGTTTTTAAAAAATGTATTAATTCTAAACTTCATGGCTTTTAGCAATGGCTGCTTGAGTTGCATAAATGCCAAACGAAAAAAGAATGCTTGAAATGTGAATGTTCCCCAATTTTCAAAATCTTGTACAAATACTTGTTGTACCTTGATATGTGTTTTAGCTTTCAACATGCCAGAAGCCAATCCTTTGTGATGTGGGTCTGTTCCTACTGATAGCATAAACGGCAAATCCCAATCAGTATTGTTGATAAGATACTGAGAAAGTTCTCGGTCGTTGACAGGCACAAAGGCCATATAAATACCCTTGTTGGCCAAAACATCGGCTGTGGGCGTTTGAAACCTATCGTACGAGGTTCGCTGAGGCTCAAAGGTTGTTGCTACAATAGGCTGCGGCTTAAAAACCTTTGATTCCAACTCATTGATTACTACTGCTTCCGAACGTTTAATGGGTATTCTAAAACCGTCTTCTATTTCTACTTCAACAATATTATTAGGTAATACTTTGGTAATAATCCCTTCTTCACGACCGTGAACAAGGCGTACTCTGTCGCCAATATTCATATTTAAAAATGTTTTGCTGTTGCTATTAAGCCTAAAGAAAGCTTAAAGATATGATAAATTTTCCTCAAAGTTAGAGACAATAACCACAAGGAACAATGATTTGACTTAGAAGTAAATAGGGTGAAAAATAAATCCCTGCTTGGGGTTATATTCTAAGGTTGGAGCAGGTATTTTGATTTGGTCTAATACAAAAAGTAGGGTATTCAGCACCTTAGAACGGGTTTTGATATGCGATAAATCAAGGTCTAAAGCCAAATAATATTGGCGATAAGGCACATATCCATTTTGTTTACTTTTTTCGGCATCGGCATTAATCATGTTGTCGATACCATACCCAACGGCAACATTGAGCCATTTAGGAAACTTGGGGTGTAACTGAATAAACTTTGCCAGATTGGCCGAAAACCAATAGGTTTGTCCATTATAATCTTTGACCCATTGCTGAGAAGCATCTTTGCCTAATAATTGAGGATTGAGGCGAGCCAATTTGGTAGGATGAAACGACCATTTGGGCTGAATACGGGTTTCGTGCCACAAATATTGCTGGCCTACAAATAAGCTAGGCCCCAAGATATTGGCGGTCATATCGCCCCACGAAAATCCATATTCTGGTTGTGTGCCATCGAGTAGCTCAATAGTGGTCATAAATGCCAAACCTGATACACCTGCCCAAAGTGAGGCTTTTTCTTGTGATAAACCAGCCCAACGGAAAGCTTGGGTATTGGCTCGGCAAAGGTGATAATTGGTATAAAAATGCCCGAATTTATCTAGTTGAAACCATTCGTTATTATCGTTAAAAAAACGAAATCCATCAGCTTTTTCGCTATACCAAGCACTGCTCAAGCCTGCAATCGTAACTCCATAAATCAGCGATTCGCCTATTATGAGTTTTTTTAATCTATTGGTATTAATCGTATCAGTTATGGTATTGCTAGACTGGGCATGTACCCCTCCACTACAACCATATAGGATCAGGAATAGGACTTTAACACAAAACTTTCTCATCGCATCACAAAGGTATTTGGATACAAAGTTGCAGGATGTTTTTGGAAAAAAAACCAGAGACATAAAAAAAGGGCGGAATACCGCCCTTTCTATCATAAATATATGCACAAGTGTTTGATTATGCTTAGATTCTGCTCAAGATTTCGGCTCCGATAGCATCAGTACCTAAAATCTTATCTTTTGGAGTGTCTTTGGTTGCAATATCACCTGTACGGAAACCAGCTTTCAACACTTGGTCTACAGCACTGATAATGGCTTCAGATTCAGCTTTTAAGCCAAAAGAAATATCTAACAACAATGCTGCCGATAGTACAGAAGCCATAGGGTTGGCAATACCTTTGCCAGTAATGTCGTGTGCCGAACCGTGAATTGGCTCATATACGCCTGTGCTATCTCCTACCGAGGCAGAAGCCAACATTCCCATTGAACCTGCAATTTGCGAAGCTTCGTCTGTTAAGATATCACCAAACAAGTTGGCTGTTACTACTACATCAAACTGTTTTGGGTCTTTAATCAACATCATAGCAGCAGAGTCTACAAACTGGTGTGTAACTTCTACTTCTGGATATTCTAGGGCTACTTGCTGAACCACTTCACGCCACAAACGGCTTGTTTCCAAAACATTAGCTTTGTCTACTGACATAAGTTTTTTGCCACGTGTCATAGCTGCATCAAATGCTTTACGAGCAATTCTTTCTACTTCATAGCGGCTATATTCTGCAATATCATAAGCAGTAGCACCATCATTTTTACGGCCTTTTTCTCCAAAGTAGATATCGCCTGTTAATTCACGGAAGAAAAGAATATCAGCTCCTTTCAATATTTCGGGCTTGATACTTGACGCTTCTAACAACTCATCAAATAATTTGATGGGACGAAGGTTGGCATACAATCCTAATTCTTTACGCATTTTCAACAAACCTTGCTCTGGACGCACTTTAGCGTGAGGGTCGTTGTCGTACTTGGCGTGGCCTACTGCACCAAATAGTACAGCATCTGAAGCACGCATTTTTTCTAATGTCTCAGCAGGAAGTGGGTCGCCAGTAGCTTCGATGGCTACGTGTCCAATAAGAGCTTCGTCATAAGTAAACTCATGACCAAATTTCTCAGCAATTTTTTCTAATACTTTTTTACCAATAGCGGTAACTTCTTGTCCGATGCCATCACCGGGAACGACTAAGATATGCTTTTTTGCCATTTTATAGTTGTAGAGACCAATACACAAAGCCCCTGAGGCACAAAGTGCAAAGTCCCTTATTTGGATTTAACAATATTTCTAGTTTTAGCTAACCTAGCTATAAGTTTAGCTTCAGCTTGATAAAAGGCCTACCAATTGAAGCTATTCAACCTTTTGTAGCTAGCAAAATAAATTCACTAGCTCATAGAAAAGGATTCATTGAAGAAACTAGAAGATAACCTAAACACTCCTGAAAGCCTTTTAATATTAAAATCCTGATACCAAGTTATATAACAAAGGCCTTAACCCTATTTACCTGATATTCGTTAAAACTTAACTGGTCAGATACTACTAATAGAACACTGACACAACAAGATGAAATAACAATCAAAGACCAACAAAAGCTTTTGAGCCTATCATTTCTAGCCTATAATATTCAACGCTTTCTGAGTTGCTTTTATCGCTGCTACCGTTTGGTCAGAATCCAAGCCTCTGGTTTTGAACTCTTTGCCATTATGCTCCCAAGTAATAATGGTTTCACAAAGGGCATCGGTTTTTCCTCCAGGAGGAATCCGTACGGCATAGTCATTGAGGGTAGGCAAACACGTTTCTAGCTGACAATAAATCTTTTTCAAGGCATTCATAAAGGCATCGTATTGACCATCGCCTTGAGCACTTTCCTCAAAAAACTTTTCACCAATTTGTACTTGAACAGTAGCCGACGGTTTTAGGTTTTTTGAATGCGTAAGTACATAATTCAATACAACCACTTTCTCCTCAATCGAATTACTATCAAGTACGTCAGAAATGATATATGGTAAATCTTCGGGCGTTACCATTTCTTTTCTATCGCCTAGCTCAATAATTCGTTGGGTTACTTTCTTGAGGTCTTCATCGGCCAACTTAATACCTAAATCTTGCAAATTTTTCTCAATATTAGCTTTTCCAGAAGTTTTCCCAAGGGCATATTTCCGTTGTCGGCCAAAACGTTCGGGCATCAAATCGTTGAAGTACAAATTTTTCTTATTGTCTCCATCGGCATGAATACCAGCCGTTTGTGTAAATACATTTTCGCCTGTAATAGGCTTATTGACAGGAATCCTAAATCCAGAGAAAGTTTCGACTAGCCTACTAATAGAATACAAAGAATGTTCATTCACCGACGTTTTTACATCGGCGTTCATGAAATCGTTGATAACCGCAATAGCACTCGAAAGCGGAGCATTTCCTGCACGCTCGCCCATACCATTAACGGTTAAGTGAAGGCCATGAGCTCCAGCACGTACAGCTTCCATTACATTGGCGATACTAAGGTCGTAGTCGTTATGTGCATGGAAGTCGAAATGAGTATTGGGATAACGTTTTGTTAGTAAACTAATATAATCGTAGGTTTCACGAGGGGTTAATACCCCAAGCGTATCGGGCAACAACACTCTTTCGATAGGTTGCAGAACCAGAAAATCAAGGTATTGAAGCACATACTCCTGCGAATTTCGCATACCATTACTCCAATCCTCCAAATAGACATTGCATTTAATTCCTTTCGAGCCAGCCAGTTCAATCACTTGAGCTATTTCGGCAAAGTGTTGTTCTGGTGTTTTTTTCAGTTGATGAGTCAAATGATTCAGTGAACCTTTGGTGAGTAAGTTCATGACTGTAGCACCGGCTTCTAACATCCAATTGACAGATGTTTGGCCATCGACAAAGGTCAAGACCTCTACTTTATCCAAAAAGCCATTTTCTTTGGCCCATTCAGTTACTTTTTTTACTGCCTGAAATTCACCTTCAGAAACCCTAGCAGAAGCAATTTCGATTCGGTCTACTTTCACTTCTTGCAACAACAATTGAGCAATTGTTAATTTTTCAGAAGCGGAAAAAGATACACCACTGGTTTGTTCTCCGTCACGGAGTGTGGTGTCCATAATTTCTATATGTCTCATATTTTGTTGCTATATGCACTAGGCAATAAGCAGTAAACACAAGCACAAGAGCTTATTATTTATTACCTATTGCCTAAAGCAACTATTAATACAAACTCTTCTCGGCAAACTCTTTGATTTCCTCTTTCATTGATTGCAAATAATCAATGTCGTCAAAACCATTAAGCATATTGTGTTTTTTATAACCATTGATAGCAAAACTTTCGCTTTCGCCTGTAGCTACAATAGTGATAGTCTGAGCAGGAAGATTTACTTCTAATTCAGCCTTGGGGTCGGCTTCGATAGCTAAGAAAATTTTATCCAAAAATTCTGGGCTTACCTGTACTGGTAAAATACCGATATTCAAAGAGTTACCCTTGAAAATATCTGCAAAAAAGCTAGATACTACACAACGGAAACCGTAATCATAAATTGCCCAAGCTGCGTGTTCACGGCTTGACCCACTACCGAAGTTTTTGCCACCAACCAAGATTTTTCCTGAATAAGTTGGGTTATTCAATACGAAATCCTGCTTTGGCGAATCATCGTTGTTGTAACGCCAGTCACGGAAAAGATTATCGCCAAAACCCTCACGCTTAGTGGCTTTCAAAAAGCGAGCAGGGATAATTTGGTCTGTATCAACGTTTTCTATTGGAAGAGGCACCGCCGATGAGCGTAATACCTCGAATTTATCGTATGCCATATTGTTGGGGCTTTGGGCTTGCGAGCTTCGGCTGTAAGCTAGGTGCAGCCTATTTTGCTCGTAATACCTGTTAGCAAAATTGATTTATCAATTAATTATTGGCTCAAAAGAAAGAGCTTTGATTATACCGAGCAAGTGTATCAATGCAACAAAATCAAGCATCGATTTGCTCAGTTGATTACCTTTATAACAAGGTTCTTGGGTCGGTAACTACGCCTGTTACAGCCGCTGCTGCAGCAACCAATGGCGATGCCAAAAGTGTACGAGAACCTGGCCCCTGACGACCTTCAAAGTTACGGTTTGAAGTACTTACAGCATATTTACCTGCTGGGATTTTGTCGTCGTTCATTGCCAAACATGCCGAGCAACCTGGCTGACGCAACAAAAATCCTGCTTCGGTCAAAATATCTAAGATACCTTCTTCCTTGATCTGAGCTTCAACGATATGTGACCCCGGTACCAACCAAGCGGTGATGTTATCAGCTTTTTTACGGCCTTTTACAATAGAAGCAAATGCACGGAAGTCTTCGATACGGCCATTGGTACAGCTACCCAAGAATACATAATCTACTTGCTTGCCAATGATAGATTCATTCTCGGCAAATCCCATGTAAGTCAAAGATTTTTTGTACGAAGCCTCACCATCTTTTACGTCTGTAGCAGCAGGAATATTTTTGGTAATGCCTGTTCCTAAGCCTGGGTTTGTACCATACGTAATTTGGGGTTCAATATCGGCAGCATCAAAGGTCAACTCGTAGTCGAAGGTAGCACCTTCGTCTGTTTTCAAAGTTTTCCAGTAAGCCAAAGCTTTTTCCCAATCGTCGCCTTTTGGTGCTTTTTCACGGCCTTGCAAATAATTGAATGTAGTTTCGTCTGGAGCAATCATACCACCACGTGCACCCATTTCGATAGAAAGGTTACAAACAGTCATACGGCCTTCCATAGTCATATTTTCAAATACCTCACCAGCATATTCTACAAAATAACCAGTTGCACCACTTGCTGTAATTTGTGAGATAATATATAAAGCTACGTCTTTAGGAGTAACACCTTTGCCCAATGCACCTTTTACGGTAATACGCATTTTTTTAGGCTTTGGCTGCATGATACATTGCGAAGAAAGTACCATTTCAACTTCAGAAGTACCGATACCAAAAGCAATAGCCCCAAATGCTCCGTGAGTAGAAGTATGTGAGTCACCACAAACGATAGTCATACCTGGCAAGGTAATACCATTTTCAGGGCCAACTACGTGTACAATACCATTTTTGGGATCGCCCAAACCCCAGTGTGAAATACCATATTTGGCCGAGTTGGTTTCTAATGCTTTCAATTGGTTGGCAGAAAGAGCATCCTCAACAGGCAAATGTTGGTTGATTGTTGGTGTGTTGTGATCGGCTGTAGCAAATGTTCTTTCAGGATACAATACACCAATACCTCTTGTTTCAAGACCCAAAAAAGCCACTGGGCTAGTTACTTCGTGAATAAAGTGACGGTCTATCAAAAATACATCTGGGCCATCTTCAATTTTGCGAACAACGTGTGAATCCCACACTTTGTCGAATAAGGTACTTACTGGATTACTCATAAATTTATTGATAATAAAATTGTAATTGACAAATTTTCTATGCCTTCATGCCACTGATGCCATATAGGCTTTGGTACAATGACTGAATCACGCAACAAATTACCACAAAATAATCCAATTAAGCATAACGCCAAGAGGTCAAACAATAGCGATTTTAGACCAAGCCAATATACTAGGCTTAAAACTGTATTAACATCATTAGACTTTTTTGGATTTATTTAAGCTACAAATACCCAATATGGAAGAAATAGTATAGCAAGTGTAGACAAAAAACTATCCAAATCTTAGCATATAAGCTTGTAGGAAAGGGAATTATTGATGAGAATAGGCCATTTATTTTTATAACTGGCGAATTGATTCGCCAGTTATAGTAAAATACTCATTGATAAAATATTACTAAATGATATATTATTTGTTATCATACTAATACCCGCCAAAGTATTTACGCATAACCCATTCGGCGGTGAATAATGCCAAAACCAAGAAGAATATCCAACGCATATTAATCATTTCTTTGAGGTCTTCGGTGGCTTCTATCTTTTCGGGAACTTTATGGTTGAGTATTGTCTGTTCTAAAGATGCTAATTGATTGGGCTGAACAAACGTCCCTCCTGTATTTTTAGACAACTGTCGTAGTATGTCAAAATCAGCAGTGGTATGAATCAACTCGATTTGTTGGTCTTTGATAATAAACTCGCCTGTACTCAGTTCATTTTTACCCAAAATCGTAGCACTGGCTTTGTATTGATATACACCCGCAGGCAAAGCACTGATTTCAAATTTACTATTTTCGGATGAAGTTGAATACGTATAGGTACGAGTTCCCCCTTTCTCATCTTTGAGTTCAAGTTTAACAGGAATATTATACAATTTCTCATAAATGGCATTATACATTTCTGTTTCAAATACCACTTTGTCGCCCAACAAAAACGCATTATTGATTGGATATACTCGTAGTTTGCGTTTATCATCTTTGGTAGAAAGGTATTGTATCACCTTCAAGAAAATATCATCTACGACTTCGTGTTTTTCGGTCAGGTCAAACTCTTCTAAACGCCACGACCAAATCCCTTCTCCTGCAAATATGGCCGATTTTTTTATGCCTGTATTTAATACTAACAAAGGTTTTTGTGTCAATAAATTCCCTACTTTTTGGTAAAGCAATACTTCTGAATTAGGCAATAGCTTGAATTCGCCAAAAGGTACCGAAATTTGTGGCATCTGCTTGATAAGCTCTAATTTGTCTTTTTCAAAATTCAATACTTTGAAATTGCTATTGAAATAACTTGTTACCTTATCGGTTTGGCCAGCCTGCGACGAAATTCGCACTGCTTGGTTTAGTTGATTCAAGTAAGATGTTCCTGATTGATTCCCCAAAACAAACAAACAAGGTATTCCTTTGTCTAACAATGGTTTATAGGCTGACGAATAGGCATTAAAGTAGTCGGGCAACTGATGTAAGATAGCTACATCATACGATTTTGAGGTTAGATCGGGGGCTGAGTTTTCGGTCAGAATTTTTACGTCTATCTCAAAGTTATCGTTATTGTCCAAAATACTCTTCAAAGCCTTGATGTCGGGGTGTGGTGCCAATGCCAAAATCAATACCTTTTCTTTTCCATCTATTACCTCTATATAAGCCTCTTGGCGGTTGTTTTTGCTGCTATATTCACCCGACAATATATCTACTTCTATGGTTAAATGTTGTACTCCTTTCTGATTAGCCACGGCATTGAACGATAAGGTTTTTAAATCATCGTTTTGCGAAAAACTAATTGTTTGTTTTTCTAGTACTTTGGCACCTTGCTTCAAATATACATTAGCCGATTTGCCATTAAATCCATACGATGCAATATCTGCCTGAATAGGAAATTTATTACCTAAATAGGCTATTTTATTGGCATATACAGCTTTTACACTAAGGTCTTTTTTAGGAATGGTATCGCCCAAGCCAATAGTATGAACAGCAAAAGTAAATTTTTCGTTACTGGGATTGATGCCTTCATTAACAATACCATCCGACAGCAATACTACATCTACCAAATTATTGCCTTCTTGGGCATTTTTGATACCCGCTATCAACGACGAAAGATTGGTAGCTTTTTTATTGAATTGAACCGAACTTGCTGTTGTAGGGGCTTCGCTGTCGAACGAAGCAAAACTCACATCGTAATCTTGTTGAGTTAGGCTTTCTTTTAGCTCATCTAATTGTTTTAGCGAAGCTTCGAGTATTTTTTTTCCTACAACACTCATCGACTGCGAGTTGTCAATGGCAATTACAACCGTTTTTTTCTGAATACTTTGCGTAACCTGACGAATCAGAAAATTCAATAGTAGAAAGCACAGAATAGTTGATGCAACAAAGCGAAATGAAGCCATAAGCCAGTTGGCTTGCTTACTCCACGAGCTTGAGGCTTGTTGGTACAAAGAAAAAGCATATAAACCGCCAACCAATATACAGAGCGGAACCAACCAAGGAGAAGATTGAAATAAAAAGTCGAATTTCATAATAAGTAGCTGTAGGCAAAAAGCTTTAAGCAATAGGCTTAAATCAACCTGTATTTACAGTATTAACAAAGTATAATACAAAATAGCAATCATTGTGCTAAAAATGACAATTATGCTGATTTTATTATATAATTAGTGTAAAAATTGGTAATTACGGGTGTAGGCTTCTTAGCATATACCAATAAAAAAGCAATAGACAGCAGTTCTGAATCCGAAAACCGTCTATTGCTTTATATGATTTTATGGTAAAACTAGGTCAACATACCACCATCAACCTGAATCACTTGCCCTGTAATATAACGAGACATATCAGAAGCTAAGAAGATACAAGCGTCGGCTACTTCTTCTGGCTGACCACCACGCTTTAACGGAATTGATTTTTTCCATTCTTCTGTAGCAGCTTCGTTGAGTTCACCAGTCATTTCTGTTTCGATAAAACCCGGTGCAATAGCATTTGAGCGGATATTTCTTGAGCCCAGTTCTAAAGCTACCGATTTTGTAAAACCAATGATTCCCGCTTTTGAAGCAGCATAGTTGGCTTGTCCAGCATTTCCACGCAAACCTACTACCGAGGTAAGGTTGATAATAGAGCCCGACTTGGCTTTCATCATCGACTTGATTGCGGCTTTCGTTAAATTAAATACCGATTTCAAGTTTACCTGAATCACAGAATCCCACTGTTCTTCAGACATACGCATCAACAGTCCGTCTTTGGTAATACCAGCATTGTTGATAAGCGTATCGATTGCCCCAAAATCAGCAAGCACCTGATTAACAAGCTCTTCTGCTTGTTTAAAATCAGAAGCATCCGAACGATACCCTTTGGCTTTTATACCAAAAGCTTCTAATTCGGCTTCTAAAGCTTGTCCTTTTTCTACGGAAGACAAATATGTAAATGCGACATTGGCACCTTGCTGAGCAAAACGGATGGCGATTGCTCTACCGATTCCTCTTGATGCACCTGTAACTAATGCTACTTTGTTTTGTAGTAAACCCATTGTTTTTGAATTAATTAATTAAATCGAAGCTTATTGGTCTAATCAAATGATTTCTTTGAAAGCTTCAATCTTTCCAAAGCCCAAAAATAGCAGAACCAAATAAGACCACAAAATTAATTGTAAAGATAAGCATTCTATCTGTCGTATAGTGTCTTTCAAAAATGCTATTCAACTTTATTGCTTTTTTATCGCAAATACACTATTTTTGAAAAACTTGCATGCCGCCCTTCATTATTATTATTGCTTAATTTTCTCTCTATCGTAAATAAATCCGCTCGATAAAAATTTATTTACTATACAAGTTGTTTGTATAGTAACGCTTGCTATTCAAAGCTGTAGCTTAATAAAAGTGACGCATTTACTTAAATTTTCTATATTTTTTTGTTATAATACCTTGCTTTACTATATGAAAAGTACATTTCTATTAACGTATTTATTGTCAATAACTCATATTTTCTATGCCAAAAGCCTAGAAAAAAGAGGGGTATTTACCTTATTGGCTACTCATACCAAGGGTATTTCAACCTTGGTTTATCACAAACCTTTGTCAGCTATAGACCCTGGCAAAAATGCTGATGCTCAAACCTGTTTTAATAACAAATCGGGTGTACCATTAGTAAAATCTACCGACTTGGAAGGAAAAAATATTTTGGCTTTTCCACTCGATAAGCTCAGAAGTAATGTTCGCTATGGCTTTATTGAAAATTATAAACAAGGCTTTGCCAGAATCAAGAAAGACCAAGTATGGGGCTTTTTGAACCTATGTGGCGAAGAAGTTATTCCTAGCCAATACGAACAAGCTGAGGCTTTTAATAATGGAAAAGCTTTGGTAAAAAAACATGATTGGTTTTTTGTAGATGCTTTGGGCAATGAAAGTGATATTTTTCAAGATGTAAAAGATGCCAAAGCTTTAGCCAATGGTATTAGTTGGATAAAACTCAATTCAGGAAAATGTGCCTTAATTAACAATAGTTTTGACAAAACTAATCAGTATATCTCTCCTCTTTACGATGACATTACGCCAATTAGCTCATCGGTATTTGCGGTAAAAATGAACAATAAATGGGGGCTTTGGAAAATTGAAGATAAAAGCCCCGTTGTACCTAATTTTGATTTAATTGCTCCTACGGGAGTAAATGGCCTTATCAAAATCAAAACAGGCGATAAAATTGGACTAGCCAATACCAATGGCGACATTATTTGGCCTCCACAATATGGTATTATCTTGACCGATGCCGATGCCAATGGATTTGTGAAGGGTATTGACGATAATACTCAACAGCTTATCAATACCAAAACACTCAAAATCAGTAAAGTTTTTAAAAATATCAGTGATTTTGATACCCGTGGATTGGCAATTGTACAGAGTAACAACAACCTTTTTGGTATTATCAACAAAGATTTTACAGTTTTGATAGAACCCCAATATACATCGCTAGGTAGTATTGGCGAATTTGATTTGCTACCTGCCAGTAAGGAAATCGTAGGCAAAGGTGTTAAATTTGGATTTATCAACCTTGCAGGACAAGATGTTATTCCGTTTAATTATGAAGCTGTAGGCAAAATCAATAAAAAAGGAATGCTGGTTGTCAAAGAAATTGTAAGCTGTAACCTCGATGCCAAAGGAAGCAAAATAGGTACTTGTAAGGCCGACAAAGTAATTGATGTAAACGGCGGAACAGTGGTATTACCAATTACCAAATACCCTGATGCTGGTAAAATCAATTATACGGTTACAGACTCAACGGTACAAAACTGTATTGTTGTAAAGGCGTATCGCAGTGATGAAAAAGTTAGAGCTTTCAAATATATTTTGGTTCGGGAAGATGACTTCAAGGTAATTACGCCAGAACCATTTGAACAAGTACAAACAACAGCTCAGTTTTTGTTTGTCAAACTTGATGGCTTGTGGGGAACGTTAGATTTTTCAGGAAAATATTTGGCCAAATGTCAGTTCAAAAATGTAGCAGCCAGCACCGAAGGCTTTTATTTGGTACAGCATGAAAATAGTAAATTTGGGTATGTCGATACCAAAGGTAAAATCCAGATACCCCCCGAATATA
>VFQP010003165.1_pt1 | contig 17112 bp, 19 predicted proteins | sample 3512351 | NCBI WGS metagenome assembly VFQP01 (sample SAMN10412372, study PRJNA504923) | tailings metagenome | isolation source: Relicate 1 Philex TSF1 revegetated site | place: Philippines: Tuba, Benguet | collected 2017-08-29
CGGCGGCTCAGGGCCCTACTCCTCTTCGCGGCGGGGCGTGGGGGGCGAGGGGGCGGCTTCCTCGGACCTGTCGCGTTCCGACCTGCTGGGCGAGGCGCTGTACGGCGTGTTCCCCGTGCTCAACGCGCTGCGGGCAAACAGGTGCGTGGCCACGCAGGTTGACAAGCCGGGCGGGGGAAGAGCTGGGGCGCCACACGCCAGGCGCACCACCACCGCCTGGAGTGCATGCATGCGGGTCTGCACGTGTGCGCAGGCGCCGGCGGCTGCACACGCTCTACGTGCTGTCCACCCTGGACCTGGCGGCGCGCAAGGACGCCGGCGCCGTGCGCGCCGTGCTGGCGCTGGCGCAGCAACGCGACGTCGAGGTGCGGCGACGGCGGGGCAAGAGGGAGACAACCATGCGTGGCCGTGCTGCTCCTCGCAGATGCTGGTTGCCACGTGCGCCCTTGCCAAGGAGCCGAGCACCTCCTGAGACGGCTCGCTCTCTCGCGTGCGCGCGCCGCGCAGGTCCGGCGCGTGTCGCGTCACGAGCTCAACACGCTGAGCCAGGACCGGCCGCACCAGGGCCTGGTGCTGGACTGCGAGGCGCTGAGCTGGCAGGCGCTCGACACGCTGCCGCACGCCAGGGACGCCGTGCGGCCGGGCCAGGCGCCGCCCGTGTGGGTGGCCCTGGACGAGGTGACCGACCCGGTGAGTGCGCACTGAGGGGGTGGGGGGGCACAGAGCGTTGGGCGGCCGCCTCCCTGTCGTGCGTCTGCGCCGTCAGTGCACATACACACAGAGCGTGGGACGCTGCTGCGAGCTCGCGCCTGACCTGGCCATCTCACGAGCTGTGGTGCGAGCTGCTCCCTGCTGCTGCTGCTGCTGCTGCTGCTGCTGCTGTTCTTGTGCGTGCGCAGCAAAACCTGGGCGCCATCCTGCGCAGCGCCTGGTGCCTGGGCGCCAGCGGGGTGCTGGCCTCGGCGCGCAACTGCTGCCCGCTCACGCCCGCCGTCAGCAAGGCCAGCGCGGGCGCCGTCGAGGTGGCGCAGGTGCACGCCGCGCGCAGCCTGCAGCGCACCCTGCAGGTGAGCTCCTGTCCTTGGGGGACCCAGGGGTGGTTAAGGGGGGTGCGCCACCGCTCGCGTCACTGGCGTGCCCGCACCCCACGTGTGTGCGCGCCTCTGACGCTCTGATGAGCAGGACGCTGCCGCCAACGGGTGGGCGGTGCTGGGCGCGGCGGGCGAGGCGGGCGCCGTCGACAGCACCGCGCACAGCGTCACGCAGCCCACCATCCTGGTCGTGGGTGCGTCGCGAGGCCCTGCCCTGTGCCTTCTGAGTGTGTGGCACGCCCTGAAGCCTGAGGGGCGTCCCACAGCGCGGTCCACACGGTGCTCACGGCAGTGGGGGTGGTGCGCTTGCTCACGCAGGCAACGAGGGCTACGGGCTGCGCACCAACATCCGCCGCACCTGCACCGGCCTGGTCAAGGTGAACATGGGCTTTGGCTTCACCGGGCTGCCCTCGGGCAGGGACGCGTCCTCGCCCTCAGAGGCCAGCGGCGAGAGCAGCAGCACGGCGGCGGCAAGCACGCCGGCAGGGCCGCGCCAGCAGCAGGGCGGCGTGGACTCGCTCAACGTGAGCGTGGCCACCGGCATCCTGCTGCACGACCTGCTCTCTTCCGCCAGGAGGACGGCCAGCGCGCCCGCGTCACCAGCGGCTGCGCATGCCTGACGAGAGCCTCCTCTTTCGGTTTGCAATCGACGTCGGCGGCAGCAGGGTCGTCACATAGCGATGCAGTGCAAGCCTCACATCCTGCGCGTTTGGGTTCGTGACGGAAGGCAGGCGAAGGCCAAAGAATCTTCTCCCAAAGGGCGTAGTCAGCTGGCCGGTTCCCCGACCAGGTGCAGGAAGAAGGCCAGCATGCACGGCACCGTGACGGCAGAGGCCAGGTACTCGTAAAAGAGCAGCGCGGCCACCTGTGGCCACACACACGCACACACCGTCAGATGATGATGGCGCGGCCGCCGTTTCCCTCGCCGCACAGCACGCACACAGCGCAACCTCGCTCTCACCTCGTCTGGCGCGTTCATGTACATGACGCTCATCGAGTGCACCATGATGGCGGTGGGCACGGCGTGCGTCAGCAGCATGGCTGCGGCGCAAGTGGAGCAGCGGCAAAGCAACCGCCTCTACGTCCTTGCTCTCCTTTGCACGCGCTCGGAGACGTGGCACAGACACAAGAGGCGGCGCACTCACAGATGACGCCGATGGGCTGCAAGTCGTTGAGCATGCCTCCCGCGCGCATGGCCAGCACCAGGCCCGTGCCGGCCAGCGGCAGCAGCACCAGGCGGCACACGCAGGTGGCGGCCACGCAGCGCAGCGGCATGCCCTTGCCGGCGCCCGGGCCCTTGGCCAGGTTGGCGCCCAGCACCAGCATCAAACAGGGGATGGTGAGGTCGCCCAGCATGGCCAGCGTCTCGCTCACCAGCCGCAGAGGCGCCTCGCCGCCATAAAACAGCGCCTGTGGTGACGCCAGGGAACAGGAGCAGTAGCAGGAACGGCAGGAGGCGGGGGCTGCCTCCTCATGAGCACCTGGTGCACGTGCCCAGCGCGGCGCTGCTCCTCCTGCTCCTCACCTGCAGGGGCTTGATGGTGGCCACGGTGAGCGCCACCACGCACGCAATGGTGGGCGGCGACACGATGCCTGACATGATGGGCTGCAGCTGCTTCCACCGCTGCTCCAGGGGCATGGGCGGGACCTTGGCCCGCGCGCGCCATCTCGCTCGCTGCTCCTGCCACCACTGCCGCGCGCGCCAGGCCCACCCACCCCCAGCTCCTGAGCTGCTTGGCTGCTCCTCCGCCGCAACCGTGAGCGCGGCGCCGCTGCCGCCGTCCCTGGCCTCCGCTGGTCGCAAGTTGAGCAGCGGGACGGACGCCATCTCCTGCTCCTCCTGCTGCTGCTGCTGCTGTTGCTGGTAGTGGCCGCCCAGCCGCTCATGTCCACCTGGGCCCAGCGGGGCGCTGCCCTCCCTCGCGACCAGCGCATCCAAGCCACCAGGCGTGGCGGTGCCGCTGCCGCTGCTGCTGGGGGCTGCTGCAGGGGGTGGGGACGGGCCCAGCAGCCGACTGCGCTCCGCCTCGCCCTCCTCGGGCGGCTGCCCTGCCTCCGGCGCCCCGCTGGTGCTGCCGGCGACGCCCTGCTGCTCCGCCACAGGTGCGGCGTCCGTGGCCGCATCCCCTGGGTCGGGCTTCCGAAGCAGCGCCGTCGTGATGGGGAACTGGAAAAAGGCCGCGGAGAAGTTGCCCAGGATGACGTACTGCAAGGAGGAAGGGAGGGCACGCGGGGCACCACCGTCAGGGCCACCTGTGCCACCAAAGCAAGGTGCTCATCCCAGGGCCATCGCTGGGGCGACGCTGCACTCGCCTGGATGCCCAGCGCCGACCCGCCGAGCCAGGCCAGCGCGGGGTCGTCGCCCAGCGAGGCAATCAGCACCAGCGGCAGGTTGCCAGTGTTGCCAATCATGGTGGCGACCACCATGTGCTTGCGCACGCCTAGCGGCGGGCGCACCACCAGCACCAGCAGCGCGCCCAGCACGCCCCCCAGCACGTGCGTGGCCACCATGTTGAACGTCAACGGCCTGCGCAGTGTGGGCGGGGGGGCGCACAAGAGGGAGTCCTCTCTTTGCTGTGTGTGGCGGCCTGACCTCCCTGTCACTGACGACGCCAGTGGGCGCGCACCAGAGCTTGATGGCGTTGAGGAAGCCCTCCCCCGCGCCCAGGTGGTCGAGGAAGAGGCACGGCACAAAGACGTTGAAGATGAGGCCCGAGATGACGCGGCGCGCCTCCACCGTCAGCAGGCCCTGCAGGCCGGTCGAACGCAAACAGCGGAGGCTCCACTGAGAGGACTTCCTGCGTGAGGGTGAGTCGCGCCCGCATCCCGGGGTCCCTGCTCCCAGGTCTCGTGGCAGCGCAGCGGAATGGGGCTCACCATCGAGCTTGTGACGGCTCCCACTGAGCACATGATGAAGACCTTGATGACGGGCAGCAGCGACGCGACGAAGAGCGCGCCAAAGCCCATCGCACTCTCCTCTGCGGCTCTTGGGAGTCTCTGCTGCTCAAGCTAATTGGGGCGCCAGGAGGAGCTGTGGACGGCGTCTTCAAGCGGAGAAGCTCCTGAGGCGCCGGCCAACATGGCGCAGCTGCCTCCGCGTGCGCCGCGCCGCGCCTGGGGCAGTGGTGAGGGAGAAGGGGCAAGGGGAGCCCTGTGCAGGCAATCCTCGACAATCTAACAGGATGCTTGCTGCGCCGCTTGCTTCCCTGCTCCCTTGTGCATGGACAACAGGTCTTTAGGTCTGGACGGGAAGGGGCTCGTGGAGAAGCCGCGGCCTGCTGCAGCCAGCTTGCTCTTGACTCCCTTTCGGCGCACGCAGCAAGAGCGCGTTCAGCGGCGCCGCGTCCCTGCACGACCGTCCACCCCAACACACTCCACAGCCGAGCGCCATGGCGAACGCCCAGGAGGTCATCGCGCAGGCGGTGACTGCGATTGCGCAGCAGATGGAGGCGAACCTGGACAAGGAGCTCAACAAGCTCGACAATTTGGACGACACCGAGCTGGACAAGATTCGGCAGCAGCGCGTGCAGGACATGCGCAAGCGGCAGGAGAAGAGCAAGGAGTGGCTCGCAAAGGGCCACGGCGAATACGACGAAGTCGCCACCGAGCAGGACTTTTTCAAAGTGATGAAGGTCCGCGGCGGGGCGCCGAGGGTCGCGGCTCCAACGGGCCGCCCGCGGGCAGCGGCCCCTGAGCATTGCAGTGCAAGCGTGCCTCACGCTCACGCTGCTTCCACCCTGCGCGCAACGCACGGCTGCGTAGGGAGAGGAGCGCGTGATCTGCCACTTCTACCGCGAGAACTGGCCCTGCAAGGTGCGCGCACCGGGATCATCAAATGATCGTGCCACCAGGGCCAGGCGGCGCTTCTGTGATCAGGGCTGCAGGCAGCCAGCCTCTCTGCCGCTGCGGCAACACCTTTCAATGCGCCCTGGCGGGCACTTGTGCGGCGCAGGTGATGGACAAGCACCTGGGGCTCTTGTGCAAGCGGCACATTGAGACCAAGTTCGTCAAGGTGAGCGCCTTGACGAAGGAGCTTGCTGTGCGCGCTGCCGCTGCCCCTCTGCCCTGGCGTGGTGGTGGTCCTGGAGCTCGCGACTCACCACAACACACCTATGCATCTGTGCTGTGCTTTGCTTTGCAGATCAACGCGGAGAAGAGCCCCTTTCTGACCGAGCGCCTCAAAATCTGGATGCTGCCCACGCTGGCGCTCATCAAGAACGAAAAGGTCGAGGACTACGTGGTCGGGTTCCAGGTGAGGGAGGGGAGCAGGACTGAGGCGCTGCGGGGTGCAGCCCCACTCGAGCACGGCGTCACAGGTTGAATGCATGTGCAGCACGCGTGGGAAGCGCCGTGTGGGGGGTGAGGGGGGCTGCGCACGAGAGCCTCAGCCCACGGCAAGCAGGGGCTGGGCTGGGCATGTAGGGACGCCAGCCTGAAGCCAGCCTGAAGCCAGCCTGAAGGGACACCACAAGGGGCTGACACTCGCGCACACGCCTTGGCAACGCTGCCTCTGCGCAGGACTTGGGCAACACTGACGACTTTGACACGGAGCTTCTGGAGCAGCGGCTGGCCAAGAGCGAGATCATTGACTACGACTGGCCGGCGGTCAAGCCCAAGGCGCTGGCGGGGCCGGGCAAGGCCGTGCGCAAGGGCTTTGACAAGACGGGCTCGGACGAGGACTCGGACTTTGACTGATGATGCGGCTCTGTGGACCGTGCAGCCTTGAGCCCCGTCCGTGGCTTGAGGGCGACCTCAGGAATAGTACATAGAGAGGGGCAAGGCGCTGCTGAGGAGGGCGCTTTGCGTGAAATGACACAGGGAGAGCTGACAGGGGCTCGTGACGACTTGCTCTTTGAGCGGGGGACTGCGCGCCGCGTCATTGCGGCGCTGTGACCAGGCCCACGCGTGTGCGGCGGGCGACCCCTCGCCATTCATGAGACCGGCAGGATGTAGTGCCGCGCTTCATCCGTGTCTGTTTGGGGTTCTCCATTCATCCGTTGATGCTGCTGCAACGGTGGAGCCGCTGCGAGCTGTCGTTGTCGGGGCGCAGCATGGCCGCAACGATAGTCAAGTGGAGCATCCCCTCCACACGCCCGCCACGCACACGTGCACACCATGCAGCTGCAGCACGCACAGATGCACACAGCAGGAGGGGGAGCGCAGGGCCGCAGGCACGGATCCCAGAGGGTAAGGATTCCACCTCCTGCAGGGAGAGCGCGCACCATGAAGATCCACGGCGTGCGTATGCGAACGTGCGAGCGCGCAGGCATCGACGCCATGCTCACGGGGCCGCGTCTTGGCTCGCGCGTCGGCTGCGACCCCCACGCTCACGCGCGCTCGGCCGCCCTCGACGACATTCCCGCCGTTCATGCCGCCCATCGTCTCAGACATCCAGGATGCGGACGCGCTCTTCTACGCAAAGCAGGTGCGTGAAGGCTCTGAGCTAGGCGAAAGGGGCCAATCCTCGGTTCAGGCGCACCACGGGGCGGCGCGCAGCGAGCTCGCATCACGTGCTCCATGCTGCCTGGTGCGCGCCTTGCTGCAGCTGCGGCGCTTGCCCGTGCGCCTCCCCAGCCTGCCCGAGGAGCCGCTGCGCACGGCGGTGCTGGGCCCCACCGGCGAGGAGCTCGACGCCCTCGACCCCGCCCGCCAGCAGCCCGTGCTGGTGCTGCTGCACTCATTCGACAGCAGCTCGCTCGAGTGGCGCCGGCTCATCCCGCGCCTGGAGGCGCTGTTCCAGGCACAGCAGCAGCGGCAGCAGCAGCAGCAGCAACGCCATGACAGCAGCAGCAGCAACGGCAACGGCGTGCCGCCGCCGCCGCCCAGCTCCTCCGCCGCCGCCAGCCCCGTGCCTCCCATCGTGGCGCTGGACCTGGTGGGCTGGGGCTTCACCGACCACGCGGCGTGGCGTCGCAACCCGGACCTGCCCGTGAGCGCGGCGCTCAAGCGCGAGCACCTCGAGTGCTTCCGGCAGCAGCACCTGGGCGGCCGGCCCGTGGTGCTGGTGGGCACCTCGCTGGGTGGCACCATTGCAGCAGACTACGCGCTGGCCTACCCACAGGTAGGTGCGCTCGTGCAGCGTCTGCACGCCTGCAAGCGCACCTGCTGGGTCGGGGCGCGGGAAGCACGCCACGGAAGCGGGTTGGGGCTGCGGTGTGCACGCATCCACACTGCTTGCGCCCCCTCCATTCCCGTGCACACATATGTACAGGCCGTGAAGCGGCTAGTGCTGCTGGACGCGCACGGCTTCTCCCCCGGCGTGACGCCCCTGCCGCGCCTGCTGGCCACCCTGGGCGTGCTGGTGCTGCGCGCCGTGTGGCTGCGCAAGTCAGCCAACCAGGTAAGGGGCAAGGCACAGAGACCAAGGTCGAGGGGCAGCCTGAGCTTGCGGCTTTTGGCCCCAACAACCACGACAGTTCGTGCGCCTTGGATCCCCCGGCGGCTGGCTGCAGATGGCCTACTACGACAAGGCGTTTGCGAGCGACGACGCGTGGCGCGTGGGGCGGCTGGGCACGCACCTCCCAGGTCTGCACGGCCTGGGGGGCAATGTGTGCTGCGCGTGCCGTGGGGCGTTTGAGCGCTGACGGGCAAGCGCCCCCCTTGCGGGCGTCCTCGCTCGCAGGGTGGGTGGAGGCCAACGTGGCCTTCATCCGGAGCGGCGGCTACAACATGCCCGAGGAGCGCATCAAGCAGGCAAGCCAGCGGGCGCGAGGGATGCGATGTGGGAACGCGGGTGAACGGCATGACATGATGCAGAGCCGTGCACACACACCGCGCAGATATCCACGCGCACGCTGCTGCTGTGGGGCGACAAGGACGAGATCCTCAAGCCCGAGATGGCGCGGCAGTGGCAGGCGGCCATGGGCGCGGAGCGCTGCGAGCTGGTGTGGGTGGCAGACAGCGGGCACAGCCCGCACCTGGAGAAGGCGGACTTTGTGGCCCAGACCATCGCCGCCTGGCTGGCCAAGGAGCTCCCTGTGTGCTGACGCTGCGGTGGCGCGAGCACGCGATGGTGCGCCATCACGGTGAATGTCGCACCAGTCAACGTCGATGCAAGAGAGGGAGAGCCAGGGCCAGCTCTCTCCTTGCAGCAGTATCAGCCAGCTCCTTCTCGAGCTGCTGCTTTGCGCGCAGCAGCATTCAAACTTCCGCAAGCGCGCACCCGTGTCGCGAAGGACGCCCCAGCACCGCGCTTGGCCGTTGCGGCGACAACTTGCCCAACACCCCTCGGCGTGCGGTGGCGCACAGGCCCACCCGTATCAGCGCTGCGCACTGCAGGGTGGTTGTTGGGCTCTTCCGGCGCTCTCCCCCCCCCCAGCCCACGGTCAGCGGCGACGCCCGCGTGCAGTCAGCGCCACGCGCCACCAGCAGGGCGTCACAATGGCGGAGGCGCAGCAGCCTGGACGCCAGGATCACGGCCGCTGAGCGGCGCACCCGAAGATCTTTGGCAGCCAGGAGACCCGCCACACGAGCAGCGCACGAGAGCAGGGCACGCCCGCGTGCTGGCGTGCACCCTGACGCCCGCGGCTCGGCGGTCCTGCAGGTGCGCAGCCTCCCGGGGGGGCCATGCACGCGCGCTCTTCGCACCGTGGAGTCAGAGGGGGTGCGCGCCCAGCAGCACACAGCCCCGGCCGGCACGCGCGAGGGGCAGCCTGCGGGCCGTAGCAGCGTGCGTTGCAGATCGTGCCTTATTGCTGCCCCGCTGCGCGCTCCCTCGCACGCCATTGCCAGTTACGGGGTCCCGCACCACAAAGCGCCCCAGGGGTGCCAGAGCTGCAGCAGCGGGAGCCGGGTGCCGAGCCACCACTGGGGCTGATCACAGGGACGTCGCGATGCGGCCGGCGTGAATCGACTTCGCGACGGCGTCCCGCTGCACGCACATTTGCAGGCCACCCCGAGAGGAGTCCTCCTCTTCAGCCGCGGCCAGTGGCGCTCGGAGCAGCGATGGACGCTCACCACCACGTGCTGCCAGCGACGGTGGAGCAGCTGCAGAACTTCCTGCTCACGCAGATGGAGCACCAGCCGCACCACGGCGGCGACCTGCACGGGGCGCCTCGCGCCGCCTCGTCCACCTACCCCTCCTCAGCGCAGCAGCAGCAGCAGCTCGTGAGCAGCAGCGGCAAGGTCGCCATCGCCAGCGGCAACTGGCAGCAGCAGCCCCTCGCGCACCACGGCGCCACGCTGGTGGGCCTCGGCGACCCCCGATCGGCGGCGCCCACGCAGTGGACGGGCCTCACCTTGGCTGCTGACGCCACCACGCAGCACCTGCAGCAGCACCCGCACCAGCCGCACATGCTGCTGTCGGCCATCGCGCCGCGCGCCCCGCCCCAGCACCCCGACCTGGGGCCGCAGCACCCGCACCCGCAGGCGCACGACCCCGAGGGCGGGCCTGTGGTGCACACGTTTGCGGCGGCGGCGGGCAACACCACGGCGCTGCTCGAGGACATTGTGCAGATGGAGGACACGCCCATGCGCGGCAACGTGACGCACCTGGCCGAGCTGCTCTTCAGCAGCCCCTCGCCCCTCACCTCGCGCGCGCTCATGGGCCCGCCCGGCGCCGCCACGGCCGCCGGCACGCAGCACCTCCTGGGCCTCCACGCCGCCACCACCGGCCACCCTGCCACAGCGCACCTGCTGCTCTCCCACCAGCCCCAGCAGCACCACCACAGCATGGGCCACGCCAGCCCCGGCGGCGCCCCCCAGGCGGCGGGCGGCAGCCAGGTCTACAGCGCGGGAGGGGCGCAGCGGCTGGTGCACCTGCAGGCCAGGGACAGCGGTGGCGGTGGCGGGTCGCTGGCCACGCTCGTCAGCGCGAGCAGCGGCACCCTGGCGGCGGGCGGCGGCAGCGGCGGCGGCGGCGCGTCGGGGACCATGCTTTCGGCGTGGCAGCAGCAGCAGTCGCAGCTGCAGCGGCAGCTCATGAGCACGCCGGCGCAGCAGGGCCAGGGCGGCGCCGCGCCGCTCTCGTCCTCCTCGCTGCCCGAGGGCAGCTTTGACACGGTGAGGCGACCAGGGCCATTGAGGCGCCCGCTGATGGTGCTGACTGTCCTGGCAGCACCTGCCTCACACGCCCCTGCACCCACCACGCACACACTGTGCAGGTGGTGATGATGCAGTCGGCGCCCGGCGACGCGCTGGCCCCGCTGCAGCCGCTGCTGGCCACGCCCTTCAAGGCCGTGGGCGCCGGCGGCCTGGGCCTCGCCTCGTTCAGCGCGCCAGGCGGCGCCACGCCGCTGCACGTCGCCTTCAGCACCCAGCAGCAGCAGCAGCAACAGCAACAGCAGCAGCAGAGCCGGAGGGTGCTCGACTTTGAGACGGTCTTCTCCTCCACCAACACCACCGCCAGCAACGCCAACAACACCAACAGCAACAACCCGCAGCAGCTGGCGGGCGGCGTTGCCGAGCGCGCCGCCGACGCGGCCGACGTCGCCGCCGGCGCCTACGCGCACGTGCAGCAGCTGCCCGAGCTGCGGCTGCAGCCACTCAACCCCCGCATGGAGGAGGACGGCGGCGGCGGCGGCGGCGTGCTGCTCACAGGCCCCGCGGGCCGGCACGCCGTCTCCGCCGGCGGCCGAGTGGTGCTGCTGGCGGGGAGCCCCAACGGAGGCGGCGGCGGCGGCGGCAGCGCGCTCGTCTCGCCCGGCGGGTCCGGGCTGGCGTCGCCGCCGCCGCTGCCTCCGCTGACGGGCGCGGCCACGCTGAGCCTGCCCCGCGGCCGCCCCTCGGGCGCACCAGTCCCCTCGGCCACCTTTTCGCCTCAGCGCGCGCGGCAGCCGGCTGCCCAGATGCAGCAGGTGGCAGAGGCGGCCGGCGCGGCGCTGGCCGACGGCGCGGCGGAGCAGCAGCAGCAGCAGCAAGGCGCGTCGGCGGTCGTCGGGCGTGAGGCGGTGCACGAGTCCCCCGGCGAAGCGCAGCCGGCGGCGGCGCGACCGGGCGCGGCGCACGCTTCGGCCGGCGGGAGGGGCGCGCGGGCGTCTGCGCGGGCCTCGGCGGCGGCCGGCGGTGGCGGCGGCGCCACCAGCAGCCACCTGGCCTCTGACTCTGGTGCGCTTTAGACTAGTGCATGCTGTGGGAAGCGGCGCGGTCGTTCTGGAGGTGCGCCTGGGGCGAGGCGGCTGGGATCACGCGCTTGCCCCGCTGCTCTTGTCGTGCGCAGAGACGTCGCATATGAGCACCCTCGTAGCGCCGGTGGCTGCCGCGGCGGCGGGCGGCATGGGCGGCGGCAATGCCAAGGAGGGCGGCGGCCTGCAGGGCCGCGGGCGCGCCTCCTCCTCTGCGCTGGCGGCGGCGGGCGACACGGCCGGGGGCGGCGGCGGGGGCGCGGGCGGGCGGGCGACCGCGGGATCCAATCGGTCAGAGAGGTGCGGGTTGGGCACGGCGACAGTGGGGGGAGGTTGGCAAGGGGGGGGTGGCAGGAGACGAGGGCAGACGTGGCGCGAGGCCCAGCCACTCTGGGTGCGGCTGTTTGTTGGGTGGGAGGGGCACGACGCAGCAGGGTGCTGCTGATCGGCGACGCTGCGTGCTGCCTGGCCACCTGCGTGCGAATGCGCAGGCGCGGCAGCCGCAACGCGGGCCAGGGCGGCTCGGGCGGCGCCGTCAAAGCCGGGACGGCCGGCTCGGGTGAGCCATCTTCCTTGGGGGCGTTTGGGGAGGGCCGCACGGCGCCTGCACGGCTTGCTGCGCAAGGGCAAAGCGGGATGAAAGGCGTGACATGGTGTGTGCGTGCGCGTGCCCGCCCGCAGTCCCTGCAGAGTCCAACCCGCTGGCCCCGCGCCACCCCCTGCCGCACGAGGCGCGCGCATGCCACTGCAAGAAGAGCCAGTGCCTCAAGCTCTACTGCGACTGCTTTGCCGCCGGGTTCTGGTGCGGCAACTGCTCGTGCACCGACTGCTACAACCGGCCCGAGAACGTGGCGCGCGTGGTGGAGAAGAAGGAGAGCATCATGCAGAGGGACCCAAAGGTGAGCCGAGTGGCAAGCAAGCGGGCGCACTTGCGGGCTCAAGCGCAGCACATACACGGGTCTCATCGCTCTGCTGCTCCGCATGCATGGTGCAAGCTCCCTGTGTGTGTGTGTGTGTGTGTGCCCTCCCTCCCTGCGCCCCTCCCTCCCTCCTGCAGGCGTTTGCGCGCAAGATCCTCAAGGACGACGCGCAGCAGGGCGAGCGGCACAAAAAGGGCTGCAACTGCAAGCGCTCCCACTGCCTCAAAAAGTACTGCGAGTGCTTCCAGGTGAGCCTCTTCCCTTTCCCCACGTCTCTTCAGCATCATCTTGAGGCGTGTGCGTCGTGACGGCGCCTATGAGTGAGCTCCGTCGCGACCAGTGTGCCGCCCCCTTCCCCTGGGACGCGTCCCCTCGTGCCACGCAGGGCGGCGTGCGCTGCACCGACGTGTGCAAGTGCCTCGAGTGCCACAACTACGAGGGCGCGCCGCCGCTGCACAACCAGGGCTCGGCAACCCTAGCCGGCATGCCTCCACTGCCCCGCGCCGCCTCGGCGGCGCCGCAGCGCCAGCCGTCGACCCGCGCCGGCGCCGGCGGACGCAAGGCCGCGCTGGCCGCGGCGGCGGTGCTGGCGGCGGCGGCGCAGCACCTCCAGGGCGAGGACGACGACGACGAGGCGGAGGAGGAGGCGGGGGCGGGGCGCGGTGGCGGTGAGGAGGAGGACGAGGACTACGAGGACGAGGAGGACGCGCCGCGCCCGGCCCGCCGCTCCCGCGCCCGCCACGCCCTGGCAGGCGAGGGCTCGGTCGGGCGCCGCGGCCGCCACGCCGAGGCACGCGGCGGTGCACGCGGCGGGGGCGACGGCGGCGGCGACGACGACGCTGCCGCGGCGGCGGGGGCGGCGATGCTGCTGGAGGCCGGGCAGGGTCTGCTGGCGCTGGGGCCGGGCGGGGCACGCGGCGCAGGGGCCGGCGCCACTTCCAGCGGCGCTCCCCCGCGCCCCTCCTCTCGCCAAGGATCGCGCGGCGCAGCCGCCGACTCGGGCGACGGCAGGCGCCGGTCGGGGGCGGCGGCAGCGCAGCAGCAGCAGCAGCAAGCGCCGCGGGGGCAGGGCACGCCCGTCGCTGCCGCCGCGCCTGGCGCCGGCGACGCCGACGCCACGCCGCCGCGCCCCGAGGGGGGCACGCCGCACGCCCTGGGCCTGGACCCGGCGGCCGTCTTCAGCCCTGGGCGGCCGCTGGGCGCGCGCACGCCGCAGCAGCTGGCAGGGCTGCCCGTGTCGTCCTGGTTAGGCACCGGCATGGTGATGATGGACGCCGAGGCGCTGGGGCAGCTCATGAGCAGCGTGGGCGGCGGCGCGGGAGGGGCGGGACAGCCGCCCGGCGCCGACGGTGTCGCTGACCCTAACTTGGGGCCTGCGGCGCATGCGGTGGCGGCGGGCGCGTGGGGCCTGCTGGCCGGCGCGCGCAGCGGGACGGTGGAGGAGGACGAGGGGCAGCAGGGCGAGGCGGCGGCGGTTGTCGCGCCCGCTGGCGGCAGCGCCATGGAGGTGGAGGAGGACGGAGGCGGCGCGGCGGCGAGGGCGGCGGGCGGTGCGGATCAGCAGGACGCCGACTGCATGTCGCCGCGGCCCTCTGGGCTGCTGGTGCTGCCGGGCACGGGCGGCGGCGGCGCGGAGGTTGGCGGCGGCGGCGGCGGCGGCCTGAGCAGCAAGCAGCACGCCATGATGATGATGATGCTGAGCACGCCCCCGGGCCTCAAGGGGCTGCCGCTGTCGCTGCGGCAGGGCGAGCAGTGCACGGTGGACGCCGCCTCGGGGCTCATCGTGCGGCCGGACGACAACGAGCCAGCCGGCAAGCCGCGCGGCGGCGGCGGCGGCGGCGGCGGCGGCCACCCGCTCATGCGGCACCTGCTGAGCGCCGCTGAGGACGGCGAGGACGGCGCGCGAGGCAAGGGCAGCGGCGAGGAGGGCGGCGGCGGCGGCGGCGGGCAGCAGACACCCACCACGCTTCCGTACCCGCCGCACGACGGCGGCGCGGTTGCCGTCGCCGGAGCGCACGACCACGGCAGCACCGCGGACGCCGCCGCCGCAGTGGACGGTGCGCACTCGGCCAACGCCGGCGCCGTCCCCCTTCCCGCCAGCACGCTACTGGACAGCCTCATGGCGGTGGCGGGTGGTGGTGCGGGGGGCGACGCCGCAACCCCGCCCGTTGCCGCCCTGCCGCCGCAGCCGCCCTCGCTCCACCCGCCTCCCGCCTCCTCCCAACAGCAGCAGCAGCAGCAGCACCGGGGGTCTACGTCCCGGGGCTCCCGCAGCCGCTCCCGCAGCGTGGAGGGCGACGCGCCGCCGCCGGCCACCGCCGCCGCAGCCAACCCCACGCCAACCGCCGCGGCCCGTGCGCAGTCGGTGGACCGGCAGCAGCAGCTGCAGGAAGCGCTGCAGGACAGCATGCGCCTGCGCCAGGCGCTGGCCGCCGCGCACACCAAGGCGGCCTCGGCGTCCAACTCTGGCGCAGGGCCGGGCGCCGGCGCTGTGGCGGCGGGCGGCGCGGCCGCCGGCGAGGGCGCAGGCGCCGGCACCTCGTCCGCTCCGCCCGCCACCACCTCCCTGCAGGTGAGTGGCGAGGGAGCGCCTTCCCTCCACCACAAGTTCGCAGGGCCAGGAAGGCAGCAAGGCGCGTATGTCTTGACCGTGCTGCTCGTTGCTTGCTGTGCTGCTGGGCGCCCCGCAGGACGTGGCCATGGCGTCGCCGTCGCCTGCCCCCGCGGCGGGCGCCACGCCGCCCGCCAGCGGCCGCGGGGAGGCGGCCGGCCGGGGGCAGCAGAGCAGCAGCAGCAGCCCCGACGCCCTCCACGCGGGTGGGGCGGGGGCGGCAGCGCGGCCGGGCCAGGCGGCGCCCGACGCCAGCGGTAGCGCCAGCAAGCCCGGCAGCGGTGGCGGCGCTGGTGCCTGCGGCGGCGGTGCGGCAGAGGACGGCGGCGTGCCGGACGGTGCGCGGCTACTCCGTGGCGGGCGCCATGCGGGCACCGCACTCCTAGATGCTGGCCTGCACTTCCTTGTGACTTGCATGCCTCTTGCACTCGCCGTGCGCAGGCGTGCACGCCCTGGTGAGCCCTGTGCGCACGGGCCGCCGCACCGTGGGCATCAAGCGCTCGCTGGCGGCGGCCATGTCGGGCGCGGCCACGCAGCAACAGCAGCCGCCGCAGCAGCAGGGACTGGACGCGGTCGAGGGCGCCGGCGCCGGCGCGGACGAGCAGGCGGCGGCGGGAGGCCCGGGGCCTGGAGGGAGCGCGTCGCCGCACGGCGCCAAGCGGGGACCCGGCACGAGCGGCGGCGCACCGCCGCCCCTGCCGCCGCACGCGTCCGCGCCGGGTGCAGCGGGCGCGCACGGGCGCTCCTCCGCCGTGTCGTCGCACCCGCAGCAGCAGCAGCACCAGGCGCAGGCGGCGAGCACGCTCATCCCGGTGGACGGCCCGAGCGGCCGCGGGGGCGTGGCGGCAGAGCTGGCGGCCCTCAAGGCGCAGGTGAGGAGGCTGCTTCCTTCTCGCTGACACAACGAAGAGCGCGAGAACTCCTGGGTCAGTGAGGCCCACATCGCTGCCCTTGCGCTCATACCACACCCGCAGGCCAGCGACTACATTGCCACGCGCACCCGCCCCGGCGGCGCCGCCGCTGCCGCAGCCGCACCCGGCGGCCGTGCCGGCTCCACCGGGCCCGCAGCGCCCGGCAGCAATGGCGGCGGCGCCCCCGCCCCCGCCACCAGCGGGTTGGTCCCCATGGGCTCGGGCTCCTTTGGCGCGTCCGCCGGGAGCAACGGAGGCCTGCCGCTGTCGCTGCCGCCCGTCAGCCTCTCAACGGCCCGCGGGAGCGGCGGGCCAAAGGCCGGTGCGGCGCTGCAGAGCGTGCCGGTGCCGCCGCCCAGCCACCCCATCCCCGGGCTGCTCTACCGCTCCTCGGCGGCGGCGGCGGGCGGCGGGGGCGGGTCCCCGCTGGCCCCGGCGGGCGGCGCGCCCCGTGGCGGCCACGGGTCGTCGCACTCGCCGCTGCGGGTGCCGGGGCACGGCCTGGGTGGGGCTGGGGGCGTGATGCAGCCGCCGTCACGCCCCACGCACCCCTACAGCCCGTCGGCGCCGGGGCAGGGGGCCCTAGGGGCCGGCAGCGGCATGCCGCCGCCACCCAGCCCGGCGGGGGCGGGGGGATACCTGGACGGGTCGGGGCAGTGCGTGCTGCCGGCGCCGCTGTGCGGCACGCCGTGGGCGTCCGAGGGCGGCTGCGAGGCGGGCCTGTCAAGCCCCCTGGCGGGTGAGCGTTGGGGTCTGCACTTGGGGCAGCGGGCTCACCAGGGCTGCGTGTTTGCTCGCATGTGCTCGTGAGAAAGCCACCCTGGTGGTCCTTTCATGAGCCGTGGTGGTGCGATCGGTCTTTTCTTCCACTGCTGCGTGCACACGTGCAGGCGGGTCGTGGGACCAGATGCTCATGACGCCCAAGATGGCCTCCACGCCCCTGTACGGCTACGGCTCTGGGCGGGGCACGGGCGGCGGCCACGCGCCCAGCAGCACGCTGCTGCTCATGAGCTCCCCGCACGTGTCGTCCCTCAGCCAGAACCAGGGAGGTGGAGGAGGCGGCGTGCCCCTCACCACGGTCTTTTCGCCCGGCAGGTGCGTGGTGCCGTGGGGAGGCGTCCTCGCAATGGGTGTGCAGTCGTCACCACCTCGCCGGCTGCTGCGCCTACGGTCCTGCTGCAAGGGCCGACAGCAACGGTTGCGTGCCTCTTGCGTGCGCCGTGCACGACCGCAGGTGGTGGAACGCCACCCTGGCGTCGCCGGGCGGAGCGCCCTCGGCGGCGGCCGGCGCCGCGTCCACCACCACGCCGGGCCAGCCCATGCCCCAGCAGCACCAGCAGCAGCACGCCGGGCCTTCCCTGGTGGGCGCCGGCAGCGGTGGCTTGGTGAGCGGCGCCGAGGCCGACCCCTCTCTGCACGCGCTCGGTGGCAGCAACGGCTACGGCGGCGGCGGCCGGGGCGGCGGCGCCAGCCACGGCCTAGGGCCCGGTGGCGAGGGCTTGGCGGGTCCGCTGCACG
>VFQP010003166.1_pt1 | contig 17103 bp, 12 predicted proteins | sample 3512351 | NCBI WGS metagenome assembly VFQP01 (sample SAMN10412372, study PRJNA504923) | tailings metagenome | isolation source: Relicate 1 Philex TSF1 revegetated site | place: Philippines: Tuba, Benguet | collected 2017-08-29
TGCGGCGGCGGGTTTGGATGTGGTGGTGGCGAGTGTGGACGAGGACAAGACGAAAAAGCCGGATACGCCCTTTGCCTTGTTGCGGCCAACCGAGCGAGAAGTGGCGGCTTGGAATTTGTGGCACCGGCACTTGTATGAGCGAAGGCAGGATGTTGGCTTGCCGACGAGTTTTCTGCTGGATGAAGAGGGGCGCGTGGTGAAGGTGTACAAGGGAGTGACCGGGAGCGCGGCGATCTTGCGGGACATGCGTGCGCAGGCGCGGCCGGCGTTGCCCTTTGCGGGGACCTGGCATGGGGCGAAACCGCAGCGGAACTATGTGGAGATGGCGACGGCGTTGGCGGAGCATGGGTTGGGGACGGAGAGCGTGAAGTTTTTCGAGGAGGCGATTGCGCAAGGAAGCGTGAGCGCGGAGACATTGAATAACTATGCGGGGGTGTTGCTGGAGTTGGGCGAGTTGGAGAAGGCGGAAGCGCTGTTGCTGCGGACGTTGACGGAGTATCCGAAGCAGTTGGATGCGTTGGCGAATCTGGGTGCATTGCGATTAAAGCAAGGACAGGCGGGGGCGGCGCGCGAGTTGTTCCGGCAGGTGCTCGCGAGTCAGGCGGATGATGCGATGGCGTTGCATGGGTTGGGCTCGGCGTTGTTTGCTTTGCAGGATTTGGCCGGAGCAAGGGAAGCGTTGGGGAAGGTGGTGGCGATGGATGGGGAGAACGCGGAGTACCGGAAGAGTTACGGTTCTGCGTTGGCGGCGGCAGGGGACTTCGCGGCGGCCTTGCGAGAGTTTGCAGTCGTACGCGCGGCAATGCCCGATTCGGTGGAGGTGGCGAACAACCTGGGGATCTTGTATGTGGAGACTGGGGAGACGGCTAAGGGTGAAGCGGAGTTTCAGCGGGCGATCGCGCTGGCACCGGAGGGTGAGGGTGGGTATTTGAATCTGGCGATGTTGTATGCGCGCACGGGCAAGAGGGTGGAGGCGCGGGAAGTGATTGGGCGGCTGTTGGCGAAGCAGCCGCGGAACCAAAAGGCTTTGGAGATGCAGGAAGAGTTGCGATAGGAGTTTTCTATGTTGCGTGTGTTTGCGATTGCGGCTTTGGTGTTGAGCGCGGCGGAGAGTGGCGGGCTGCCGCCGTTTCCGGTGGTTGGCCCTGGGGAGCCGGTGCCGCAGAAGTTGTATGGGTTCACGGGTAAGGGTGTGATCAGTTATGACGGGGTGGATCGCATTGCCGATTTCGTGCAATGGAAAGCGGCGGTGGCGGCGCGGAAGGCGCGGGTCTTGGAAGAGAGGGCGGAGTATTTGCGTGAACGCTACGACTGGGCGGCGCTGAGGACGGACGCGGCTGTAACGATGAGTGGCGGGAAGAAGCGAGTGCCGATGGGGCCGGTGACGCGTTTGCCGCAGGGGGTGACGAGTTGGGAGGCATTGGCGGCGATGCCCGCAGACGAGATTCGCAGGAAGGGGTTGCTTCCGGAAGGGTTCCGGCCGCTGTCGCATCCTTTGCATTCGACGGGGCATATGTTGTTTCCGAAGTCGTGGACGGATGTGCATCCGGAGCATAAGCGTTTCGATGTGGACCATGACTTGCCAGAGGCGTTTCTGCCGGAGTTTCCGCCTCCCTTGTTCTTGACGACGCGGCCGGATTTGGGCGATGTGTCGAAAGGGCGAGAGATTACCTTGGAGAATCACCGCGAGTTCTTCGATGGCGTGTTGACGCCGGAGCAGATGGAGGGGGCGCGGTTGTTGTTGACGAAGTTTCCGACTTCGTGGTTTAACTTCACGAAGCACCGGGTGACCGAGGAGTCTTCGCGGGGCGTGGCTTGTTTCGATTGCCATGTGAACGGGCACACGAATGGAGCGTTGGGGCTGGACCCCGGGACGCGGCCGCAATTGGCGCGAGTGCGGTTGGACACGCCGACGATTCGTGGGAATCATGCGATGAGTTTGTTTAGCTTGAAGCGGTCGATTCGGACGCTCGAGCATTTCGCGGAAGTGGAGGAGTATTTCGATGGCGATATCGCGATGCAACTGCAGGTAGGGGGAAGGCAGTTGGATAAGCCGTCGACGAACCGGATGGGGGATTTCATGTCGATTGTGGGATTTCCCCCGGCGGAGAAGCTAGATCGTTTGGGGCGCTTGATTCCAGCGCGGGCTTCCGATGCGGAGAAGCGCGGGGAGGAGTTGTTCTTCGGAAAGGCACAGTGCGGGACTTGTCATCCGGCGCCGTTTTATACGGACAATCGGATGCACGATTTGCGGGTGGAGGAGTTTTATGTAGGGCGCGCGGAGGGATGGGCGAAAACGTTTTCGCTGCGGGGGATCAAGGATAGCCCGCCGTATTTTCATGATGGGCGCTTGTTGACGTTGGAGGATACGGTGGAGTTTTTCAATTTGCTGATGGGGACAAAGCTAAGCGCGGCGGAGAAGAAGGATTTGGTGGAATTTTTGCGGTGTCTGTAGCGAATGCCCATTGACAGGATTTGGGGTCGCTGATATAACAGCGAATACCTGAAGGGCTCTTCATGAAGCTCGCTTCAAGGTCTTGGGTGGAATATATGAACCGCGCTTGTTCGTTATTTTCGTCGCTGAGCAAGGTCTCCGCGCTCCTTTTTGCTGCCTCGCTGGCGGCGCAAGTGAATACCTCAACCATTGCCGGAGTCGTCACGGACGAGTCTGGATCCACGGTGCCGAATGCGAAGGTGGTGGCAAGTTTGCCAAGTATTGGCTTGGTACGCGAAAGCACCAGCAATTCCAGTGGCGAATTTGTGGTGCCGCAGATTCCGCCGGGGGTTTGGAAGCTTAGCGTGCAAGCGACAGGCTTTCAGACGGCGGTGGTAGACAACATTACGCTGGCCATCGCGGAGCGCGCAGTCGTAAACGTATCGTTGAAGCTGGGTGCGGTGACCGAGCAAGTGACAGTCAGTGCCGCTACAACTCCGCTGCTAGAGCCGGAGACGGCTTCGTTGGGGCAAGTTGTGACGCGGAGGGCAATTAACGATCTTCCCCTGAACGGGCGCAACTACATCACATTGGGAGCGCTCTCGCCTGGAGTAATGCCGCAGATACCCGCGGCGGCGGGACCGGCGAGTTTCATCAGCGCCACAAGCCAGCGCAGCGACCGTTCGCTGCTGGTTGGTGGAAATCGTGAGAGTTCCACGAGCTACCTTTATGACGGCGTGGAAATGCGCAATCCCCGAATCGGCGATAGTTCACTGACCCCGTCGCTGGATGCAGTGCAAGAATTCAAGATCCAGCGTAATTTCTTCCAGGCGGAGTTTGGCTTTAGCCCAAGCATCATCAACGTGGCGAGCCGCGGTGGATCGAACGAAATTCATGGCTCGCTGTTCTGGTTCCTGCGCAATAGCGCAATGGACGCGCGAAACTTTTTCGCGCCTAGCGTAGAGCCGTTCAAGCGGAATCAATACGGCTTTGCGGGGTCGGCGCCGATCATCAAGAACAAGCTTTTCGTCTTTGGCAACTTTGAAGGATTCCGGCAACGGCTTGGCGTCATTCAGCGCGGTATCTTTCCCCGCCAGACGCAACTCCGGGGCGACTTCACGGGCGGCAATCCGATCTACGACCCACTTACGTTTAATCCCGCGAACAATTCGCGGCAGCTTTTCCCGGGTAATCGCGTTCCCGATACCCGCATCAATCGCATCTCGCGCAATTTCTTCCCCTACATTCCGGTGGTTGATACTTTGCCCGTGGGCGGCGCAAATCTAATCGGCACGCCGGTGCAGAGTCTCGACGACGATCAGTACAACGTGCGCGGGGACTATATCATTTCGAACAAGCATTCGATCTTTGGCCGCTACAGTTCCCAGAACGCGCCCCTCTCCCCGGCCTCGCTGGTTCCGTTCGGCGGGCGGCAAGTGGACTCCGCGGGGCGCAGCGGTGTGGCGCAGGTGACTTCCTCTCTTACGCCGACGGTCGTCAATGTGTTCCGCGCGGCTTACAGCTACATGGAGCTTTTTGGCAAGCAGGTGACCGTGGACAAGAACATCGCTGAAGAGATTGGCATCACCGGCGTTTCCACAACGCGCCTCAACTGGGGCATTCCGAATGTCGGATGGCAAGGCTACTCCGGCATTGGGAGCGATGGTTTGACGCAAGGCAACAAGGTCCACAACTATCAGTTGAGCAATGCCACTACTTGGATCAAGAACAGCCATACGCTGAAGTTTGGCTTTGAGGCGAGGCAATCCCGCTTCTTCGTCGATGGCGACAACAGCCCTCGAGGCAGTTTCACGTTCAATGGAAGCTATTCCGCGGCTTCCGATAGCGTGACTGGCAATCCAGTGCCGCAAACCGGCGACCCGGTGGCCGACTTCCTGCTTGGCTTCCCCACAAATATGAACGGCGCGGTAGGAACGTCCATTACGAACTTCCAGAATCATTCGTTGAACGCATTTGTTCAAGACGACTGGAAGGTGAGCCGCGAACTCACTCTGAACTATGGCATGCGCTGGGAATTCTTGGGACCGCCCGAAGCGAAGGAACAGGGCAACGTTTACGGATTCGATTTCCGAACCGGCAAGCAGATTTTCCCGACGTTGGGGCAAGTTCGTAAGTCGGTGATCAGCCCCGACTATAAGAATTTCGCGCCGCGTTTTGGCCTGGCATACAACCCGAAGTGGGCCCCCACTGTGGCGATTCGCGCGGGTGGGGGGATTTATTGGGATCAGACGCAGATGAACGAAATCCAGTTCATCGTGAATGGTCCACCGGCTTATACGCAGCAGAATCGGAATGCGACTGGACGTGGCCTGCCAGAGTTTGAGTTTGGCCGTAATACGTTGCCGCCGGTCGTAGTTCCGCCCGTCGATTCGAACTACATCACGCCGCTTGGCACGAACCTTTTTGCTGCGGAACTGGATGGCCGCAAGCCACGCATGTACATGTGGACGATGTCCGTGCAGAAGTCCATTGGAGCGGACTGGGTGGTGGAAGCGGCGTATGTTGGCTCGCAGGGCCGCCGACTTTCGAAGCGTTATAACTCTTACGCGAACGTGACGCCGGGGGTGCTGTACGATGTGACGCCGGGTGTGGCGACTCAGTATCCGCAATTGATCGGCATGCTGTATTCCTCGCAGGCCGGCAAGTCGACCTTCCAGGGGCTGAATTTGAAATTGGAGCGCCGTTTCCAAAACGGCTTCCAATTCCTGATGGCGCATACGTGGATGAAGTCGATTGATACGGACTCGGCGGGAAGCTGGGGGACGCCGAATCTGAATCCGGCTAACTTCCAACTCGACCGGGGCGTTTCAGATTTCAACATTCCTCACCGCACGGTGGCCAGTGTTGTCTATGAGCTGCCATTCGGTAAGGGGAAGCGCTTCCTCGGTGACGCGAGCAGGATCGCCAACCTCTTCGTAGGCGGCTGGCAGATCAACTCTATTACCAGTTGGATGAGCGGAGTTCCTCGTATTGTCAGTTCCCCCAATGGCACGACGCTGGCTTTCGTTTCGCAAAGAGCCGATGCCACGGGCGTGGGAATCTATTCCGACGTTAACGGCGTTACTCCGCGGGAAGGCTTTGATAGCAACAATGGCAGGCGCCTTTGGCTGAACCCCGCAGCGTTCCGGCAAACGGCGCCGCTGAAGTTTGGCACCTCGGGCCGCAATCTGATTCAAGGGCCGGCATGGTGGAACTTCGACCTTTCGGCATTCAAGAACTTCACGATTACCGAGCGAGTGAATTTGCAACTGCGCGGGGAAGCCTTCAACGGATTCAACAATGTGCAGTTCTTTCCGCCGGACCTCAATGTGGCGAGTCCGAACTTTGGCACGCTGCAAGGGGCGAATCGGCCTCGGGTTATGCAGGTGGCGTTGCGGCTGAGTTTCTGAGCTTTTGCGTCTCCCCGCCGAGCAACGTGGTTAAGCGATGTCTGAACTTCGCGACCGCTTGATTGGCGGGGATAAACTTGGTAGCGATGCAGATCTCGCGACGTAGTTTATTGGCGGCGGCGGGTGGGTTGTTGGGGGGATGTGTCCGGAGTAATCAGCGGCCGAATGTGTTGCTGGTGTTGGCGGACGATTGGTCGTTTCCGCATGCGGGGTGCTATGGCGATCCATTTGTTCGAACACCGCATTTCGATCGAGTGGCGCGCGAGGGTGTGAAGTTCACGAATAGTTTTTCGTGCAGCCCTTCGTGTACGCCGTCGCGTTCTTCGTTGTTGACGGGAAGGCATCAATGGCAGTGCGGCGAGGCGGGGGTGTTGTATGGTTCGATCCCGTTGGGATTGCCGATTGTGACCCACGCGCTGGAGGATTCTGGGTACCGGACTGGATTTACAGGGAAAGGCTGGGCGCCGGGAGATTGGAAGGCATTGGGATTGGACCGGCATCCCAATGGGCAGGAGTTTAATCGACTGAAGCATCCGGGGAAGGTGCCGCCGGGTATCGATGCGCGTGACTACGCTGCTAACTTTCGGGAGTTCCTGGAAACGACGGACAAGGAGAAGCCATTTTTCTTCTGGCTTGGCAGCACGGAGCCGCACCGGGTTTACGATGCGGAAGCTTATCGCCGATTAGATCGAGGGTTGGAGAAGATTCCGGTGCCGGGCTTCCTGCCGGATACCGAAGAGACGCGGAAGGATTTGGCGGCTTATTACTCGGAGATTGAGTGGCATGACCGGCAAATCGGGAAGGCGATGGCGTTGTTGGGGGAGAAGCAGATGCTGGACAATACACTGGTCATTCTGACTTCCGACAATGGGATGCCTTTTCCGAGGGCGAAGGTGAATTTGTATGACGCGGGGCTTCGGATGCCATTGGCGATGCATTGGCCGGCGCGGCTGGAGCGTGGGATTACCGATCATGCGTTGGTGAGCCATACGGACATTACGGAGACGATTTTGGAGGCGACGGGAGTTGGCAGCATGCCTGGCTCCACGGGGAATAGTTTGCTGCGAAAGCCGGATCGGCCGTATGTTTTGGCAGGAATGGAGAGGCACGTGTATGCGCGCCCGGAGGGGGCGACATTTCCGATGCGGAGCTTGCGGACGCGCGACTACTTGTACATTCGGAATTTCGCGCCGGACCGTTGGCCGACGGGTGGGGATTTTATCTCGAGCAACAAGACGCCGCATGGGGATATCGATGCGACGCCGATGTTGGAGGACTTGCAAAAAGATTCGACGAAGTGGGAGTTGGCGGCGGGGAAGCGGCCGGCGGAAGAATTGTATGCCGTGGAGAAGGATCCTTGGCAGTTGAAGAATCTGGCGCAGGACCCGGAACATGCGGTGGCGCGAGAGCAACTGGCGGGTCTGTTGGAGAAAGAGCTGCGAGCAGGGGGCGATCCGAGGATCGAAGGAAAGGATCCTTGGCAGGCATTTCCTTACCGGCAGACCACTGGATTTGGGGCCAGCTTCAATTCGACGCTGAGCGAAGAGGCGCGGGCGAAGGCGCGGGATTTGGCGCGGCACAAGCCGGAATAGTTTTTGAGGATTTGGGCTTGCAATTCGTTCCCGATGGTGCTAGTTTTCTAGCAGTGCTGGTTTTCTAGCACAAGAGGAGAGCGAATGGCCGAAGAACTATCGCGGCGGGAGCGGCAGATCATGAACGCGTTGCATCGCTTGAAGCGGGCGACGGCGGCAGAGATCGAGGCGGAGTTGGACGATGCGCCGAGTTATTCGGCGGTGCGCGCGCATCTGGCGACGATGGAGCGCAAGGGGCTCATCCGGCATGAAGAGGATGGGCCGCGCTATGTGTACTTCGCGGCGGCGCCGGCGGCGCAGGCGCGGAAGAGCGCGGTAAGGCAACTGGTGGATACGTTTTTCGACGGGTCGGCGGCGATGGCGGCAGCGGCGTTGATCGATCCGAAGACGGCGAAGCTGAGCGACGACGAGTTGGATCGATTGCAGGCGTTGATCGATGCGGCGCGTAAGGAGGGGCGATGATTAGCGACTTGTATTTGACGTTGGCGGCACAGTCGACGGTGGTGTTGGGGTCGGCGAGTTTGGTGACGATGCTGCTGCGGAAGCAAAGCGCGGCGTTGCGGCATGCGGTATGGGCGGCTTCGTTTGTGCTGCTGCTGGTGCTGCCGGTGTTGCCGCAGAACAGTTGGTTTTCAGTGACGCAGACAGTGGCGGCGCCGGCGGTGCTGGTGGAGCCTTTGTACCGGACGCGGATCACCGTTCGCGGTGGAGGAGGCGTGGATTGGGTGAAGGTGGCATTGATGGTGCACTTACTGGTGGCGTTGGCGTTGTTGCTGCGAAGCGTGGTGGCGCGGATGCTGTTGGAAGAGCGGCCGGTGCAAACGCCAATGGTAGTGGGGTTGTGGAGACCGAGAGTCTTATGGCCGGAGGGGGCGGAGCAGTGGAGCGCGGAGCGGCGGGAGGCGGCTTGGCAGCATGAGCGGCAGCATATCGGGCGGCTGGATCTGTGGTGGGAGTTGTTTGGATTGATCGGTACGGCGTTGTACTGGCCGCATCCGTTGGTTTGGTGGGCGAAGAAGAAGTTGACGGAAGAATGCGAGCAGGCCTGCGACGATGGCGTGCTCGCCGGAGGCTGGGCGGCGAGCCGCTATGCCGGGCACTTGGTGGAAATCGCGCGCGAAATGCGGAGCGATGAGAAGAATGTTTCCTTAGCAGGAGGTTTGGCTATGACGAGAGGTAAGAATTTGGAGCAGCGCGTGCGCGTGCTGCTGGACGAGACCCGGGCGCGGGGCGGCGTGACGCGGAAGACGGTAGGCCTGGTGGCGTTCTGCGCGCTGGGTCTGCTGTTGCCGTTAAGTGGGTATAAGTTGCTGGCGCAATCGAATGCCGCGGGTTTAAGCGGCGTGGTGCGCGACGCAAGTGGAGCGGCGGTGCCGGGGGTGAAAGTGACGGCTTCGCTGGGGGAAAGGACCGAGGCGGTGAGGAGCAACAGCGCGGGTGTGTATAGTTTTCCTGGATTGCCGAAGGGAAATTGGACGATTGTTGTTCGACATCCCGGCTTTGCGCCGACGGAGGTGCAAGGATTGGCGGTCGATGGAGCGACCGAGTTTAATCCAGTCTTGTATTTGGGAAAGATCGTTGAGCAGGTGCAGGTGAATGGAGGTGGGATGCCTCCGCCTCCGCCGCCCCCTCCGGCGCCGGGCAGCAATGGCAGCGTCGCGCAGAGGATCCGCGTGGGAGGCAACGTGCAGGCGGCGAAGATCATTACCCGCGTGGCGCCGGTGTATCCGCCGGACTGCAAGGCGGAAGGAGTGAGCGGGATTGTGTTGCTGCGGGCAGTAATTGGAAAAGACGGAAGCGTTACGTCTTTGCAGGCGAAGAATGAGTTGGTGGATCAGCGGTTGGTGCGCTCGGCTATGGAAGCAGTTCAACAGTGGCGCTATCAGACAACGCTTTTGAACGGCAATCCGGTGGAGGTGTTGACGGAAGTGGAGGTGAACTTCACGCTGTTGCCGTAATCGGCCAGCAGAGGGACGGTGGCGAGCTGTGAGCTTGAACTCCTCATCATTCGCTCTGCCACCGCCCTTTCTTTAGATGCTTAACGGCGGGTGGGTTTTGGCTATCCGATAACCTTCATGGCGACGGGGTCCCACTTGACGAGCTTCTTCTCGAAGTAAGAGGTGTTGCTCAGGAGCGCTGGGGCCGCGGCGCGGAGGCCGAAGCTGGCGTCTTCGACGACGGTCTTCTTGTTGCGGATGGCGTCGATGAAGGTGGCGTGGTGGGCGATTTGTTCGGAGTAGCCGGGGGGCGTGCGGAAGCTCCAGGAAGCGGAGGGGCGCATGGAATCGGCGCTGGGCTTCTGATCGGGGTACTTCTCTTTGTAGGTCTTGAGGAAGTTGTCCTTGACGTGCTGGGGGAAGGGCTCGAGGTCGTAGCCGGGGCGAGCTTCGCGCGGGATGCTGGTGACAGTGAAGCCGTTGCCGACGTCGAGGGTGATGTAGCCTTCGGTGCCGGTGAAGCGGAAGAGTTGGCCGCCGCCGGTGCCCGCTTCGAAGTTCACGCGCAGGGTGATCTGGTGAGCGGGGTGTTTGTCGGTCTTGGGGTAATCGTAGAGGCCGATCATGAGGTCAGGCACGTCGCGACCGTCGTTCCAGAAATAGGTGCCACCGGAGGCGAAGACTCGCTCGGGGCCCATGGAGTCCATGACGTAGTGGATGCCGGTGAAGAGGTGGACAAATAGGTCGCCCGCGATGCCGGTGCCGTAGTCCTGATAGTTGCGCCAACGGAAGAGGCGGATGGGTTCAAAGGGGCGCTTGGGAGCGGCGCCGATGAACTTGTCCCAATCAACGGTGCTGGGAGAGGCGTCGTAGGGGATGACGTATTGCCAGGCTCCGAGGGCGGAATTGCGATCGTAATAGGCTTCGATCATGCGGATCTCGCCGATCTTGCCTTCCTTGATGACTTCGCGGAGGCGGGTGTAGAGAATGTTGCTGACGCGTTGGGAGCCGACTTGCAGGATCTTGCCGGACTTCTTTTCAGCGGCGATAACGCGGTGGCCATCTTCGGGACGCTGGACCATGGGCTTCTGGCAGTAGACGTGCTTGCCGGCGAGGAGGGCTTCGCTAGCTTGTTGCGCGTGCCAGTGGTCCGGGGTGGCGACGATGACGGCGTCGATATCGGGGCGCGCGAGGATCTCGCGGTAGTCACGGGTGATGGCGAGTTGTTTGCCGAAGACTTCGCGGGCGCGTTCGAGGCGGCCTTGGTAGACGTCGGCGGCGGCGACGAGTTCGACGCCGGGTACGCTCGTGGAGGCCTTGGCGTCACCGAGGCCCATATTGCCAATGCCGATGCAGCCGAGGCGGATTTTGTCGTTGGGGGAAACTTTCGTTTGCGCTTGCCCGATAGCGGCGGCGCCGGACATCAGGGCGCTGGATTCCAGAAATTCTCTTCTTGTAGACATCGCTTAGACTCAGGATATGTCAATTACACGCAGAGAAGCATTGTGTATGGCGGCATTGCCGTTTGTTGCAAAGGGGGCGCTGCGGCAGAAGATCGCGGTTTCCACGTATTCCTTTTGGCACTTCAAAGGGGAGAAGTTTCCGATCGAGAAGGTGATCGAGCAGGCCGACAAGATGGGTTTTGACGGCGTGGAGTTGCTGCACCGCCAGTTTGCGAGTGAAGACAAGGCTTATTTGAACAAGTTGAAGCAGATGGCGTTCGATCGCGGCTTGTCGTTGCCGATGCTGTCGATTCACCAGGACTTTGTGTTTCCGGAGGCGGCGGAGCGGCAGAAGCATATCGACCATACGAAGAACATGATCGACTTGGCGGCGCAGTTGGCGATTCCCGCAGTGCGGTTGAATTCGGGGCGTTGGAAGACGATTGCGAGTTTTGACGACTTGATGAAGGCCAAAGGGGATGAGCCGGCGTTGCCTGGGTTTAAGCAGGAAGACGCGATTGGTTGGTGCGTGGATTCGATTCAGAAGTGCTTGCCGCATGCCGAGAAGGCGGGGGTGAAGCTTTGTTTGGAGAATCACTGGGGGTTGACGACGAAGACGGAGACGCTGCTGGAGATTTGGAAGAAGGTGAATTCGCCTTGGTTGGGGATCAATATGGACACGGGGAATTATCCGGTGGATCCGTATCCGGAGATTGCGAAGTTGGCGCCGGTGGCGAATATCGTGCAGGCGAAGACGTATTACGGCGGAGGCGTTTGGTACACGCTGGATCTGGACTATAAACGCATTGCCGGGATTTTGAAGAAGGCTGGGTTTAACGGGTGGGTGAGCCTCGAGATGGAAGGGAATGAGGATGCGATGACGGCGGTGCCGAAGAGTTTGAAGGTGCTGCGGGAGGCGTTTGGAGCCTAATCTGTCATGATTTTCGTTTGATCATGATCGACATGACCTTCATGATAGAATGAACGTCATGAGTACTGCGATTCAAATTCGACGTCCCGATGTCGTTGAAGACGCACGTAAGCTGGCGGCATTGAGGGGCCTTTCACTCACTGATGCGATCGGTGGCGCACTACGGAAAGAAGTAGTTGAGGCTGAGAGAGCAGCCAAAGAGGCTCGTGACGCACGTTTTCGAGAGGCCATGAAGATTGTTGATGAGGCGCAAAAACTGCCGATCGTAGGTCCCTTGCTAACCAACGCGGATCTTTACGATGAGGATGGTATGCCCAAGTCGTTGCCAGAATGAAGCTAGTTATCGACGCCTCCGCCGCGATGGCAATCTTCCTGAAAGAAGAGGGGTGGGAGGATCTAGCGCGGCAACTTGGGGAGGCGACCGAGAGATGCATGACCCCTGTAAATTTTTGGGAGTCATGTGTGGGGATACACTCCCGGATCGGCAGCACTGGAGAGGAGCTTTTTCATGCTTGGCTAAAGGGAGTGGAGATTGCGGTCGTGCCAATTGATCTATCTCAGACCGAAAGGGCTATTGAAGCAAGGAAGCGGTACGGAGGGCGGCCGGCTCGCCTTAATCTTGGGGATTGTTTCGCCTATGCATTGGCCAAGGAAAAGGATGCGGCGCTTTTGTTCAAGGGCGATGATTTCCGGACGACGGATGTGAAGCGGTTGGACTAGGGTTCCGGGATGGCGGCGCCGTCGCCTCTGGGGTCTGCTGCGGCGAAGTTGATCTTAGTCTTCGCGTCGTGGAGAATAGCGGTGCCTCGGCCCATGCCGCCGGAGAAGGGGCCGTAGACGGTGAGTTGGTGACCCAGGTTCTTGAGGGAATCGAGGGTGTCGGCTCCGACTCGGTTTTCGATCATGAGGTCGCAGCCGGTGGCTTGGTTCTTGGTGAACCTGGGGGCTTCGAGGGCGGCTTGGAGGTTCATGTTGTGGTCGACGATGTTGGAAACGAATTGGGCGTGGGCTAAGGGTTGGTTGGCGCCGCCCATGATGCCGAAGGCGATGTGCTTTTCGTCCTTGTCCAACATGCCGGGGATGATGGTGTGGAAGGGGCGCTTGCCGGGGGCTAGGGCGTTGGGGTGGGATGTGTCGAACTGGAAGCTGTTGCCGCGATTGTGGAGGACGAAGCCCATGCCGTCCACGGTGAGGCCGGAGCCCCAGAGGAAGGCGATGGATTGGATCCAGGCGACGGAGTTGCCGTCTTTGTCGATGACGGTGAGATAGGTGGTGTCGCTGGCGGCTTTGGGTGTGCCGGGAACGACGGAGCAGTTGGCGCGTTCGGGGTTGATGAGTTGGGCGCGCGAGGCGGCGTAGGTTTTGTCCAGAAGAGCGGCGGTGGGAACTTTGGTGGTGCGAGTGTCGGCTACGTACTTGAGGTCCGCGTAGGCGAGCTTCATGGATTCGATTTTGCGGTGGAGGTCAAGGCTGGTGTTCGGGGAAGCGGGCGTGAAGGTTTCGAGCATGTTCAGCATGGAGAGCGCAGCGAGGCCTTGGCCGTTGGGCGGGAGTTCGGTTACGCGCCAGCCCCGGTAGGTGGTGGAGATGGGCGTGACCCATTCGGGCTCGTAGGCGGCGAGGTCTTCCATGGTCATGAGGCCGCCTTGCTTCTTGGAAGTGGCGATGATGGCTTGGGCGATCTCACCTTTGTAGAAGGCGTCGGGTCCTTTGGTGGCGATGAGGCGGTAGGCGCGGGCAAGGTCGGGGTTGCGGAAGAGGGTTCCTTCGGGGATGGTTTTGTTGTTGGGGTAGTGGACGCGGAGCGTTTCGGGGAAACTGCGGGCGGTGGTGGAATCCCAGTAGCCGGCGGCGAATTCGTGAACGGGGAAGCCGTTTTCGGCGAGTTGGATGGCGGCGGTGAAGAGGTCGCGCCAGGGGAGTTTGCCGAAGCGCTTGTGCATGGTTTGCCAGCCACGGACGCAGCCGGGAACGGTGACGGAGTGGATGCCGGTGGTGGGCATCGAGTAGTGGCCTTTGGCTTTCAAGGCTTCGATCGTCAGGGCTTTCGGAGCGGGGCCGGAGGCGTTGAGGCCGGTGATGGCTCCGGATTTGCCGTCGCGGTGGAGGACGAAGAGGTCGCCGCCGATGCCGTCCATCATGGGTTCGGTGAGGCCAAGGACGGCGTTGGCCGCGATGGCCGCGTCGACGGCGGAGCCGCCCTTGGCGAGGATCATGGCGCCGGCTTGGGAGGCAAGGACTTGGCTGGTGGCTACGATACCTCGAGGGCTGATGGTTAGGGAGCGAGCGTGTGTGCGCTCGGGTGGTCGGGATTGGGGGAAGGCAAAGGTGGCGCAGATCAGAAGGACGGCGGTGGAGCGCATGGGGTCATTCTACTTGCAAAGCCACCCAGCTCAATCCAATCATCGTGTTCGAATCTTTGTGGGTGAGACGATTGTCAGTTTTCCAGACAACGAGAGAGTAACTAGCAAAGATAGGCGCTCCCGGATGAATTCGATGACGGAACGGCGGCCGGTGCCCTCTGGGCGAAATAGAACTATGCCTGAGTGAGTGTTTATTGGATAGGTGACTAGGTTGGCAAACCCTTTGTCGAGAGTGAGGAGGATGCGAGAATCTTTCGACGCGCCGTCTAGAACTTCAGGGTCCGGCTCACCATTGAGCCCTTCATCGAATACTGTATCGACATCGTGGCCCAGTGCTTGGATGTCGGTGACCAGATCGGCAGGAAGATTTTCGTCAAGTTTAAACTTCACGCTGGCTTGAGTGGAATGAGTTGCTCTTCGTGCGCCAATTCGGCAGCGTACGCGAGGGCGGCGGAAATGTGGTGACGATTGAGCGTTGGATAGCTCTTGAGAATTTCTTCCAGAGTTGACCCTTCCGCCAGACTGTCAAGAATCACCGTGACTGGAATACGTGTTCCTTTCGCGCAGAGGTCGCCTGAAAGAATTTTGGGGTCTGACGCGAGGTAGTCTTGCCAGCGAATCACAATATCAGTTTAGTCTCGCGGGCTGTCATGCGCTTTCGCCACGGATAAGGTCGGCGAATTTTTCGCGCTCGCGGACGGTGCGGTAGTGCTTGCCTTCGACCAATACTTCGGCGGCGCGGGGACGGGAGTTGTAGTTGGAGGCCATGCCGAAGCCGTAGGCGCCGGTGGTCATCACCGCAAGGAGGTCTCCGGGTTTGAGGGCGGGGAAGTCGCGGTTCTTGGCGAGCCAGTCGCCGGATTCGCAGACAGGGCCGACGAGATCGGCCTTCATAGCGTTAGGGGCTTGGTGGACGGGTCGGACTTCGTGGAAGGCTTTGTAGAGCGAAGGGCGGATGAGGTCGTTCATGGCGCCGTCGGCGATGACGAAGTCGCGTTCGCCGTTGCGCTTGGTGTAGAGAACCTTGGTGAGCAGGATGCCGGCTTCGCCTACGATGGAGCGGCCAGGTTCCACCATGATGGACATGCCGGTATCCTCGACGACTTTGCGCAGAGCTTGCATGGCAGCTTCGATGGAGGGGGTTTGCGCGTCGGCTGTGTAGGCGATGCCGAGGCCGCCGCCGAGGTCGAGATGGTCGATGGGTAGGCCGCGATCCCTGAGGCGAAGCGCGAGAGCTTTCAATTTTTCGACGGCTTCGACCATGGGAGCGGGGTCCATCATAAGGGAGCCGATGTGGCAGCTCACTCCGGTGACTTTCAGGTTGGGGCGGGCGGCGGCGTAGGCGTAGGCCTCTTCGACGACCGAGTAATCGATGCCAAACTTGTTTTCCTTGAGGCCGGTGGAGATGTATTCGTGGGTGGCGGGGTTGACGTCGGGGTTGACGCGAAGGGAGACCTTCGCTTCGAGCTTCAGCTCGCCGGCGACGCGGTCGAGGACATCGATTTCGGCTTCGCTTTCGCAATTGAAGCTATGGATGCCATGGGAGAGAGCGTAACGGATCTCGACTTCGGTCTTGCCGACGCCGCTGAACACTACTTTGGCAGGGTCGCCGCCGGCTTTGAGCACGCGGAAGAGTTCGCCGGCGCTGACGATGTCGAAGCCCGCGCCTTCATTGGCGAGGAGCGTAAGGATGGCGAGGTTGGAGTTGGCTTTAACGGCGTAGCAGACCTGATGGGGAATGCCGGCGAAGGCGCGGTCGTAGGCCTGATAGCGCTCGCGGATCATGGTCGCCGAATAGATATAAGTGGGCGTGCCGCAGGCGGCGGCGATTTGGGGCAGATCGACATCCTCGGCGAAAAGGACGCCGTGGCGGTAGGCAAAGAGGTTGTTCATTTCACTCGGAGGACGATGGCGGACTGGTCGTCGTGAATGGGGAGCGGGCCACGGAAGGCGTCGAGCTCGGCCATCATCTTTTCAATCATTTTCGCAGGGGAGAGGCGGCGGTGCTTGCGGAAGCAGCGGGCGAGATCGTTCTCACCGAAGACGGTTCCGCTGGGATCAGTCTGATCTTCGAAGCCGTCGGAGAAGAGGCCGAGGAGGTCGCCCGCTTCCAGTTGGACGGGGACTTCATCGTATTCGCGGCCTTCCAGGAGGCCAAGGGGAACGCCCTCGAGGTGGATGCGGTTGGTCTTGCCGGCGTGGAGAAGAAGCGGGAGGCCGCCGCCCGCGCTGCAAAGGGTGAGTAGGCGTTTGGCGGGTTCCCAACGAGCGAGGATGAGCGTGACGTATTGGCCGTCGACGCGGCGTTCACAGAGACGGTCGTTGAGCGACTTCATCATCATGGAGGGGCTAAGGCGACGATAGCCGGTGGAACGGAGAATACCGCTGACCATGGCGCCGTAGAGAGCGGCAGCGGCGCCCTTGCCGCTGGAGTCGCCGAAGGCGATGAGGATGTTGTCATCTTCCAGTTCGAAGAGATCGTAGATGTCTCCGGATATTTCGCGCGCGGGGCGCAGGCCCATACCGACTTCGAGGCCTTCGAGTTCTTCGAAATCCTTGGGGAGCAGAAGGCTTTGGACGCGGCGGGCGGCGACGAGGTCCTGCTCCATGCGTAGCGTGCGCGAGGCGACTTCTTCGTAGAGGCGGGCGTTCTCGATGGAGGCGGCGACCTGGGGGGCGAGGAGGCCGAGCGTGCGGGTGTGGTCCTCAGTGAAGTAGTTGACGCGTTCGCTTTCAATGTCCATGACGCCGATGACGCGGTCGTTGACGATCAAGGGAACCGCGACTTCGCTACGGATGCCATCGGTGGTGGCGATGTAGCGTTCGTCGGTGGCGGTGTCGGCCACGCGGATGGAGTGACGTGCACGAACGGCCGCGCCGGTGACGCCTTTGGAGAGTGGGATGTCCATGCTGCGTCGCTGGTCGAAGCGCAGACTGAAGCGGTTCTTGAGGACTTGTTCCTTCTCGTCCAGGAGCATGACGCCGAAGCCGTCA
>VFQP010003167.1_pt1 | contig 17101 bp, 26 predicted proteins | sample 3512351 | NCBI WGS metagenome assembly VFQP01 (sample SAMN10412372, study PRJNA504923) | tailings metagenome | isolation source: Relicate 1 Philex TSF1 revegetated site | place: Philippines: Tuba, Benguet | collected 2017-08-29
TACATACATACATACATACATACATACATACATACATACATACATACATACATACGTGCTCATATATATTAATCACAACATATACACACAGATACAAGCATTGCAGCACTACATAGAGGCACGACTGGGCAGCAGCTGTATACTGGACAACCCCAGTGTTGCATGTAGGGCACTTGATTATGCTGAGATGCACAGGGTTGCAGGTAGGGGGGATGGGGGGTGGGTGTGTCATGTGTATAGCATGCGTGTCTGTATTGCGAGTGTGTTATGTAGATACGTTGGTTCATCATAGGTAGTTGCATGTACTCGTATGAATAACAAATGCAACGCACAAAGAATATGTACTTACATCACATGCCTGGTCTTTTACAAACACCACCTCCCCCACACAGGCACCACGTTGCGTTCCCTGGTCGTGCGTCGTCTCCTCCATCAACTCCCCAAGCAGGCAGGCTCTGTCCCCCTTGGGGTTCTCCTATCAAAACATTTCGACTTGATCATCGACACAGGGGCCACTGTCCTCCTACAACAACTGGTCGCCCTCCCAACCCTCCAGCCACACGACACACCCCGGGCAGCAAGCATCGCTCCCACTGGGCCCCGGGGCCCTGGGGGGGCCCTGGGGCCCAGTGCGAGTGGAGGAATAAAAGGAGCCCCGGAATCGGCACATTCCATGGGGTCCGGCCAACCGTCGGGGGCCCTGTTAGGGGGGCTGTCGACAACAGGGACCATCAGTGCGGACTCTGTGGCTGATTGGAGTCGACAGCTGTCGTCTGTGTTTGTGAAAAAAACGGCCGTGCACGGGGTGGCGAGCAGTAGCGTGGGTGGGGAGGGGGTGCGTGGGCCCGGTAGCGTGCACTCTGGGGTGGAACACTGATGTAGGTGCCTTTGGATGGAGCATAATGGTGCTTAGAAATGCACATGAGGGTGGTGGATGGCAGCGTATTGTACACGAGCGGCGTCGAGGCGGATTAGTGTTGTTGGTGGTGGTGTTTGTTGTGTGTTGCAAGGTATTGAGCACAGTGGTTGTTGAGTCAACGTATGAATACGTGAAGAAGTTGCGTGATTACAATAATCGGGTAATGAATAAAGCAATGGTGGGGGGGGGCAAAACAAAGAAACAAAAAACGACGCACAATAAAACGCTCTCAAAACCAAAGAAACTCGCGTTGTAGACGCTCACACACGTACACACCCAATCACTCCTGCTCACCACCAATGTGCAGTGTCGTTGCAGCACTCACCATGCCTGCAAAGTGGCTCCCCTGGGCAATGAGGGCCCCTGGGGCCCCCTGTTCCAAGAGCCGCCCCTGGGAAAGCACCAACACCTTGTCGCAGTCCAATATCGTGTTGATACGGTGTGCAATGACAAGCAGCGTTGTTGAACGAGAAGATGATGATCCTTGTATGCCACCATTCCCTTGTATTCCACCATCACGTTGACCACCATCATGTAGTATTTCACCACCATCATGTACCACGTCATGCCCTCGATCACCATCATGCCCTCGAACCCCACCACCCACCACATGACGCAATGCAGATTGAATCAGCGCATCCGTTGCCCTATCAATATTCGCCGTAGCTTCATCAAGTGCCATGATAGCACACTGCTGCAGCAGGGCACGTGCCAGGCACAGCAACTGTCGCTGACCCACGGACAAGTTGTCCCCGGCGTCAGACATGCGGGCCCCCAGGCCCCCCATGGCCGAGACGGCCCCTGCGAGTTGTACTTGGTGGAGCACGTGCCAGAGGGCAGCATCATCATGTTGGTCACGCACATCCAGGTTGGACCTGGAAGGGGGGGGGGTATGGGAATGGAAGGGTGTGGGAGTGGTTGGTTTGAGAGGGAATGACATACACACAATACACCTACACACAACGCACTTACACACCAAACATCCACACACCACACACCCATACACCCCCCCCCACTACACACGCGCCCCCCCCCCAACCTACCGCAAGCTCCCACTGAACAACACAGGGTCTTGTGGGATCACCGCCAACTGCCTCCTCAACACATCCAACCCCATGCTGGTGATATCCACCCCATCTATCACAATCCTCCCCTCTGCTACATTCAACAGCCGAAACAGTGTCAGCAGCAACGATGATTTCCCACTCCCAGTTCGACCCACCACACCACAGGTGGTGCCCCCTGGGATGTGAAAGGACAGTTGGTTGAGAACCAGAGGCAGGCCGGGGCGGTAGGAGGCGCTGACGAGGTCGTATGTGAGGGTGCCCGTGGAGGGCCAGTGGGGGGGGCCGGGGGGGGCCCCGTCGGCGGTGGTAGGGGGCTCCTGTGTGAGGGGGTGGGGGTATTTGTGTGTTTTTGGTCTGTACACGAGAGGGGTATGTGTGCAGAGTTCACATACAATGCACATACAGCTCACATACAATAATAACAACACATACATAATTCACAGAAACAACAAAGAAACAACACACCCAGAACACACTTACAACACACCCACAACACACCCACAACACACCCACAACACACCCACAACACACACTCACAACACACCTGTGGCAATCGTGTATACTCGAGCATTCGCTCCACAGAGGTCATTGTGTTTTCTGCCTCACTTGTTTGTCTCACCATCCACTGCAGCACACCACTGAGCCCCAACACATGCACCAATGCAAGACCAGCCATACGTGCTGATACCTGTGTGTGGGGTGGTGGTACATGTTTGTTGTGTGCATTGGTGGATGTGGTGATGGTGTGGGGTGGTGGGCAAGAGATTGGTGTGTGTAGTACATGTGCACTGTCAATTGCAAGTGCAAGCATGAAGCCAATGGCCTTGGTCAAACATGGCGGTCAACGATACTGGTCAAACATGGTGGTCAAACATGGCAGTCAAACATGACAGTCAACCAACGCACCATATCTCGCATGAGCATCATGAGTATGGTTGCGAATATCAATGTACATGCTGATATGAAGTCAAGACGTACACCAACCCAACGTGCTGCACTGATGAAGCAATACCACCAGGCACCGTTGGCATCCATCTGGGGTATTGGGTGAGTGTGTATTATGAGTGAATTGTAGATGAATTGTGAGGGTATTGGTGTATTGTGTGTGTATTGTGTGTGTATTGTGGGCGGTGATTTGGGTGATGTATTGGTGTGTGGCAAGAATCATTGGTATACAATAATGTACAGGAGTGGTTGCTTGTATACAATGGTGTACAGGAGTGTTTGTTCGTTTGAGTGCACGTCAACCCACATGTTCATCCACACATACACCAAAAGCAACATGTGCATGTGGCACATATATGCACACAATTACATATGCACATAATTATGTATGCACACAAGTACCTGATCACCAAAGAGTACAGCAAAACGTGTTTGTGCTCCATACGCTCTTATAGTGGGCAACCCCTGTGTGTGTGTGTGTGTGTGTGTGTGTAGGTGGGTTGGTGTGTGGTGGTGTGTACCATGACACATCATATTCATGTAAAATGCACAACCATACAACATATCAGATCATAAATACACTTCACACACATACACACAAATACTTTTCACATGCACTCCTTCTTATGCACCCCCCCCCCTCACGGAAATACATACACACACACTTACATACACACACACGTACATACACACACTTCACATACACTCTTTCTTATGCAAAGCACCATACACACATGAACCCACCGCCACCACACACATGCACCCCCCCCAAACACATACTTTGAGGGTAGCAGAGAAATTTGCCAACACAGGTGACCGAGTGGTTGCCTCAAGTCTTTTTATCTCCCTACTCGTGGTGAGGTGTTTGTTTCTGCAGTACACAAACACAACCAGCAGTGGGATAAAGGCGGGGAGAATGACGGGGACAGCCTGGTGGGTGGTGGGAGTGGTGTGTGGGGGGTGTGGGGGGTGGTGGATGTGGGGGTGGGGGGTGATGTGTATTAACGAGCATACACTCTTTAAAACCCATCAAGCTCCCTCAATTCTCTCAAACAGGCATTCCACCATACTCATTACACACCAACACCAAAACAACAACAACAACACTACCACCACCAAAACACAACAATAACATTAACATCAACACCAACACCATTACAACAACAAATTCATCTCTCTCTCTCTCTCTCTATATATATATATATCAAACACATACCCAGCTCACAAGCACAAATGCCCCCAACACCATGCATCCACTCTGCAACGCATCAAATGTCACTTGGGGTAACACCTCATCAGCTAAACTCTGATCCTTGCTGAAACGATTGAGAATGCGGCCACTGGGGTTGGTGTGGAAAAAGGAGAGGGGAGCACGCAATACGGTATGGACCTGGGGAGAGGGGGGAGGGTTGTGTGTGCTATGGTTTTGTGGGGGTGTGAGTGTGAGGGTGTGTGTGTGAGGATGTGTGTGTGTGAGGGTGTGTGTGAGAGGGTGTGTGTAAGGGTGTGTGAAAACTACATGTAGAGGTGTACATGAACAAGTACAGAACAACATGGTAGAAGCAGTCATATATACGCATGGGAGCAATGATGGGAACAGTGATGAAAGCAACGATCATGGGAGCATAGTAATATACAAATATAAAAATCCGTAATGATGTCACCACCACCCCACCCACACACCATGCGTATGTTGATCCGTGTCGCTGCCCTCAATGTGCTCCCATAAAACACAAACGCACGAGTAAATGACGCCACAATGATTACCGCTATGAATATTGAATACCCCCACACCCATTTCAACTCCTGTTGAGTGACAGGGTCTTGCACAGACCATGTGACAAGCCAGTATTCCGATCCCACAAACGCCACCTGACCAATGAGCAGCCCACACACCACCACAAAAAGGCTTGGTATTCCAACACTGCGACAGTAGCTGCCCAGGACGTTTGATGCGACTGCGCCTGTGTGTGGTGTTGGTGGTGGGGAGGGAGGGTGTTGGGGGGGAGGGTGTTGGGGATATACAGGGGAGGGTGTGGAGTACCTTGAGAGTACACTGTGCTCGTCGAATATATTGGATACATGAATACAAACATACACAAAAATACATGCATACACATGCAAACACACATGAACACACATGCATACACACATGTACACACATAACCACAAACAACCACATACAATCCCCTTCACACTCCCATACCACTTTCTGTCCCCTCTTGCACCACCAAGCGACCCGATTTCGTTGCCATCAACTCCTTGACACCATCACTCCCCTCTTTTTTCTTCAGGGGTGTTTCCGGGAGCCCACCCAGCCGCCGAAGCTGCCGTGTTGCTGCCGTACGCCATGATGCTACATGATGACCACTTGCATGATTACCAGCACTACCTGGTGTCCTTGACAGCTTGCGTGTGAGGTCCGACTGCTGTCGCCGGTGCTGTGTATGTTGCTGCCCCCCTCCTCCAGAGGCGGTGCTCCACCTGCGACTCAAAAACCGAGAGCCCATACGCAGACCAATGCGTGGTGTTGTGGATGGGTTGCTGCTGGGGGTTGTCCCCTGTGTGTGGGGGGGTGGTTGTGGATTTGTGATGGGGGGATGTGGGAAACGAGTGCACAGATGTGGGGAATGCGTGCACATTGTGGTGGATGTGTGTATAGGGTACGTGACTGACACCCCATACACAATTGACTGACACTTACTGCCCCAAAGATACATACCTGTTGCTCATCATCATCATCATCATCAACATGGCCATGAAAGAATGTACTGATAGATTTGCGCAATGCCGATGCTGTGTTACCACGATGCCCCTGCCGAGGGGTGTGCTGGGGGGTGGGTGCACCCTGTGTGCTGCCCTCGTGCCCATCCCTGTCCACCTTGTGTACACCAGTGTCCTCAACAGGCAAGGGTGAAGGTTTGTCTGTTTTTGAAGGCTTCTCTGCAGTGTCCTGTTGCATGATTGTCTTGTCTTTGGGAGAGGAGGTAGAGGATGAGGTAGAGGATGAGGTAGAGGATGGTGGTGGAGGGGATACAATGTCATTTGCATGTTCATCAAATGGGGATGATAGGGAAGACTCCTGCTGCTGCTGCTGCTGCTGCTGATGTTGCTGCTGCTGTTCTTCTTGTTGTTCTTCTTCTTGTTGTTCTTGTCGTTGTTGGATGGTGGTGGTAGGGGGAAACGCTTGGTTTGCATCTACCATGCCCTCCTGTGTCACATCACCTACATCCTCACCACCCACAATCCCCCCCTGTGGGTCTACGTGGAGAGTGATGCCTGTCTGTGTGGGGTCTGCATCAGGTAGTTGGCCCCCCACATCATCTGCTGACATCACCACCTCTGGCAGCCCCTGTGCTGCCAACTGCGCGTATGTACCAATAGCATGCACTGCACCAGCACGCAGTACCACTATACGATCACAGTGGGGGAGATATTGTCGTTGGTGGGTGACGAGCAAGCGTGTTGTGCCGTGGAGCATACCCTGTGGGGTGATGGGTGCATTGGTGTAGGGTAGGATGATGGGTGGGGTGATGGGTGTGGGACATATATCTGCACAACATGACATGGGAGGATATGGGAGGATAAGGACAGCACCTATGCTATACAGGAAACAGCACCCATGCTATACAGGAAACAGCACAGTGTAGTACCATCACAACAACACAATGCAGCAGCACAATGTACACCCTTGCATACACATACACATACATATACACAATCATACATACATATACAACATACATATACACATGTACACACATACACACACATACCCCACCTCACCTGTGGTCCAAGTGCCTTGTGAAAAATAATAGCACCCACACGAGGGTCCACAGCAGACAGGGGATCATCCAGCAACACCACATTGGCACAGCTATACAGGGCACGTGCAAGCGCCACACGTGCCTTTTGACCACCTGTGTGTGGGGGGTGCGTATTGAGGTGTATACTGTACTGTGTGTAGGGTGAGCAAGGTGTACATTGTGCTGTGTGTGGGAAAAGGTGTATATCAGGTGTAGAAGGTGTATATCATACAGCAGTGGTATGGCATAGCAGCTACGATATACAATGTGCTCGGGATATGCACAGACAATAGATAGAAAAGAACTGAGAAAAGAATTGTAGGAAATGTAGGACAAGAAATGTAGAACAAAACATAAGAAAGAAATGAAGAAATGAAGACATGAAGACATGAAGACATGAAGAAATGAAGACATGGAGAAATGAAGAATTGCAGTCGATAATGGAGCAAGAAAGGAGGGTACAACCCATACAGCACCACAACCACCACACACACAACCTGACATGTTGATGCCACGTTCCCCCAGTTCCGTTTCATCACCAGCAGGCAGCAGCTCTATGTCAGACATGAGTGCAGATGCTTCTAGTGCCTGTTGATACCTCTCCTCATGCATGTCAAGACCAAATGTTATGTTTGACTTGACACTACCACTCACAATCCAGGGGACCTGGGGTTGTGGTTTTTCATGGTGAGGTGTGTATGTATGGTGAGGTGTGTATAGTGAGGTGTGTATAGTGAGGTGTGTATAGTGAGGTGTATATAGTGAGGTGTATATAGTGAGGTGTGTATGGTGAGGTGTGCATAGTGAGGTGTGTATGTGTGGGGGGGAGTTGCATTGTATTATCCTACAATAACATGAGCTTGTACAATGTCACATGTGTATACATGCTGGTCGGCGATGCTATATCACCCCATCTACATATACATACCTGTGCACAATATGCCACACCACGGTCAATCACAGGCCCCGTGGATGGGCGCGCAGGCCCCAGGGTCCCCCTCACATCATCCCAGCACCCTGCCTGCAGCTCACCCAGCAAACATGCTAACAGGCTGCTCTTACCACTACCCACAGCACCCACCACCGCAACCAACTCCCCACGAACCACCTGCAACTGAATTCCCCGCAGCGTGGGGCCCTTTCGGGGAGAGGGGCCCTTTCTATAGGGGGCTGGGTTTACAGTGTGTGAGGTTGTTTGGTGTAGGGTGCTGTCTTGTTCATTTGTTGTGCTGTTTATTTGAGCAACCATGGTGTTGGCATGCGGTGGTGGTGTGTTGTGTTGACTGTGTTCACATGTGCGTTGACCATCCCAGTCAAAGTCGGCTCCACGAAATGCAATAGCAATGTCCTGTGTGTGGGTGGGGGTAGGTGAAAGCAGAGCCACGTGGGAGGCATGTGACATAATGACAGTGAAGTGTGTAACAGTAATAATGACAAAAATGGACATACAAAAACAGGACATGTATGGTGTGTACTGCAATGTTTGCTGTGTGGTATCTACTGTGTGGTTTATGCTGTGTAATATCTGCTGTGCAACATCTGCTGTGTAATATTTGCTGTGTAACATCTGCTCTATGCCATATATCCTCACACCTTTTGTGATGTATGGTGTGAAGGGTCCAATGCTTCTGGTTTCGGTGGCTCTGGTGTGTCAAGGAATGCATTGATACGACGTAACCCTACAACCAGTTCTGATGACACCTCTACTGCCCTCACAAAAAATGTGGCCTGTTGGGGGGTATAACATGGAAGAATGTGGCATGTTGTTGGGAGATTGAGGAGTGTGCGTTGTTTGAATATGGAGTGTATGCAAACATGTGGCCTGTTATTGGGAGGGTACGTGGAAGAATGTGCAATGTACAATACTATTTTTGAATGCATGTTTTTGCACAAATTATTTTGTGCAATTGTGTACAATACATTTGTATACTACAAGGTTTGTGTGGTACATATGATGTGGTGCACAAAAACACAGCTGCGGTGTGAACAGTGCGCATGTGTGACGCATAGACACCACGTATGTGACACATGACACCATACACCACGCATGGTCAACGCATACACACCATAAGCACAAAGCATACCATGTAGAGTTTTGGCAGGTGCAACAGCGCAATAGCAAAAAATACATTCCACACAGCAAGTGAGTCAGTGGTTGCACGAGCAACAGAAAATGTGACAAACGTAGCAAAGGGGGTGAAACAAAACTCCACTGCCATATTGACGGCTCGAATGCGTGCCATTTGTCGTGAATACTGCACTTCCTTGTTGCTGTGTGATGTGTGTGGTGTGTAAGTGGTGTGGTGTATAGTGTATGTGAATGTGTGTGTGTGTGGTGTGTGGGTGTGTGTATGTACATGCATGTGGTCATGATGGGACAGTCATGCAGAGTCTACACAACGTACACCATTTATCTACACAAAATGTCTTTCTACACACACACACAACTCTCTCTACATACACAACTCTCTCTACATACACAACTCTCTTTACACACACAACTCTCTTTACACACACAACTCTCTTCCCCCCACCTACACACAACTCCCCCCCCACACACACAACTCTCTCCCCCCACAACTCTCTCTTCACACCGTAAGTCTAACAACTGCTGCTCAAATGTTGGTTCACTGGAAAGCATTTTCACAGCCATGATACCAGTGATGGCCTCACTTGACAGGCGCACTCGCTCATCTGTGAAGTGGGCTGTACTGGCACGCAAGTGCTTTATGTAACGAGTCAACACAGCCTGTGTGCACAGAGGGTGTGTAAGTGGAAGGTGTGTAAGTGGAAGGTGTGTAAGTAGAGGGTGTGTAAGTAGAGGGTGTGTAAAACAGGTAAACACCTTTGGAAACATAACCCTAGTATGCCAAAACCAATGCAACACATACACAATCACACACACACACACTACCTGCACAGGGATCATGAGCAGCAGGCTGGATACCCCCGCAAATGCAGGTGCCACTCCCAACACCACAGCAATGAGTGCACAAACTGCTGCTAGCTCCACTACAGAGGTTATCAAAAACACCCAGAACGTTCCGAAATCATCCAGGCGTCGCACGTCACTGCTCACCAGGTTTACAATCTGTGTGTGTGTGTGTATGCAAGGATGCAAGTGTTGTTGTTATTCCATGCATGCTATTCAGCACACAACAAAACATTCCATGGCACACTACCATGCATGCTATTCACTGCACACCACACTGACATGCACAACACCATGCACAACACCATGCACAACACCATGCACAACACCTGCCATACCACCTGCCATACCTTGCCTACAGTCACATCAGCCACAGTGGCACTATTCAGGCGCAATACCTTTTCATACACAGCAGCAATCACTTGTTGGCGCATGACAAACCCCTCGTGCATGCCCTTCCTGTTGTGTTGCATGCATATGTGAATTATTTGCATGCATATGTGAATTATTTGCATGCATAGGTACATTGCATAGGTACATTGCATAGGTATTCAAGATAATGTAAAAGAAACTGGCACATGATGTGGCATGCACGTGTGAGTGAAATGTACATGAATGGAAAAGTATGTGCACGCATTGGTGCACACAATACTAGGGGTGCACACAATACTAGGGGTGCACACAATAGGCACATAGGAAAGGCACGTGCAAGTGCATGTACCCCCACATGAGAGCATGCTGGTGAGGAATGTGTGATGTACATCTACACGTTTATACACGCTTATACATATAAAAAAACCTACCAAAATGTTTGGTGGTGTACAAGCGTGTACAGCATTCCAGAACTGCCCAGGGCCAATGCCCACAACCATCCCTGTGATGCGTGATATAGTGGTACATCAGTTGATTGCATATTCATATTCATACACATACTCATTGTGCTTATAGATGCACACATATTCATTGTACTCACCACACATATTCATTGTACTCACCATACATATTCATTGTACTCACCATACATATTCATTGTACACACTACACATATTCATTGTACTCACAAACAACGACACAAAAAACAACCAACAAGATGCAAAACACCACCTTCCACACAGGATTGTTGTCAGGATCACGCTTGTAGTTGGAAAGCCACAAAATGAAAAAACGCAAGTCCACAGGTGACAATACGCTGTAGGTGTGTGGGGTGGGTGGGTGGGGTGGAGGGGGGGGTTATATGTGGTATGTGTGGTATGCACACATGGTACAGACACACACACACACACACACACACATTGTATACCCACATCATGGGAAATGCAATGGGAAATACCATTTATCATAAAACAGAATAGGAAATAACACCATTATAAAAAAACAGAATAGGAAATAACAATATCGCATACCGCACGAGCATCTCCCCGACACACCACAGCAGCTGCAGGAGCAACACAGGCCAGTGCAAGCGCAGCAGTGTTCTTGTGAGCAGATGATGCTGCGTCCATGACCCACCTTGCTTCTGTGTACACCACGGATGATGGACATGTGGTGTGCACACGTAGTGTGATGTACATGATGTGCACATGCAACGGATATGTGATGTGCACCATTATGGCAACACAGCCTATGGTCAACACCACCTACAATGGTATAACAAGAACAATTGTGTCCAAAGCATACCTTGTATGCATTGTACACTTGCCAAAACTGTGCACTGAGATACGCAGCATCATCGCACGGTGGGAGAAAGGCCTGTGCTGTGGGTTCCTCCAGCTGACCCCATGTGCCCTGACTGATGAGTGGCTTGACCCAGTTGAAGCATATACGGCTCCATATGCCTGCAGTATGCTCCCCCACTGGTTTTATAAAACCACCATGACGCTGGTAAAAGGCAGCATCACGCAGTGCTGTTCTTTCTTGCAGCAGGGCACGAGTATGGGGGTCTTGCATGTGTTATGTTGCTCTCAATGCTGACATCTGAGGCATCTGGGCATACGAGAGTGCACTTGTTGCGTTGAGATGGGAATGTCAATGCGTTGACATGGGGTGTCTAGATTATGTTGATTCACCACGTATGTTTTTTCTGTGTATTTGTTGGATCTTTATTTTATAAATATGCATTGTACGCATTATATAGCAATTATACAGCAAACTATGCTAATCATTGACTTTGGTGTGCGGGAACGCTACTGATGGCTGTCGAGTGAGGCAAGAGCTTTGTGTACCCTACGTAACGAGTTGGGAACACTGAGGACTGTGTTGTATCAAGGGAAATATATTTCAACTATGAAAAAGTAGACAAAACAGGGCAGGTGTAATTAGACAACCCACAAGGGTAGTCAGCGCTGACCAGCAGAGTACAGCTGATCAATGCAACCAACCTTGTTGCAGCCAACGCGCATAATTCCCACAGCCCAGTGCTGCTTCCCAGACCCCAGAGGATGCTACATGGGCGGGAAGCTCGGTTGACGGCATTCGATGTGCTGGCCTGGGTGGGGATAAATCGGCCACGGGGACATATTTCGAACATCGTCGTACAATCACTCATTTTTCCAAACCACTTTCAAAATCCAATTCTTTCATTGCAGCTACACTTGAACACCCTTCCGATACACACAATGAGAATTACATCACGTGCTGCGTACATAAGGGATTCCCTGGGCACTGGACACGTCTCCAGTGAATGTGCTGCAGCCCTGCACAAGCTATTTCCAAGCGCAAGCATCGTGAGGTACAGCAGAATGACTGTGTATTGTACACCACGCGCGCGTTTATCGCGCCTCAGTATCGGCGATCCGTGTTAGCTCTTTGGCTGTTCATATCTCACAGTGTCGCGCTGGTCGCATCATCTACAGCACTGGACGCAGCATCACAGATACCTCCCGAGAGTGTGTCCCATTTTATAAACTTTATGAGCCCTGGTTCGATCAAGACGTTGGTGGGAATGAATGCCAAGGAAACCCTTGCTGTGGATAGCATACTATCCAGGAAATTCCTCATAAGGTAGTCGTTTGGTTGGGTGGTGCGCATCTGTTGAGTTGCAACCCTGAATCCGGATGATGACACCCTACTACTGCTGCTACATAGGCGTGTTGGTGACGAGTCGCTTGTGGAGCCGCAGGACGTGGCCTACATGCGCCACATGTTTTGCTGCGATGCAGTCATTGCGGTGCCATTGATGTGCCATAGCAAACACGTGGAGGTACACGAGCGCGTTCATGGGAGCGGTCAGGATCGACACATATTGTCTGACGAGGACGAGCCAGGCCGTCCATCCAGCCCTGTAAAAGGTATTGAGGATTGTGTGTGTGGGGGGGGGTGTGTGCAAGCCATCATGCAACTCCTACACAGACACAGCAGCGTCCCCCTTTGCGCGCCGGTGCCCTGCGTGCGCCAGCGACATTGCCGCGCCTGCACCCGTGGTTGGTGCATTGCTGCTGGGCTGCTTGCAAGGCTTTTCCGACATGCGGTCACTACAGTATGTGTGGAGTGTAATGTGGATGCACAATATGTTTCCAACACAGTACGCGAAGCACTGTATCCAACCCCACCAGGGAGTACCAACACGAGATGCTGCAACTGGCAGAGTATGTGGGCCCAGCACTGGCACTCGACCTGTCAAGCCTCCTTGACAATGCAAAACACCTTCGCGACCTGCAAGTGCCCTCTGAAATGCCTAGCAGCACCCAACCTCGCAAACGCAGGGTCCCCAGTCTTCGCAGCAACAGCATGGGCTCTACCAGCGTGGCAGGCACCAGCACCAGCTTGCCGTATCAGAGTGAATCTGGTGGATTTCCACCAGCCCCACACAAGAGCAGCCAGCCCATTGCAATTCGGCAACATTCCGCAAGTTCGACGTTTGTGCATCCCCCCCTGTTCCTTTCCATTCCCTCACACTCCAAGGTGCACACTCCCAAAAGCAATCGCAAACGTGGTCTGCGCACCATGTCGTTGCCTGCATGGTCCATGTCTACTGCAGCAGTGGATTCCGCTTCACAATCGATGCAGTCACTGCTTGCTGCCCTGGACAGGCCCTCCCCACGAGTGCGTGAAAGTGCTGCGCTGCGTGCATTTTCCATGCCCAGCAATGTCACAAGTATGTTGACTTGGAAATAAGATCTGGTGGTATTTCCTTTCACCACCACCATGGAAACGTTGCCATTGACACAGGCATGCTGTCAGGCTACATGCCACCCCCTTCTCGGAGCAGCACACATGCGGTCAATGCACAGCAAATGCAGCATTTAAGTTCTTTGGTGGATGCACGTGCACGCTTGCAACCACCTGCCCCACAGCACCTGGTCACAACTGACCAATCACAACACAACATGTTTCTTGAAGAACCCATGCTTGCATCGGTTGTTGGCTTTCAATCAGCCAAACATCTCTCGGACAAGCTGCAGCAGGAATTGTTGCAGACCACAGTGGATGCATTGCTCCACCAGCAAAGGAGCACACCCCAACAGGAGCCAAGTCCATTGTCTGTGCTTGTGGGGTCTGCCTTTCCCAGCAACGTGGTGGCAACACAAGTGGATGCATCAACCACATGTACAGTGCCAGCAGCATCTACACATGCGATGCGCAACCACATGTCTGATGATGCACAATGAGCCAACGGAGGTTATGAATTATCTACAAGCACCGTTTTGGGGTGATTTTCCACACTGGGGTGGTGACTGTGAATGTATCTACATTTTTTGTCACCCATATGATGTTATCGTGCATGCCATGTGTCCGCATGACCTGTCACGGTGTCTGCTACTATCATACGCTGTCATTCATTATGTTAATGCAGTATTTATTTTTGGGCCCAGTATTGCTTTTGCAAACATCATTGTGGTTTTATGTCAACCATGTATGACATAGGACAACAGTATGTTTAATGGTATGTGTCAGCAACACCTTGTTTTTATATTGGGTTTCTGTTGTGTGTGTTTCTGTTGTGTGTGTGTTTTTCCCTGCTGACACGCATTGTTTATTCATGCTGCCAAGCATATATCTACTAAATCATTCTTCTTGTTCCTGGTATCCCCGTGCCTGGCACAGGGTGTGCCACCATATGGTGCCTATTTTTTTGCAGCACCTCGACACTCCATGATGACCCTGTGCATGCAATCATGACGAGATGCATGTGCAATAGCATTCATTCTCACTTTTTCCATTTGCCCCCATCCATCATTGTCCATACAAAACGGCACTTTACTAGGCAGTTGTACCATACGTCCTTACACACATGTATAGCACATATATTTATCCCTATGTTTTGCAACAACAAACAGCTCGTTACAACGGCAAAGACCCAGAAAACACCATCTCAGCAGGGCCCGTCATGTACACCTTGTTGTCCGACTCACGCCACTCGATATCCAACGGCCCACCAGGCAAATCCACACGTGCGCTTCGCTCCAGTCGCCCCTCCAGCACACCTGCCACCACCACTGCGCATGCCCCCGTTCCACATGCCAGCGTGCGCCCGGCCCCTCGCTCCCACACGGTCATGCGGCAATGGGTGGGTGAGAGTACCTGCACAAATTCTGTGTTGGTGCGTGCAGGAAAGACTTGATTGTGCTCAAACAGGGGACCTATTGTGGCGAGGTCGATAGTGTCCACCTGTGCAGGGGTTGGTGTGTTTGGCACTAGAAATGTGTGTTTAAAATAACCCCACCCACCTCGAGGGATGCATCTTGATCGTTGCTGTAGATGACGGCATGGGGGTTGCCCATGCTGACACATGTCACCTGCCATGTGCGTCCTGCAACAGTCAGGGGAGCCTGTACAACCTGCTGACCATCCCGTGTGGGCTGGAGCGTGGTGGGGACAGTGGGGCCCTCCAAGATGGGGGGGCCCATGTCGACACACACACGCCCATCCTCCAAGATCGTCGGCTGAATCAAACCTTTGTGGGGAGCATTTTAAAGCATGGGGTGAGATCTATCAATATAAAAGCATAGGAGTGGGTGGGTGCATTGTGACAACAACACAGCGCCCAACACAAGTGTGCATACCAGCAAGTGTGTGTATTTTATATGTGCGTGGCTGTGCATTGTCAATGTCTGCTACAAAGCGAGCGAGGCATCGAATACCGTTGCCACACATTTCTGGTTCACTGCCGTCGCTGTTGAAGATGCGCATGGTGTAATCAGTTTCACCCTCTGCTGGGAGGGCAAAGATGACACCGTCACCACCAATCCCAAAGTTGCGATCACACAGGCGGATTGCATCTTCTTGTGTGATGATGGGCTGTGCTGTGTGGCGGTTGTCCACCTGGTGGTCAAGATGATGGCCGGTGTGTGTATACATGCCAGTTGGACAACCAGGTTTGATAGCACGCATACCAAGATGAAATCATTGCCTAGACCATGATATTTGCAGAATTTTACTTGCTGTTGGCTTGACGTAGCAGCAGCAGACATGGCAACTGGTCGACGCATGGTGTTTGTGGTGCGGACGCTAGGGCAACGTACAAAGCTCCATGACAACGCCATGTTTCACACAGTGGTGTGTACAAAATGTGTGGTTTGTTGTTGAGTTTGGATTGTTGTATATAGTACTATAAAAAACTCGATGATGATAGCAAACTCAAAAAAACGTTTGTTTGTAGAAACCACACTATCCTAGCAGAGGCACTAGATCAAGACAAAGACACCATCACACACTATCTGATCCCATCATCCATCATGTCCAATCACACAGCAGACACCCCACAAGATCCTCCCAACATCTCCAATCTATCTATCAATGAAGATGATCCTACAATCAATTCAGAAACAGTGCAGGAATCACACAACGATGTGGAGTGGCGGAGCCATCAATCTCATCTGCTTGTGCTCACCAACGCAGGCAAACCCCTGCTCACCCTACACGGAGACGAAGCAAAGCTCGCCGGTGTGATGGCTGTTGCACAAGCACTCATTAGCGTTGTCAAGGATATGGATGGCGATGCACTGCGTATCGTACGGTAATATTTGTGGAAAGAAGGGGGGGGCGGCATGCACACGGTTTTTGGGACCATCATGTTGTTATGGATAATAATACTTGCAATGTACCTCAATAACAATGTACATATGCACAACACACATGCACATGGTACACTGTCCGATGCTTCTGTCCCCCAAAGCTGATAAACAAACATCAACACACACACACACACACACACACACACACACACACACACAGTGCCCATCATCAATTGACGATGGCATTCCTCGAACGTGGTCCCCTCTACTTTGTAGCAGCAGGACATGGACGTGCAGCAGAGCCAGCCATGCTTGAGTTGATGTTGGATATGGTACACAAACAAATACAAGTGTTACTTACCAACGCCATGGAGAAGATGGTGGAGCGCAATCCACGATATGACGCGCGTAGTTTGTTACGTACGTGTGTGTGTGTGTGTGTGTGTGTGTGTGTGTGTGTGTGTGTGTGTGTGTGTGTG
>VFQP010003168.1_pt1 | contig 17098 bp, 10 predicted proteins | sample 3512351 | NCBI WGS metagenome assembly VFQP01 (sample SAMN10412372, study PRJNA504923) | tailings metagenome | isolation source: Relicate 1 Philex TSF1 revegetated site | place: Philippines: Tuba, Benguet | collected 2017-08-29
TTTGCATGGGCGCGTGGTCGCCCTGCGCGTGTAGAGCGTTCAGCGCCCGCTCCCTGCGTGACGCCCCAGTGCCGTTCGTTGTGCGGCTTGCCCACTCTCTCTCGGCTTGCTTGGTGCAAACGTCGTGCTGTCGCGCTGTGTGCTGCGCTCGCTGTGCAGACCCCGACTGCGCGAGCTACACTTCGCCCTGGCAGGCGCTGCCGCGCCAGATCTGGGCCGACCCGCAGCTGCAGGCGCTGCGGCCCGCCATGCCCCCGCCACCGGCCGCCGCTCCGCCGGCCGCCGCGCCTTGACTTCAACCGCTGGTCGTCCATCCGCCGTCTTTAGCTTATGCCTCCCAACGCCACGATTCATGTCGCCGCCAGCGCGCTCTCGCGTGCGCCACCGTGCTATTGTGCTTGCATACTGCTTGCTGGTGCTTTGCTCCTCTCATCCGCACGGGCACCAAGCGAACGATTTGACCCAGCGTGCGTGCGTGCGTGCGTGCGTAGAGTCTAATGGTTGACTCCAAAGCGCCACGTGCGTTGCCACGGCGTGCGTCCCCAAAGCAGCGCGCTTGACTGAACCAGAGCACAGAGGAAAAGCGAGCAACGTGTTTTCGTTTGGCACCCTGGACGCCACTACATGCAACAAGTCTATCTGCCGTCGCGAGGCTGTCGTGCAATGCCATCGCCTACAGCTAAAGCTCTGCCGTTCTGGATGGAAGGAACGCACGGTCCGGTTGTTCGGCCCCCTCGCCGCAGCACACCTCAAAGCGCCTGCCCAAGCAGCCCCACCGCCAGGGGGCAGCCACCAGCAGTAGTCGCACCACACTGGCAAACGCTCGCACGCACAAGCTGTCACTTCAGCTTTGGCCCGTCCTCAAAACACAGACTGTGGCCCCCCTGGCCACCTCAGGCCGCCGTCAGCGGCTCATCGACCCGATCGGCGCTTGACGGCGCCAGCAGCCAGGAGGACAAGCGAGCTGCTGCACGGGGCTGTGGCACCGCAGCACGGCGGTGCGCGGTTGCGGGGCAAGGGCCTCAAAAGAGGAGGGAGCGGCCACGAGGAGGGCTGCCGCTGCGCACAGCGCGGCGGTTGGAGCAGAGGGGGGGCGCGTGCATTATCTTTGGTTCTATGGGAACGGGGGCACCTGGCAGTTGAGCGTCTGTGTTCATTTGCGAAATGCGGGTGGAGAGAGGCACAAGCGTGCAGGTAGGAGCCGGACGGGAGCGTCACGGGGACGAGAGAGCGCAGCGCGCATGTTCAGGTTGGTGGGCACCCATTGGCAGCACAGCAGGTGGATCCTTTGCAGGTCGGGAGGTTGCAATCAGCCTCACCCTCTGCGGGTGGGCCGCTGAGGTGACGACGTGGTTCACGAAAACAAGGGAAGAAGCGGGGGACGGGAAGCGGGGCGCGAACTGGGACCGGTGGTCGCGCGTCCTCGCCATCCGCCGGCAGACCATTCCACACTGGGCGAGATGGGGGATGAGATGGGGCGGCGCTCACGCGCCCCGCCGCGGAGACCTCATGCAACGTGCGGACGGACGAAAGCAGTGTGCAGGGGCGTGGAGGCGCGCGTGGTCAGGCGTCGGAAGACAGACGCGCGGGAGACAGACATGAGGCGAGCAGGGAGCAAGGAGGATCCCGTGTGCGCACACGCAGGGTGGGGAAGCCGAGGAGGCCGTCAGGAAGAGACAGCGAGACGCTCTCTCGCGTCTCTCGCGTGGGAGGGTGTCGCAGACCAGACCAGAAACCATGGCCACCAGGGCGCAGACGCTGCACACGCTCGCAAACCTCGCGCAAGCTGCACTGCTGAGCCCCTTGGGCCGAGGTGTGCGTGGAAGCTCCAAGGGCCAAGGCAAGCGACGCCTGCGCAAGTCGCGATTGCCTAGAGGAGGGAGCAGAGACACAAACAAGATGGAGAAGAGAAGAAGAGGGAGAGAGGAAGGGACAGGAACTCACTCGCGCTCAGACATACAGGGATGATCGACACGCGTTGACCATTGAGATGCTCTGGGCACGGTCGCAGTCGTCACGTCATTCGCCTGGCCCCTAGCACGTCTCCGGCCTGAGCCAGCGGCAGCGGCGAGCACGCCCACCACCCTCCGGCAAGGGCGCGGGAACCCAGGCGTCCGCCAAGCCCACCAGCGCCCAGCCCGCGCACCTCTGGTGCGCAACCCCGCCCACCAAACCAAAGCACCAAAATCGCTGGCCGGCCGGCCAGAGCGGCGTTCCGGGCAGGGAGCGCGAGGGGCCGGGCAGGCGGGCCGCGCACACGCAGTGCACGCCGGCAGCCGAGGGCGCAGAGCCTCAAACGCAACACCGCACCGTCGCAGCCAGCGTCACGACACCAACTGAGGCGGATAGAGAGTGCGGAAACGATAGCGGAAACACGCCCTCTCCCCCTCGCTCTGCGCAGCGGCGTCTCAACGGGCCGCCGCACAGGTCCCTGCAGGCCACGCGGTGCCTCGACGCTCCTTCTCACCACGCAACGCCAAGGTTCACCGGACTCACCCGGGACGCCCCTGCGGGCTGAGCGCGCCAGCGAGCGAACTGGAAGCCGCCACGCTCTGTGCAATGACGGCCTCGGGGCGCCTGCGGCCACCCTCGTTATGAGGCAGTGCCGCCCGTCCCCTGAGGCCTCGTGACGGCGCGTCCGCCTCCTAAACGCCGCATGCGTGCATGCAATCACTTTCCTCGTGCCGGCTTAACACCTTTCACAGGCGCAAAAGCCCACTGACCGCGATACGCAACAGCGCAGCGCCGCTCGCACAAGCGAGCCCCCGCCGCGGCGCTCCGCTCCTCCCCCTCGGCGCAGCGCAGACAGCACGCCTGGGCAAGCCCCGAGCGCCCTAAACAGGGAGGTGAACAGGGGCGTGGAAGCCACAGCGCTGTCCCCTGCCCGTCGCCCGGCACCAACGACGGTGGAGGCGTCCGGCAGCCCGCGTGCCCGCCCCCCAGCTACAATTGCCTGCCGACGTCACACCTGGCCTGCTTCGCCTGATCTCCTGTTGTCTACTACGCTCCCCCCCGCACACTTCCAAGAGGTGCCCCAAAAACACGACCACCGTGGCCTGTCACATACTGATTACGTTGCGGCGGTCCTGCACAGACGTTGCGATACGAACCACCCCACGCGCACATCGGCGCCCCGCTGCTGGTGGGGCAAACCTGCCCCAAGGGCCCCGCCCCACGGCGGCCCCGCCCCCCCAAGGGCGTCGGGCCCAGCGCTGGAGGCGCATGGCCAGGGCACTCGGGAAGGAGGCGTGCCCACACTGCTCTGGGCGGCAGCGTGTAGCCTGCCAGCCGCCCGCCGCCCCGCCCCGAAACATCCCAAGACTCAGCGCGCTCCCGCCGCCGACGGCGCCTCTCCTCATGGCGCCATGCCCGTGGTGGCCACGCTGGCGGCGCCGGCACCGCCGTTGACCGTGAGCGCCTGCGGCGGCTGCAGGCGCGGCGGCGGCGCTGTGGCCACGGCGGCCGGCAGCTGCACGTCGTTGAACCAGGGGTGGCGCAGCGCGGCGGCGGCGGTGAGGCGGCGGTGCGGGTTGTAGTTCCAGAGGTGCGTCAGCAGGTCCTCGGCCAGGGGCTCGTCGCTCAGCCGCGGCAGCAGCTGCGCCGCACAGCGCGCCACAGCGCGCACAGCACGCACAGCACACGGTCTTGCGCTCTGGCGCTGCTTGTCGCCGTCTTCGTCGTCGTCTCGGCACGCCCCGCACGCCGCGCCCTCTCTCACCTCTGTGAGCGGGCGCGGGGGCCAGGCGGGCACCTCGCCCACGAAGGCCGCGTCGAGCAGCGACGTGACGCCGGGCCACTGCTCGTTGGTGGGCGTGCCCAGCGCCTTGAACACCTTCATGATCATGCCCACCTGCCGCACGCGCCGGGCAGCCACACAACCGCTGACGACCCACATGCCCCACCATCCCTCGCACCGATGTTGTTGACACAGGTCAGCGCGGCCCTCACGCCCTGCCCCGCGCGCACACCTCGGTGTTGTCCTGGAAGACGGGCCGGAAGGCCAGCATCTCTGCCATGATGCAGCCCACGCTCCAGAGGTCGATGGACTTGGTGTAGGTGGCGTTGCCCAGCAGCAGCTCGGGCGCCCGGTAGTAGAGTGTCACCATCTGCGGCGCAGCGCACCCCCATGACCACCACGTCAGGGGCTGCGTGCGCGGGCGGCGAGCGTCCGCCCGCCTTGGACAGTGAGCAGCATGGCACGCTCAAGCGCTGGCACCTTTTCGATGTTGGGTCGGTGCGGCGGGAGGTAGGAGCGCGCCAGGCCAAAGTCGGTGAGCTTGACGTGTCCCGTGGCGCGGTCGACGAGCACGTTTTGCGGCTTGAGGTCGCGGTGCATGACGCTGTTGGCGTGCAGGTAGGCCACGCCCGACAGGATCTGGTACAGCACCGACTGCGTTGTTGCAGGATTGCAGAGGAGGTTGTGGAGACCTGCTGCGCAGAGGTGGCGGGCGTCGGGTGCCCTGCTGACCACGCCCTGCGCACCTTGACAGCCGGGAGCGCCGAGGCCTCTGGGCAGGTGTTGAGGTGGTGTCGCAGGTCGCAGTCCAAAAAGTCGAGCACCAGGTAGACGTGCTGCGAGCCGAGCGTGGAGATGACGTCGCGCACCCTGCGCGACCATCGAGGTGGCGGCGGGGGGTCACGAACGGGCCAGCAGCCCATCGATCGACGAATTGGGACCCACGCGCGCGCCCCAGCTTTCCGGTTCGCCCGTCCAGCGCGCCCGTCCAGCGCGCCCGTCCCGCCCGCACCTGACGACGTTGGGGTGGTTTCGCAGCTCCTTGAGCGTCGTGATCTCGCGCACGGTCGGCTCGGGCAGGCTGCAGTCGTCCTCGTATTTCGCGGCGAGCTTCTTGATGGCCACACTCTCTCCCGTCTCGATGTCCCGGGCCTTGAACACGACGCCGTAGCTGCCGCTCCCCACCTGCTGCAGCTTCATCCACTTGGCCTTCTTCAAGCAGCTGGCCAGGCCGTGCAGGTCCACCGCCTGGCGCCACTGCTGCCCCTGCTGGGCTGCTGCTGCTCCTTCCTGGAGGGTGCCCCAACCAAACCGAGCGATGTCGGCCTTCAGCTGGGGGTGCTGCGCGAGCGCCGCGGCCACCAGCGGCGTCAGCACCACGTCCGCCTCGCTGGGCTCCAGGTACACGCGCTTGAGCTGCTTGAGCTGCTCCAGGAGCGCGGCAATGGGGGGCAACGGCTCGCTGGCTGGCGCGGGATGACCAGCAGCTCCCCGGCCCAGCAGCGGCAAGGCGCCTGGCGCGGCGGTGGGGTCGTTCGAAGAGCCATCAGAGTGCTTCTCCGCTTCGCTGACCTCCATCGCCGCTGGCATCCGAGAGGGACCAAGGACTCCGTGCTCTGCTGCTCAAGAGCGTCCTCACGCTGAGCGCGCTGCTTAGCTCGCGCGATCTGGGCAAGAGAGCACCAGCGCCACCATTTGCGCGACACTGGACACTGCGAGCGCGAGCCCGCTCCACCGTTCGATCTGCATGATCAGGTCGATCTGGGCCCCCTGATTGAGGAGCGGCCAGGGCAGCACCTCCAGCGCGCCCGAGTGCCTTGTTGAGTGCGGCCACCTGCTGCTGCTGGATGGGCATCGTGGGGCGCTCACGTGCGGGGGGTGGGCCAAAGGCGCGGGCGCGGGCGCCTCACGTGCACGCAAGGCACACAGAGCAGCACACATCACACGTCCACAGGAGCTCACAGAGCTGCTCACAACAACAGCACACGGCGCACGGACACCATGGGGTGGACGCGGCCCGGGGGCTTGCGCGCTGCGCCTCTGCTTCGGCGCGCACAGTGCTCAGCTGCTTTCAGGAAGCTTTGATCACCGTCACCAGCAGCAGCAGCAGCAGCAAGCAACGACAACAAAGGAGATCATGGCGCCGCAGGCGCCGGAGGACGAGAGCGCGCAGCCCGAGTCCGAGGAGCGCGCGTCAGAGCCGCTGCCGCTGCTCGGCCTGGTGGCCACGGCGGTGTGCCTGGTGGTCATCTGGTTCCGCCCGTTCGTGCGCTGGCTCGAGCGCACGGGCCTGCTCTCGCGCCGCCGTCGCGTTGCGCCTCCCTCCCCGTCTCGCGATCCCTCCGCCCACGCCAAGCCTCGAGGCGACGCGCCGCATCCGCGCCAGGACGGCCGGACGCCACCGTCCACGACGCGCGGCGCCGCGCGCGCGCCCCCACACGCGGCGGCAGGAGGGTCCGGCGCGCCCAGCGCGAGCACGCCGCTCTTCCTCGCAGCCCCCGCCGCGCGCAGCACCGCCAGCGGGCCCACCTCCACAGCAGCAGGCGCGGCGCCCTGCATGCTCACGCTGGACCTGGTGCAGCTGCTGGCCGCGGCCGAGCAATCAGTTGCGCGCCGCGCCGCCGCGCACTGGAACCGCCCCGGCCTGCCCAGCAGCAGCACCGCAGCCAGCGCCAGCAGCAGCGAGGACCTCGTGGGCACGCAGGTGCCGCCGCTGCGCCTGCCGGCCCTGCAGGCACACGCGCGCGCTTTTGGCAGCAGCGCCGCGCTGGGCACGGCGAGGTCAGGACCCGCCGCCAGCAGCAGCGCGGCAGCGCGCGGCGCGGCGCTGGAGCGCACCAGCAGCGACCCCACGGGCGTGCGCGCGCCGGCGGCGCACGCGCCCGGCGCCCCCAGCTCATCCGGCTCCACCGCCACCTGGCGCAGCACGCTCTACACATCCCCACTGCACCGCTTCGCTTGCAACGGCAAGGTGCGCCTGCACACGCAAGGCAGGCAGGCACCGAGCGGAGCTGTTCACGCTCACATCCAGCGCACGCACGCGAGCACGCTCGCGGTTTGCACCCTTTCCAGCGCCTGCCTGACGCACACCGCTGCGTGCTGTACCTTCTTGCGCAGTTTGAGTTCCCGCAGGGACAGCCGCAGGACACGGGCGAGGTGGCGCGCGACCTGATGCACTCGGTGTCCGAGGCCATGGAGCAGGCCAGCCACCGCTGCGGCGGATGGACGCACACCAACTCCTTCTGGCTGCCCGGCTGCATCCGCGTGCTCGCCACCGTCGCGCTCGTCCCCCGGCGCGCCGCGCCCCCGCCGCACCCCCTCGCGGCGCCAGCCACCGCCGCCGCGGCACCCTCCCCTGCCCCGCCCGCCGCCTCAGAGGGCGGCGGCGGTGCCGCTGCGCCGGCAGCAGCAGCGCCCGACCTGCCGCACGCCTTCCGCGACGCGCTGCTGCAGGCGCTGGACGCGCTGCTGCAGCAGGCGGGGCTGCAGGACGTCGGCATGCACTTCAACATCGACCTCCACTGGCGCAGCACTGCCGCTGCCAGCTCGCCGCCCGCCGGCCAGCAGCACACGGCAGCAACCGTGGACGTGCTCCCGAGCGTGCTGCCCATGACGGCGGCGCCGGCGTGCCTCGCCCTGGGGCGCGACGCCGAGCTGAGCATCACGGTGGACGTGCCGTCAGGGCTGGTGCAGCCTCCGGCGCGGCCTGGCGGCGGCGCCATTGTGCAGGTGCTGGCGGCGCTGGACGACGTGCTGGTGCTGGACCGGCGCTGCGAGCTGAGGCCGCTGCCCGATGAGAGCGACCCCCCGCGGGCGACGCTCAGGTGCGCGCGCCGCTGCTCCTCTGACGCGTCGCAGGGAGATTCTCTCGTGCTCGATGCTTTTCCGGCGCTCGACGCTTTTCCGGCGCGCGCTGATTGCTCGCGCACAGGGTGCACCTGCCCGCGGCCACGCTGGACGACACGGCGCGGCGCTGCGCGGCGCGGCGCGGCGGTGGCGCTGGCGCCCCCGACGCGTTCAAAGGCGCGGCCGTGCAGCGCCCGCACGTCCTCAAGGTCTACGTGCTGTCCGAGGGCGAGGACGGCACGCCCAGCCCGTCGCCCACCGCCGCGCCTCCCTCGACCACCACCACCAGCTCGCACGAGGAGCCTCCGCCGCCGCCGCCCCCAAAGCAGCGCCTGCTCGCGGCCACTACGATGCTGCTGTGCGGGCAGCCGCTGGCGGACGAGCTGTCGCTGCTGCTGCGGCGCATGGAGCGCGAGCTCGCCAACGGCTCGGTCGCCCCCACGCACACCGCAGCGCGGCAGCCTGACGCCGCCGGCCCTCCCGCGCCGCAGCCGCCCCACGCGCCGTCGCAGGCCTGGCGGCTGCACTTCGAGCCGCTCGTCCAGGACGTCTGCATGCTGCTCGAGGCGGTGGGCGGCATGCGCCACGGCCGCATGGCGGCCCCAGTGCACCCCCGCGCCTCGCCTGCCATGCAGCAGCAGCGGCGGCGGCAGGCGGGCGGCGCTGCGGCCGCCGGCGCCGCCCTGCCAGAGCGCGGCGAGGAGGAGCCCGCCGGCGAGGCAGCAGAGGAGATGTCCCGGGAGCACTCGCAAGCCCTCGTCGACCTCGTGCAGGACGTCATGTCCTACGCCGCCGCGGCAGGGCTGCCCGAGCTGCTAGCCGTGCTCTGCGCGGCGGCGGCAGAGGCGGGCGCCACGCTTACGCGCGGCGGCGAGGTGCGGCTGACGCGCGGCGAGGTGGAGCGGCTGCTGCGCGCGCACCTGCGGCGCGTGCGCGGCGGCGGCGAGGTGGCGACGGCGGGCTGGGCTGGGTGGCGGCACGTACGGCGTGCGGCGCTCGTCATCGGGTGCGTGGGCGCGGCGGCGGCATGCTGGCGCGCCAGGGCGGCGGCGCCGGCGGCGCTGCTCGGTGGGCGGGCGGTGGTGGCAGCGGCCGGCGCCTGGGCCGGGCGGGTGCTGGGCGCGGTGGCGCTGCCGGCGTGCGTGGCGGCGGCGTGGCTGTGGCAGCGGGGGACGGGCTGCGCGTGGCTGGCGCCCGTCAGCGCCACGGGCGAGGAGGGCGGCGCCTCTGGCGGAGCGGCGTCGCCGGGCGGCGTCGGCGCCGCGGACGAGCGGCCGGCGCGGGTGCCTGACTCGCTGCCAAGGGCCTCCCCGCCAGCAGAGGCGCAGGCGCCACCAGCTCCCGCCCACCAGCAGCACCAGCGGCGGGCAGAGGACGAGGCGGGCGTCTGCGCCGTGCGGTGCAGGCTCCTGTCCACCCTGCCGCGCGCGGCGCCCGCAGCCCACGCAGCGCAGAGGGACCGCGGCTCGCGCGCCGGGCCAGCGGCGGCGGAGGCGCCTGCCGGCGGCAGCCTGAGCAGCGTCCACCCCGCGGCGGCGCCCCTCGTGGAGCCCCGCAGCGGCACAGCGGCGGCCGTGGTGCTGAGCCCGGACGCTGGCCTGGCTCAGCGCCTGCTCCCTGCGGCCCTGGAGGGGGCCTACCAGCTGGTGCGTGCTGGTGTTCGAGGTGGAGCGGGTGTTCTGGCGTCGTGGGCGAGGCCCCAGAGCCCTGTCGTGGCGGCGTGTCGCGGTCGTGCTCGCAGGCGTCGATGGTGCTGCTGTTCCGGGAGCCGCCCTCGTGGGTGGTGCCTGCCACGCGAGAGCACGGCGACGAGGGGAGCGGGCGCACCCGCGCCCACCTGGTGAGTCCAGGGACGCGAGCGTTGAGCGCGGCGTGTGGCCGCGGAGGATGCGGATGCAATCATTTGTCTCGCTGGTCGCCTCGCCGCTGCGCAGGACGGGAGGCTGCTGGTGGGCCGGCGAGGCGCGCTCCTGGCCGTCGACGACCAGCCCGACGCGCTGGCGGCAGCGTCTTGGCCGAACGGAACCACACGCGGCCCGCAGGCGATTGACATGGTGCGGCCACTGTCACGCTCGAGCGCTGCGCTCGCGCACGGGTGCTCGACGACTCGCAATCCATGGTCCTTTGCGTGCCCACGCACGCCTCTGCTGTGCTCGCAGGAGCTCCTGGTGCTGGACGCGCCCACCTGCGCCCGGCGCGCGCCGCACATCTGGAGCGTCCTGCAGGCGGCCGCGGCGTCGGCCACCGACCCGCTCGACGACTCCGCCAGCCTCGGCGCGCCCTCCCCACTCCCGACGCCCCCCGCCCCCCTCGCAGCCGCTGCAGCCCACCACGAGGCGCCGTCGCCACCAGCACCGCTCTCCTCCGCCGTCCTCCTCCTCGGCGACGCCACGCCCGCGACTCCGCCAGCCCTCCCCGCCAGCAGCTCCAGTCCCGGGGCGCAGCAGAGCGCGGCCGCGGCGCAAGGCAACGCCGCTTCTTCCGCCACGTCCAGCAACGAGGCCGTCGCGCCCTCGGCGTCCACCACCAATGGCGCCAGGAGCGAGAGCACCAAGAGCGAGCTCACCCTCGCCGCCATGCGCGAGGGCACCGCCACGACGTCGAGCAGCTCCGGCCGCGCCACCAACCCCAGCGCCGCCGTCGCGTCCCTCGTCCTGAGCCGCACCGTCTCCCCCTTCGCCTTTGCCGCCTCCACCTCCGCGCCCATCTTCGCCACCGCCGAGGCGCACGCGCAGGCCGCCCCCGCGCCCCCACCGGCCCCACGCAAGCCTTGGCAGTCGCCGGCGCCGCCGCTGCCCCCGCGCCCGCCCTCCCGCACCACCGCCACGCAGACGGCGCCGCTCGCGCTCCCCACCCGCGCCGGCACGCCCACCGCCGCCGGCAGCCGTCACAGTGAGGGCGAGTCCGCCGTGGTCACGGTGTTTTCTGGCGAGGGCCGCAGCAGCAGTCCCTCCACCAGCACGGCGCAGCCCAGGCCGTCGCTCGCCGGCGGGCCGCCGCCCTCCCCGCCCTCCTCACCAGGCAGCGGCGGCTCCGGCGGCCTGCTCTTCGTGCGGCCCGTGTCTGAGACGGGCCTGTCCGAGGAGGTGGGCGTGGAGGAGGGCTGGCGCGCGTCCGCGCTGGCGCGGGGACCGCAGACGAGCGACAGCAGCCGCAGCCGCAGCCAGAGTCGCCCCGCCACGCCCAGGGCGGAGGCGCCGGTGTCGGCGCGAAGCTCCGGCGTGGCGGAGGAGCCCGAGGCGGTGGTGGTGGCAAGGGACGGCGGCCAGGCGCCTGGCAGTGAGGTGCAGCTGCAGCGCGCCCCGCCGCCGCCCGCGGGGCTGGCCCTGCAAGCGTCGTTGGCGCCGCCGCCGTGGGCGCAGCGGGCGGCCGCGCCGGAGGGCGGCCTGGGAGGCAGCGGCTCGGCCCCGCAGCCTTCGGGCCACGGCTTCAGGCCGTTCGACGGTGACTGGGGCGTCACGGTTGGCCGCAGCGGCGTCGGCGTCGGTGACCCTCGTGAGGGCCCCTCGCTAGCGTCGTTGCACCTCACGCGGCTCCGCCCGCCCCGCAGGCCCTTGCCCGCCAGCAGCAGCGGCGCGGCATCCGGGTCGTCATCGGGAGGGCAGAGCGGGCCGCGCAGCAGCGAGGACGGCAGCGGCGGGCGGTGGCGGGTGCGCAGCGTCGGCGGTGGTGGCGCGGCGGAGCCTGGAGGCGGCGACGGCGTCACGTGGCCGCTGCCGCGGCCCCTGGTCCTGGAGCTGCCGCCGATGGACCAACCTGTCGGGGTCATGTCCACGCCGCAGCTGGCAGGGCGCGGTGCCATCACGGGCAGCGGCCTCGTGTCGCCGAACGCCACGGCGGAGCAGCAGCAGCAGCAGCAGCTCTTGCTGCCCGCGACGGCGCAGGCCCTGCAGCAGCCGCAGCACTGCCCGCGCCCCGTGGGCGGCGACACTGCGCCGCACGACGGCGCCCCGGCGCCGCTGCGCACGCCGCACCGCAGCGGCAGCTTCCCCGCGCAGCCTGCATCGCCCCTCTACCCGCCCCACCGGATCGCCGTGCAGGGGGACTCGTCCAGCCGAGGGTCCAGCGCCATCATGCCGCCGGCGTCGCCGCGCGGCGGCGGCGCCGCTGCCGCCTCGCGCCGCAGCTCGTTTGCAAGCCAGCCTGGCAGCGGCGTCGCGCACCTGCTCCCCGCCTGGCCCGAGCTGCAGAGCCACACGCCCGCCTTTAGCCACGAGGCGCCGCTCGAGCGCTACGACTTCCTGCTCAGCAACGCCAACTCGGTGGCCAACAATGGCAGCGGCGGCACCGCCGGCACGGGGAGCAGCGGCATGGGCGGGCTGGCGGGCGGCAGCGGCGGCGGCGTGGGCGGCCACGCGGGCAGCGGCGGCGGCTTAAGCGGCGCCTACACGCTTCCGCCGAGCAGCCCGATGCAGCAGCGGCCCGTCTCGCGGCAGGCGTTCGCCGCCGCCGCCAGCAGCGCTGTGTTGGCGATGGGCCCGGCAGGCAGCGGCGCCGTCCCGCCGCCGTCGCCGGGGCGCCTGCGGGGCCCGCCGCCGCCCTCGCCGCTGCTGCGCCAGGAGATGATCAGCCGCTCGCAGACGCTCTTCACCCGCGAGTCGCCGGGCGACCAGCCCGCGGACGCGCTGTCCGCCCCTCTCTTCACGCTCGGCGGCGACGGCGGCGGCGGCATGAGCTTGGAGACGACGGCGGAGGCGCGCGGCTTGCAGCTGCCGCACACGGTGAGCCTGGGGTGGGCTTCTGCGATGCACTGCAGGCAGACGTGTCGTCATCTGTGTGTCCCGTACCCCAGCAGTCCTCAACAACGTCGTTCCCTTTCTTGCTTGTGTTCTTGCAGCTGCCGCACCGTCCCGACGCGCTCGACGTGCTGGGCACGCTGCGCTTCGACACACCGGCGTTGGTGGGCTCAGAGGGCACGGGCACCACCGCCAGCCCCAACGTGACGTGGGGCCGCGCGCACGTGCTCAGCGGCAGCAGCGGCACGGGCCCGCCGGCGTCACCGCTGGCACCGCTGCCCGCCGGCGGCGGCGGCGCGTCGCCGTTCGCAACCGAGGGCGTGCAGACGCTCGGCGGCGGCGGCGGCGGCCGTGAGCCACGGTCGCGGCGCGGCAGCAACCTGGGCCTGACGCTGACGCGGGAGCTGAGCCTGGCGCCAGAGCGCACGCTGATGCACTCCACATCGAGCAACCTCGCCGGCGGCGGCGCAGCGCCGGCGTTGACGGCCGCCCCCAGCGGCCCCTTTTCCTCGCAGCACCAGCCGCAGTCGCGCTCCGCGCTGTCGCGCTCGACCGTCGGCACCGTGCCCTCGCCCAGGCCCACGCCCTCGCCCGGCGGGCCCGCCAGCAGCAGCACCGCCGGCGGCGGCGGCGTCTCGGGGCTCGTGCTGGGGACGCCGGCGGCGGCGGCGGCGGCGCCCATGGAGCCAGCGGGGCACGAGGCGCCACTCCCGACGCTGGCGGCGCTCATGTCGCCGCCACCGCAGCTGGACGGGGGAGCCTTCTCGCCGGCGGCGGCGAGCGGCAGGCACGTTGCGGGTGGAGGTGGGTTGGTGGGCGGCGAGGCGGGCGGGGCGGGGGCGGGTGGGCCCGGGAGGTGGTTCATGCTTGACCCGCCGAGTGAGGGGGGGGAGTCGGCGGAGGCGGCGGAGGACGAGTTTGTGGGCGGGTTCAGCAGGGGGAGTGGCGAGGGGGAGGAGCGCGGACTGGGCGGCGTGAGCGGCGGGCGGGCGTCGGGGAGCGGCGGCGGCGGCACGGAGAGTGGCGGCAGTGGCGGGCGGCAGCCGCCGTCACCGCATCCTGCGGCGCGCGTGGTGACGGAGGACCAGCAGGAGGAGCAACGGCAGGAGGAGCAGCGCGTTCAGGTGAGCTCGGGAGGCGTCACAGTCACTGAGTGCGTGGGTCTGCGCCCTCCCGACGATGGTGATGTCGTCCTGGCCGCGCACCGTGCTGACGACGCGACGTGGAAGCACAACGCGCCGTGGTGCGCGCAGGACGAGGAGCTGCTCCAGTGGGCGAGCCAGCTGCCCCTGCTGGAAGGCGGCGGCAGCAGCGCGCAGCAGCACGACGTCGACGTCCTCAGCAGCGGGACCACCACGGTCGCCTCGCTTGGGGCCGGCACCTCGGCGCCCTTCTCCCGCGCCACCTCGGTGTACACCATCCACCTCCCGCAGCAGCACCGCGCGGGCAGCGGGGGTGCCGGCTCAACGGCGGCCGTCAGCGGCAGCGTCGAGCGCAGCTCCGGGGCCGCGCTCAGCCACAGCGCCGCCGGCACGGCGGCGGCGGTGGCGGGAGACGCTGCGGTTCCGGCGGCCGACGTCGCCGTCCCGCCCAGCGTGTCTCTGGAGGAGCTGCTGCCTGTGGAGTACTCGGAGCGGGCCGTCTCCCGCGTGGGCGACATGCTCTCGCCGTCGCCGCAGCAGGGTGAGGGCCCGCTGGCCACGGGGAGGGCGGGCGGCAGCGGCGGCGCGGCGATCCAGCTGACGCCCGCGCACAGCGTGGACAGCGGCGGCGCTGGCGGCGCCGCGTCCTCCGCAGCGGCGGCGGCGGCGACGGCGGGTGCCGCGCTGGTGGGTGGCGGTGAGGCGGGCGGGGTGTCCGTCCTGGAGGCGCTGCGGGGGCGGCGGGGCAGCGCGCCGGCGGCGGTGCGGCTGGGGCGCGCGGCGCCGCTGGTGCCGCCGGTGCGGGAGGAGGATGAGGGTGAGGCGGAGGAGGAGCGGGCGGGCGAGGAGTGGCGCGTGGCGGGCAGCGGCGGCTGCCAATCGGCCCCGCACGCCGTGTTCCCGCCCAGCCACACCAGCTCGCTGAGGGGCCTGCAGCGGCGGGCCCGGGGCTCACGGCGCAGGCTGGAGGAGCAGGGCGGTGGTGGCCCCGGGGGGGCCGGTGGCAGCGGCGGAGGAGGTGGCAGCGAGGGTGTCGCGACGGGTTCGGCGGGCCGCGGGAGCGTGGACGGCGTCGGCACGGCGGAGGAGGGCGGCCCGCCGCGTGGTGGGGAGCGGGCGGGTGGGGTGGTGGCGGAGGGGGCCGCTGGGAGCGGCGCTGAGCGGGGCGGCGTTGGGGAGGTGGTGGAGGAGGAGGCGCGGCCGGTGGTGCAGCTGCGGGGGCGCTACCTTGCCGTCCTCGGCAGGTGCGCGCTTGCTGCTTTGCTTGAGACTGGTCTTGGCCAGCCTGCTCTGCCTGCTCGCGCACAGAGTCTGACGTGTCGCTTGCGTGCCGCGCCTCCTCGCAGTGTGCTGGCGAGCCGCGAGAGCTGCGAGCAGGCGTCGCGGCTGTCCCTGACGCCGGCGCAGCCCGCCACCACGTGCGCGGTGGAAGTGGCGGCGGCGGCGACGGAGGAGGCGCGCGGCGGCGCCCCGATGTGGCAGCTGCCGTCCGCCGTGCTGGAGGACCCCGTGTGCGTGCGCGTGCGCTGGCGCGTGCTGGGGCACGCCATGGAGCGGGCGTGAGAGCGAGCGCGGCGTCCGCCTGTATGAGTACCCGATGTGGAGCAGCTGGCCTGTCGGCCTGGGTCCTAACTCCTAACTCTCCTGCACCTGCCCTTCGCCCCTGAGTCCTCACGTTGCTGTCGGTTCGAAGTTCGTAACCCCGAGCACGCCGAGCACAAGCGATCCGCCGCGCGCAGAACACGCGATGCGGTGAGCAGCACGCGCGAGGTATGCAAATCAACAGCCCGGGCGACTGCCTGCTGGTGCTGCAGGGCCTCGCCAAGCAGCCGCGCCTCACCGCCGAGGTACCCCTTGACCCGCGATCGCGCGGATCGCCACTGCCCGCTCGCCCTGGGGCAGAAAGGACGCATCATGGGCCCACTGCTGCAATGCTCCTGCTGCTGCCTGGTGGGAGGCACGCTGCAGACCAGCCCGCAGCTCCGTGCGCGTGCGCCCCCCTGGTCGCACGCAGGTGGCCAGCGAGCTCCTGCTTGAGGTGCTGCAGCAGATCCACGACCAGCAGGCAGCCGCGCAGCCGCAGCAGCATGGCGGCCTGTTCGCCGCCAGTGGCGGGGCGCCCCAGCCGCGGCGACAGCCGCTGCCGGGCGGCGCCGACAGCGATGGAGAGGTGCTGGACGAGGCCAGCAGCGGCAGCAGCGGCAACACGCAGTGGATGCTGTGCCTGCGGGCGCTGCTGCAGGTCTCTGGGCAGTCCGCCGAGCTCACGCAGGTGCGCCCCCCCGTCGCCAAGCAGCGCAGCCCCTCTGCCCTGCAAGCACTCCCACTGGTGCTCCCACTGGTGCTCCCCGCGCCCAGCAAAGCAAAACACGGCGCTAGTGTGGTGCTCCAGGCGTGTGGCGCACACACTCTCTGATGAACGCGCGACCTTGCCCCGCTTCCATTCGGCAGGAGCTTGCCGGGCTGCTGCAGATGGAGTGCATGCTGCGGCCCAAGCTGGCCACCACCCTCATGCAGGCCTTGCAGGCCACGCTGCCGGCGCCGTCGTTCGCGCACCCCTCCTCAGCGGCGGCGCCCTCGGCTGCGGGACCGTCGGCGGGGGCGGGCGCCGCGCCGCAGTGGCAGTCAGCCTCGCTTCAGGAGCTGCTGGCGCATGGGCTCGAGCCCTCGGCAGGAGACTTAGTCATGGTGGCGGGCGCAGCGAGCACGGACGGCGGCGGCGGCGGCGGCGCCGCGGGCGGGGCGCTGCTGCTTGGCGGCCCCGCGGCTGTGGCGGGCGCGGCGGTCGGGGTGGGTGCGCCGCCGGCGGAGGGCGGCCCGGTGGAGGCTGCGTGGCAGGCGCTGGCCGCTCTCTGCGCCTCCAGCAGGTGCGCTGCCTTTCTCCGATGAGAACTCTGGGTGCTGGCAGAAAGCCGACGTGCGCGTCAGGGCCGTTTCACTGCGCATGCGTCGGTGAAACGCAGGAGCACGCAAGCCCTGCAAGCCCTAGTGGCCCACGCCATGCAGCTGCTCCCGGGCATGGACGCGTGGCTGCGCTCGGCGTGCGCCGAGGTGCTGGTTAGGGCTTCGGCCTGCGCCCTCGCATGGGGCGGGGCGGAGGCGCTGCTGCAGCTCAGCGCGCACGGCACGCTGCTGGCGCTGTCCGCCGCTGCCGGCGCCGGCGCTGCTGCCGCTGCCATGGGTGTGGAGGGCGCTGTGCTGCAGCTGGCGGGCGGCTGCTGCTGGCTCGTGCCGCCGTTGCCGTCGCTCCGCCACAGCGATGCGCCGGCGCAACGGCGGGAGGGCGAGGCGGCGGCGCACGCGGGCACGCCCATGCAGGCAAGCCCTCACCAGGGCTCGGCGCAGCGGCAGCCGTCAGCGGGCGGGCTGCGCAGCGCCCTGAAGAAGGCGGGCCCCTCGCCCGCCCTGCGCGACATGGAGCGGCTGGTGCAAGCCCCGGCCCAGGGCTCAGCGGCGGCGGCACATGGCGGCTGCGGCTGCGGCGCGGGCATGTGGGCGGCGGCGGGCGTGCGCTTGACGGCGGCGCTGGTGCTGGGGTGCGCTGAGGCGGCGCCAGAGGTGGCGCGGGGCGTGGTGGCTCGGCTTATGGAGCACGTGGCCTCCAAAGGTGCGCACCGCATCCTTAGCTTTCTTTTTCC
>VFQP010003169.1_pt1 | contig 17090 bp, 12 predicted proteins | sample 3512351 | NCBI WGS metagenome assembly VFQP01 (sample SAMN10412372, study PRJNA504923) | tailings metagenome | isolation source: Relicate 1 Philex TSF1 revegetated site | place: Philippines: Tuba, Benguet | collected 2017-08-29
ACAGGTCAAGGCACGACGGTGGCGGCGGAAGCACTCACCCATGCCGGCGCCGGCGAGGTCGGCGCCGCCCGCCGCGCCGCCGGGCCCCGCCGCCGCCTTGCCGCCCTGCTGCGCCGCCGCGTGCGCCTCGGCCTGCTGCCGCAGCAGCTGCGTGCTGTAGGCCAGCCCGTGCGCCTCGAGCGCGCCCTCGTCCAGCGCACCCACTTGCGGGTGGCTTCCCTGCCGCGCCGCCGCAGCAGCAGCCGCAGCAGCCGCGCCGGGCGGCGGCGCGCCGGCCGCGGCGGGCGGGCCCATCGTCGCCGCCGCCGCCACGTCCGCCGTGGCGGCGCGACGGCGCGTGGACATGGCGGGGCCCTCGCCGGCGGCGGCGGCGCCCGGCGCGGCGAGGGAGGCGGCGCGCGAGGCCTGTGCCGCCTGCTGCTGGAGTTGCTGTTGCTGCTGCTGGTGGTGGCTGGCGTCCAGGCGCGAGCTGCCGGAGTAGTGGTGGCCGCCACCGCCGCCGCCGCCGCCGTTGCCGGCGTTGCCGGCGCTGTCCTGCTCGCCGGGCAGGGGGAAGTTGCAGCGGGCGGCGGCGCCGCGGATTTGGCGGGCGGCGGCGTCGTAGGCGCGGGCGGCCTCCTCTGCCGTGTCGAACGTGCCAAGCCACCTGCAGGCGCGTCGGTTGGTTGGCAAGTGCGAATGCGTGTGCGTCAGGTGGGGGTGCTGGCGCAACTGGGCGGAAGATGGTGCCTTGGGCGCAAGCAGCAGCGCAGCGCACCTGCGCGCCCCGAGGTTGGGGTCTCTGATCTCCGCTGCCCACTTGCCCCACGGGCGCTGCCGCACGCCGCGGTAGGCCTTGGCGCCGCCCCCGCCCTGGGCCGCCTGCAGGGCCTTCCCGCCGTCACCGCCGGCCTTCTTGCTCTGCGGGCACGCGCAACGCACGTTGCCAATTGGTTTCCCACGCAGCGCAGGGCGGTGATGCATCCAGGCCGCGCGAGAAACCTGCACCGCTCGCTGCGTCGGAAAAGGCGCTGCAACGGGTTGATCCCGACCGCACGCGCGGGAGGGAAAAGCAGTTCAGCCCCCCCCCGCGCGCGCCTGACCTTGTTGCGCTTGCGTGGCGAGCGCTCGTCCTCCTCGGACTCTTGCTCCTCCTCTGACGCGCCGGGCTCGTCGAGGAGTTGCTGCGTCGCTGCGTAGTGGTCGGCCTGCGCCTGCGCTGCAGCCAGGGCTCCTTGCTGCGCGGCCGCTGCGTATGACGCCATGGCTGCGGCCATCGACGCTGCTGCCGCTGCGCCCGGGGGCAGGTACTGGTGGTGGTGGCTCGGCGCCATCAGGCCATTCTGCACCGAGCTGGACGCCAGGCGTGGCGCGAGCACGGGAGGCGCGCGGGAAGCTGGTGCTGGGCCCGGGGGCAACGTCGCGGTCGTCTGCGCCATGATGATGGCGCACTCCTGGTCGTCGAGCTGCGCAGGGCGCTCGCTCTCCCCTCCCGGTCCTCTGCGCTGGCCCCCCGAGAGCGCTCTCTCAGCTGAACAAAAGTCTCGCGCGCGCGCCACGAGGGACGTGTCTGCACGCCTGCCGCCGAGATCACGCTGCTGCCAGCGCGCGCGAGCTGCTCGTCGTCCTCGAAAACGCCACGCAGAACTCGGGTATAGAGGTCCATGCATTTGTGACGGCAGACGCTTGCTGTCGCAGCTCCACACGTATGCCCCTGCTCCTGCTCCTGGACCTAATCAGGAGTCCTCCTCCACAGAAGCGCTGCACGCCCGTCGGCGCGGTACGCGTACGGGTCGCGAGGCGCATCACGCCCGCCGAGGGGAAGGAGCAGCGCCGGAGCAGCACCAGCAGGCCGCATTGGCAGCGATTGCTAGCACAGGTCGAGGGCCTGAGGAGAAAGCAGGCTTGCGCAAGCTGTGCGGCGTTTGAGACGTGCGTGGTCCACGCACGATGGCCTCCCACGCGCAGACGGACCCAATTTCTTCGTCCTGCTGGCACTGCCGGCGCGTCAGCAAGCCCGTGAATCTGCGACGCTGTGATGGCTCTTGGCAACGTGGAGGCCGTCCTCGGCAGCGCCACGCGGGCCGCACCCCGCGCCCACGCCCCGCAGCAGCTCCACCACCAGTGCAGCAGCAGCGATGAGCAGCCGTCAACAGCGACTGCGCAGCACTCGCTGACAGGTGAGGCAGCACACTGGTGTGCATCAGTCATCGATGGCCTGGATGCAGGCCTGCGCAGGATCACGACGATTTGGTGCCGCGCCGGCCCCCCTGTGTGCGCTCTCGCAGACATGCCGCTGGCCTTCGTGCAGCTGCTCCTCACGCGCACCGCGCTCCTCGCGCCCGCGGACCTGCTGGCCATGTTCCGCTGCTGCCGCCAGCTGGCCGAGCTGGTGGCCGCGCACGCGCCCGGCGGCGCCCGCCTCGCGCGGCCCCACAACGCGCCGTGGCCGCAAGCGCTGACCGACCTCCTGCGCCGCTGCGCGCCCTGGCGCGACCTCGAGGTGGTGCTGCTGCCGCCGCCAACCCGCCGCGCCGCCTCCCTGACACCACTCCAACCCGACGACGACGCTGGCAGCACCACCACGCAGCCGCTGCTGCCGGCCAGCGTCAGCGCCATGGTCACGAGCCTGCGCCTGCGCCACGTCGCGCTCACGCCGGCCGTGCTCGCCGACAGCGGCCTCCTCGGCCTCCCTCAGTCCACCCCGTCGCATGGCCAGCCCTCCAGCGGCGCCCCGCGCTGGCCGGCGCTGCGCTCGCTGGACCTGGACGACTGCCGCTTCGCCTCAGCCCAGGGTGCAGCAGCGTTCCTGGAGGCGGGCGAGGCCGGCGCCACGCCTTACCCGCTGCTGCGCGCGCTGCGCGTGTCGGGCGCCGCCGCCGGCGGCCTCCCACTGTGGGCGCAGCGGTGGCTGGTGTCGCTGGCGGCGTCGGCCGGCGTCGGGGAGCTGCAGCTGCGCGGCGAGTGGCGGGGCGCCAGCCAGCTGGTGGACGGCATGCCCGGCCTGCACACGGTGCAGTGGTGCGCGCTGGACGCCGAGGAAGGCGGCTCCGGCGGCGGCTCGGCCGTGGTGCAGCTCGTGGAGGAACAGGAGGGCGGCGCGTACAGCCCGCACGAGGAGCACGGCGCCGTGTGGCGGGCGCTGCTGCGCCACGCGTCGCTGCGGCACGTGGAGCTGCGCGGCGTGGACGCGCAGGGCGACCTGCGGCGCTGTGACGGCGGCGGCGGCGCGGTTTGGCGGACGCTGACGTTGGAGCGGTGCGGGCTGCAGAGCCTGCTGCGGCTGCCCGTGTGGCGGTGCGCGGAGACGGTGGTGCTGCGCGGCGAGGTGGACCTGGTGCCCGGCTGCCTGCCGCTCCCACCGCACTACGATTACGACGACCACGGCGGCAACCGCCAGGAAGCGGACGACGCGCCGGTGTGCGTCTCGGAGCTGCTGTGGCAGCTGCAGCGCGCGGGGCGCCTCGAGGTGCAGCCGGCACCCGCCTCGCCCTTTTCGGCGGCGGCGTGGGGCCTGGAGCGGCGCGCGCTCTTCATGGTGAACGCCACGCCCGACCCCAACAGCGCAGAGCAGCAGACGCTCCCCGGCGTGCTGGCAGCCCTGGCGGCGGCGCGCTGGCGGGGCGAGGGCGGCGGCGCACTGGGGCTGGTGCTGCAGCACCCCACGGCCGAGCTTCTGGCGCCTTTATGCGAGGCGCTGGCGCTGCTGGGCCCGAGGGCGCGCACGCTTTGCCTTTGCGTCGACTGCTGGGGCTGGAACCGCTTCCTGCACGGGCTGCTGGCGGCGCTGCCGCCCTCGTGCGCGCACCTGATGCTGCACCTGCCGTTCGGCGCGCTGGTCCGGCCGGCGCGCGGCGTGCTGCAGTCGGCGCCGCCCTCGCACGCGCTCACCGTGACGGTGATGGACCACTTTGGCCGCGTGACGCCCGAGGAGGAGAGCGAGCTGAGGCAGGCCAGGGCATGCTGCGGGGATGGCGGCGGCGAGGTGACGCTGCGCTTCCACCGGCGCCAGCAGCGCGCGTGTGTTGCTGCTTGAGAGGTGCACTGCTGCATCTTGACGGTGGTGGAATGTTTGCAACCACCGTCGGGCGGAGCGTGGGTATACAGGGGCAGCACGCGAGGTGCTGCGCTGATGCTAACGACGCCTGGCGGCGCCAAAGTCCTCCGTCAAACGCTAGCAAAGCGTTCAGTACCTGCAGCCGTGGGCAGCGCAGCCAGCAGCGCCGCGCACACTGCCTGAGGCTCGCGGCGCCGGAGTCGTGTGCTGCGCCATCGCCCACCATGCCACCCACACTCCTTCCTCGCCATGCTAAACTCGCCATGCTGCTGCTGCGTTGCTGCCACTGCTGCCTCCCCCTGCCGTGCTCGGGCGCTGGCGTCACTGACCGCACCGCTGCCCCCACCCTGGCCGCTGCATGGTCCCCACAGCTGTCTGCTGGTGGCCTGCCACGCCTCGCTGGCCATGCTCATGCCCCATCGCAGGCGCTGCGCTGCAGCAATCGCTCCTTCCGGCTCCCTCCCCCTCCCCATCGGCCGCATCCGCAGCCCCATTTGCAGCGGCTGCTCACCAGTCGCGCTCGTCGGGCAGCAGGAAGCCGGTCCCCGTTGACGCGAGCAGCATGTCGCGCTTGGGGTAGTGGTTCCTCGAGTCCGAGTGCCTGATCGTGAACACGCTGAAGCCATAGAGCGCCACCGAGACGCCGATGACCCAGTAGCTGAGCTCGAACGTGTTGCGCGCGGTCCAGGACAGCTCCCGCTCCATCTTGTCGCGGCGCACGACCCACGCCTCGATGTATGGGTTCTTGAGCACCCAAGCTGCGCTCTTATCGAACGGCTTCTCCTTGCTGAACTGCTTGGGGGAGTAGTGCGCCGACACGTCCGAGTGGTTGAAGCGCCGGAGCACGCCGCTGGCGCCCGCTGAGGAGGAGCTGCTGGCGCTCTGCCCCTCCGCGAGCAGCGCGCTCGCCTGCTGGGCCAGGCGGCCCACCAAGGAACGCGCCACGCGCGACATCGTGTTCTGTGCGGCGCTCTCCCTCTCGCTTCCTGCTCGCGCTGCATGAGCCCAACACCATAGGGCGGCCAGAGAAGATAGGGGAGCAGCAAGCGCAGCACGCCTGATGGGCCCCTGATGGACGTGCAGCTGCTGGCCCTGAGCGAGGCTGGCTCCCGTCCCGCCCCCTTGGTCGCCACTGACGGTGCGCTCCTTCCACCCGGGCACGCCCAATTGGGCTGCGTTGCCCACAGGGCTGAGACCTTGGCGGTGACTCACGCACCACGCTGTGATGGCGCAGGGACCTACTTGGCGTGGGCCGTGGCCGGCACCAACGCGGTCGAGGTCGCGCACCTGCAGCACCTGGAGCAGCAGCAGCCGCTGAGGATCTGCACAGACGGCCAGGATGGCGTGGTCTGCGCAATGGCGCTGGGCAACGCACGCCTGGGTGAGCGGCGGGGCCGAAAGCGACTCACGCGCGCGTGTGTGCCGCGATCCTCAGCACCACCAAAGCCCGCCAGAGCGCGCCACGGCACGTGCCTCACGCCGCAGGCACCAGCGACCCGGTGCCGGCAGCGGGCGGCAGGCACGCGCCCAGCTCAGCAGTGCTGGCGGTGGCCACCCGCGGCTCGGTGGTGCTGTGGCGCCTGGAGCAGCTGCACCACGCCACCAAGCAGGGCCTACCGCCCAGCCCGCCGCTGCTCGTCATGTCCGGCCAGGGGCAGGTGCGTCCTACACGGCCAGCCAGCAGCGTCGCGACCAACGCGGGAGGCGCCGTGACGCGCGTGGACCGTCCGCCGCACGTGTGCGCGCGCGACCCACGCTGCGGCAGGTGGTGAGCGAGTGTCGGCCGTCACCACCGGCACCACCCCGCTCATCATTGCCGCCGTGCGTGCACGCGCGACCCACGCTGCGGCAGGTGGACTGCATGGTGATGAGCGAGGAGGCCAACTCGCTGGCCGTGTGCGCCGGGGAGCTGGTGCACGTCTTCCACCTCGACACGCTGGCGCACGTCTACCGGTGCGCGCGTCCACCACGCTGTGCTCTCGGTTGGGCAGCGCGTCTCATGCCACACAGCGGGAAAGCGACAAAGGCGAACCAGTGGTGCCGCTGTGCGGCGTCCCCGCAGGCTGGAGGGCCACCAGGCGCCGGTGCTGACGGCGTGCTTCTGCGCGCCGCACCAGCCCGGCTGGCTCCTGACGGCGGGGGAGGACCGTAGCTTCCGGCTGTGGGACCTGGACCAGGGCCTGCTGCTGTATGAGGTGCGGAGGTGCGGGGCGGCCCCACGCGTGGCCACATTGATTGGGAGGAGAGGGACGCAGGCGCACAGCCAGCCCGGGTCCCCTGGCGCGCCGGTCTCTCCCTGGCCCCATGCTGCGTGCGACGGACGTGGTTCCAGGCAGCAGGGGAGTGGCCGCGCACGCAGCAGACCTCTGGCAGCGCTGTGGCGGTGGCGTCGTTGCGCAGAGCCCGATGCTGACGGCGTCAGTGCTGTGGCGGTGGCGTCGTTGCGCAGAGCCCGGTGCTGACGGCGTCGGCGCTGCTCTCCTCCTCAGTCGACCCGTCGTACTTTCGCTGCGCGCTGGGCGCCGCCGACGGCGTGGTGCGCTTCTTCGACCTGGCCGCCTGCCCCGCCTGCAGGTGCGCGCCCTTGGCACACACCTCTCTTGACTCTGTCTGTGCTCACGCGTTTTGGAAGAGTGCCGGGGCGTGCTTGGGCGCGCGCTCGTGGCTCTGCTCCCGTCACGTTCCTGATGGCGGGGCCCTCTTTCCGCTCCCCACATCGATATCCCACCTGCAGGTGCCTCCAGACCGTGGACGTGGCCAAGCAGCTAGCGCGCGCCGTGGCCGCCGCCCAGGCGCACGCCGCCGCCCTGGACGCCGCGCCTTCGTCCTCCGGCGCCGCGCATGCCGGCGGCGGCAGCTCGCCCGCCGTGCTGCGGGCGCCCAAGCCAGGCGGCCCGGCGCCGCACGTCAACGCTGCGGGCACCCGGGGGGACAAGCAGCAGCGGCGCGGCGCGGCGGCGGCGGCGGCGGCGCTGGCGGCAGAGCCGTCGACGGACAGCATACCGTGCGGGGACGGCGTGCTCGCGCTGTGCTACTCGCTGCTCAAGACAGGCCAGCCGGACGGGCCGCTGGCGCTGCTCGGGGAAAGCCCCAAGCTCATGGTGAGGGCTTGGGGCCCGAGCGCAGCACAGGGGCGCGCACGTGGGCAAGTGCTCGGCAGCAGGCGCTTCCGTCGCACCTGGAGCGCTGCCCTGCCTGCTCCACGCCATGTTGAGCTTCACATCTGGTGCAGCCATCCCTGGTAAGCAGATGATGATGATGCCGCAAAGTGTGTGCGCGCGCGCCGCAGGTGGGGTGCATGCGCGCGCTGGTGGTGCTGGACACGCACACATACCAGCTGGCACAGGCGCACTTTTTCGCCGGCTCGGGCGTCAGCCTGGGCCCCCTCATCAGGTCAGACACCGTGTGCGCTGCGTTGACGCACAGTTGGGGGTAGGCGACGCCAGCCAGCGCACGTTCCTCGCGCGTCGGGACGGAGAGCTGCCGCTCACGCCCTGGCGGACATGCAAACGAAAATGCCGGCGCTGTGGTGCTCCGCCGCCATGTCTATGCTGCCACTCTGCAGCTCCCCCGCCTACACACCCGACCGCCAGGTGCGCCTCCCGCCCCCACGCCCCTCCACATGATTGCCGCCCTTTGCTCGAGCGACCCCTTTCGGATCCTCGACACGTCTCGCCTGTGTCCACGGAGCCGCGTGCAGACCCCTGCCGCCCCAACTGGCCACGCCGGCACTAGCAGCGCAATCGCGGGGCGGGGGCGCCCCCCTAGCAAGACGTCCGCCCCGCGTCGTCGCTGCCGCCTCGCGCAGACGCGGCTGCTGGCGCTGCCGGACGTGGAGGTGCCGCGCTGCTACCACGGCGCGCTGGCGGCGCACGGGCAGAGCATGGCGGTGTGCTGCGCGGCGGCCAGCAGCCCCAATGTGTACGTGCTCTCCGCCACGCCCTGCGCCACGCAGAGTGAGTGAGAGGGCGACGTGCATGCGGGCAGGCACTTCGGCGCCGCTCGAGCCGACTTGCCCGCTGCCCTCCTGCCTTTCCGCGGCCATGCGCCCTGCGCCTGGGCGCCGCCCCAGCGCAGCTCGAGCCATGCCTGGCTTTGCTCGCTTGCCCGCCCAACGGCCCGCAGGCGACGAGCTGCTGCGGCGGGCGCAGCACGCGCAGCGCTACGGGCCCGGCGCCTCCGAAGGCCAGCAAGAAGAGGCGCCGGGGGCGCGGCGGCCGGCGCAGCAAGCCGTGCAGGCGCCTGGCGGCCCCGGCCCGCCCACGCACCGCGCGCTGTCCATGTTTCTGTCGGCGCCGCTCCCGCCGGGCTCCCCTCTCCTCGTGAGCGTGGTTGCAGTGCCACGCTCACCTGTGACACCGACCAACGCACCCAGCACGACGCAGTGCTGTGCTGCGGGACGAGATGCATGCGACCGGAGGCGCCATGACATGCAAACGCAGCGGCGCAGCGGCTGGCCCTGCACAGGTGAGCATGAGTCAACTTTGCTCGCCTGCACGGCATGAACGGGGCTTTGCTTGCGCAGGCGGGCTCCGGGATGGCGGCGGCGGCGGCGGCGGCGGGCGGCAGGCGCAGCGGCAGCGGCAGCGGCGCGCCCCTGCGCCCGTCCAGCAGCGGCAGCGGCGGCGGCCCGCGCGGCGTGTGGGCCGCCACCGGGGGCGGCAGCCGGGGCGGCAGCGGCGCAGCCGCCGCAGGCCCGGGCTCCGAGCTGGAGGACAGCGCGGCGGCGGCGGCGGGCGGGCGGCCGCTGCCGCGCTCGACGTCGCTGCCGGTGGGCGGCCCTGCTGGCGACGCGGGGCAGGCGCAAGGCAAGCGCAGCGGCCAGGTCGCCCTTCCTTTCCCGTGGCCCTGCCCTCACGCACAGACCTCTCTCGCATGCAGGCAGGCCCTCATGCTCCGCGCCGCCTCACTCACTCACGCGTGGCTGCTGCGCAGGCGGAGCGCAGGGCCCGGCGGCGGCACGCCGCGCCAGCGACGGCGTGGCGGGCCCCGCGGCAGCAGCAGCGGGCAAGCTCCCTCCGTTGGGACGCAGCCGGAGCACCGACGGCCCCGCCTCAGGCAGCGCGCCCCAGGGGCGGTCCAGTGCGGGGGCGGGGCGGCCAGGGGGCGGCGGCGGCAAGGCCGCGGGGTCGCTGCCACCAGACAAGCCCGTCACGTTCCACCGTCAGATCAAGTCGAGCGGCTACGGTGCGCGCCCGCCTCGCCCCTCCACGCTGCCCCCGCCTCCTCTGTCTGCCCGCAGTCAGGAAGGGAACCAGACTTGTGCAAGCGCCATGTGCTGTTGCGTTGTCCCGCCCTCCCTGCCTCGTGCGGCGCGGCCGCAGGGTACGTCCAGCCGCAGGTGAAGCTGGGCCGCCCGCCGCCAAAACCCGTCAAACTGGACCCGCGTCCCAGCCCCGTCAACCACGTGGCCAGGTGCGGCGCTGGCAAAGCCGGCATCCGGGAGCGGCGAAAGCCACCCGGCACGCGCTTCTGCTCGATGGATTGCTGAGCCACTCCAAGCACCGGGTGGCAAAGCCGGCGCAAGCAACCGGGCAGGAGGCGTGTGCCGCAGGGGTGGAAAGATGCGCATGCCGGCAGACACGGCTGGCGTGGAGGCGGGCGTTCGGTGCGCCGAATCATGCAAAGCCACGCCTGCCGGCGTCAATCTGCCTGTGTGGGCCTTGCAGGCAACTGCTGGCAGCGCGCCAGTATCCCCTGGAGCCCGACGAGGCGCCGGGCTGCCTGCAGCCGGATGAAGGCTGCTTCGCCCACCCCCGCCGCAAGCTGCATCAGGGTGCCGTGTTGGGCCTCAGGTTCTCAGGTGCGGCGAGGGCGGGGGCGACCAGTGAACTCACGGCCATGAGACCTGCACCAGGGCGCCGTGCGGCACCTTCGGACGACAGCGGCAGAGGCGCTTCACGTGACTATCCACCGCCGCTGCGGCGGAGCAGGCAGCCCGCGGCCCACAGCTCACGGATTGCATCGTTGGCGTTCCCGCGCTGCGGGTTGCGCTCGCAGGCGACGGCTCCCGGCTGCTGTCGTGCTCGTCGGACAAGACGGCGCGCGTGCTCAGGCTGCCGCTCTCCAAGCACCAGGTGGGGCACGGCACGCCCACCACCCACCCCCTGGCTCTTTCCGGTCAGAGCCCGGCTCATCCAGGGGGCCAGTAGTTCGCAATAGCTGCTAGTGCACGTTTCCCAGCGCACGGCTAGCAAAGCTCGCCAGCGGGAGAGCTGGTGTCTGGGGCGCGCCTGGTGGGCAGACGCATGCCGGTCCCCCGAGCTCAAGTGCGTGTGCCGCGCGTGCACGCCTTGCTGCTATGCAGGGCGAGGGCACTGATCTCCTGGGGCACAACGGCGCCGTGGTGCAGGCCGACTGGAGCCACGACAGCACCATGGTGCTCACCGCCTCCAGCGACAGGTGCCGGCAGCGTTGTGGAAGCGTTGTGTTGTGTCAGCAGTTCTCGCTCTCATCAGGACTTTGCTGGCGCTTTGGCGTGATGGGCACGAGCAAGATGCGTTGCACGCGGCGGTGGTGTCGTGTTGGTGGCGTGGGCGCAGGACGGCGCGGCTGTGGGTGGCGGGGTGCGCGCAGCCGCTGCTCGAGTTCAGCCACCTCAGGCACCAGCACGCGGCGCAGCAGCCGGCGGCGGCGGCGCAAGCGCAGGCGGCCGGCCCGGGGCGGCCGCGGCGGCCCTCGTCCACGGCGGGCGCGGCGGGCGGCGGCGCGGCGGGCAACAACCCAGTCTTCCTGCACGAGGTGCGAGCGGTTGCTCGCGCCAGTTCACGCGGCTGCTCGCTGCGTGGGGTGCACAGGGGCGGGGAGGGGACTTGCTGCCACGCCGGCCGTCGTCGCGTGGCTGTGCACGCCGCTGCGCAGGTGACGGCGGCGCGCTTCTTCTTCCTGGACCGGTTCGTGAGCGTGGCGACGGGCAACAAGCTGCACCTCTACACGTGAGAGAGAGGGGGAGTGGAAAGGAGAGGTGCAGTGTTTTCGCGTGGGTGGAAATCGGGTCCGGCGCGTCCCTTGGCCGGGGCGCAGACGCAAGCTTTGCGCTGGCGATGCTGTGAAAGTCCAGCGGCAGGGCAGCGGGCGGGCACGGCTGACGCTGGTGCTGCGGCGCTGCAATGCTGTGAGGGCGCAAGTTGCGTGCGGCGCGGGCGCAGGTTCCGGCTGTGTGACGGCGACCCCAAGGACGACCTCTCGCGCCTGCGCAACAACAACACGTACGGCCTGGCGGCGTCCTTCACCAGCGCATCCCAGGTACGCCTTTCATCGGCCGGGGATGGACTGACGGGGCAAGGAGGCATTCAGGCGTGCACGCCATGTCCGCGAGTGTTGGGATTTGCACCTGTTTGGACGCCCCGCCGGCGTCCTCCACCAGGGCGCCCCAGGTGCGCGCGCAGAGAGTGTTTGCCGTTTACCGGCGAGGGTGGAGCAGGAGCGTGGGTGGGGGAGCGTCCAGGCGCGCACCGGGTCACCTGTGTGTGTGTGCTACTTGCATGACGGGGCGGTTCACCGCCGTGGCAAGGCAGCAAGGATCAGCAGCGAGGAAGATTAGGCACCAGCCCAGGCCAGAGCATGCGTCACCCGCTGCCAGGACGCGGTGTGTGGCGGCGCCAGCACCTTGGACTGATGGGCGGACGTGGGCACTGCTGCTGCCGCCGCAGGGCATCAACTCGTTCGCATGCGCCAACACATTCCAGTCGCCGCTGATGCTGCTGGCCACGTCCAACAGGTGGGAGGGGGCCACGCGCGTGTCCGCGGCGCGCTCTGGCCTGCGTGTAGGACAGCGTGGAGAAGACACGGACGAAAGCAAATGCCGGTCGGCTGCGCCGCGCACTTCTCCTCCGAAGAGGGTGGCTCACATGCACGCCAGGCAGCGTTGGGGCCACGAGCGCCGGTGCGTGGCGGTGCCTGCGGTGGGCCGTGCGGCGCAGGTCGGTGGAGGTGCTGGACTGCGCGACGATGCAGCTGGCGGCCAGCGTGCCCGACGCGCACAGCCGGCCGGTGCACACCATCGTGCAGGTAGGGTGCTGCGCCGGGCGCTGGTTGCGGGCGTGGCCTCTGGCAGGGCGTGGTCAAGGAGCGGGCGTGGCCTCAGGCCGGGTGGTGGCCTGGTAGAAGGCGAGCACACGTGCTCCGCGCTGGGTGGGTGTGGCTCGCGGCTGCAGGCGGCGGGGACCTCGGTGTTCACGTCGCTGCCGCGCGAGGCGAGCGAGCTGTTTGCGACGTGCGCCACGGACGGCCTGCTCAAGCTCTGGGACGTGCGCGTGTGCCGGTGAGGCACCTGGGGCACTCGAGCGCGCGCCACCAGCGGCGACGAGACGGCCGCTCAGCCGCCTCGTGTGTGCCGCGTGTGCCGTTGCGCAGGTGCGTGCGGACGTTCAGCGGGCACAAGAACAGCCAGATCACCGTCGGCGCCGCCTTCAGCCCGTGCCTCAGGTGCGCGGTGCCGGGGCGTGCCAGCGCCGTGCGTAGCAGCACCTGACGCGGCGCCACCGCCACGCACGCGCTCCTCACGCTGCTGCCGTCGTTTCGCCTCGCAGGTTCCTGGCGTGCGGCAGCGAGGACCAGGCCGCGCACGTCTACGACCTGCGGCAGGGCGCGCTGCTGCACCGGCTGCGGGAGCCCCACGGCGACGCCGTCACGGCGGTGGCCTTCAACCCGCTCGAGCCGCAGCTGGCGGTGGGCGCGCTCAATGGCACGCTCAACATGTACGGCTTGCCCTGACTGCTTCCTCTAATCCCTTGCCCCGTGCCAGTCGCGCACAGCGAGCGGTTGCAACGTGATGCCGACGCGCCCCACCCGGTGGGTTCGGCATGGCGCCAGGTCCATGGTCCACACGACAGTTGGGCAGGGGTGCCCCTCACAGGAACCGGCGCCCCTTCGGCAGGCGGTCTGACTATGTGCAGCTGATGCAAAAGCAAAGCACTGACTGGCGCTCAGTGTGCCCAGAGGCGGTCCGAACTCAAAACGAGCATCCTGGGTCGTGCCGTGCCAAGGGGGCCTCGAGCAAAAGCAGCTCACGTCACGTCAGACGCAGACATCTGACAACACACGCCCCGTGTCCCCCTCCCTGGTCAAGACGCCTGCCCGGCGCCACACGACAAACGACCGGCTCTCCGCCGCAACACCCTGCGACGCGCCGCTGCAGCCGCCACGCAGGCCCCCCCCTTAAGCGCAGCGCCAGCGTCAGCGCCTCACGAACACGCAGCGTGGAACTCCCCCGCTCCACTCACTCGCTCACGCCAAAACCAGACCACCGGCAAGCCAAGCGTGCCGCTGCGAAGCTGCAGCGCCATTTCCTCTCTCTCTGCGAACCGCAGCACCCGCCGGCCCTCCCGCCGGCCCTCCCACGATGCGACTGGCTCCTCCTCAAAGCAGCTGCGCCCGCTTGGCGGGCCGCTTCTCCCCGCCGCCCTCCCGCTCCGCCGCCGGCCGCTTGCCGGCGCGCGCCGCCGCCCGCACCGCCGCCGTCAGCTGCCGGATCACCTGCATCGACAGCGCCTCGCCGCCCACGTCAAAGCCCTCACCATGCGAGCCCTCACCCTCGCCCTCGGGCGGCGCCAGCCCAGCGCCCCGCAGGCAGCTCAGCGGCGGCAGCCGCGCATGCGGCTCGTTGACAGCCTGCCCAATCAGCTGCTGCAGCTGCCGCCGCCAGGGCGCGTGCTCCTCTGCCGCCAGCCGCTCCACCAACGCCTCCGCCGACGACGCGTCCCCGCCGCCTTGGCCGCCGTTGCTGTGCGGCGCGGGCGCGCCGCCGTCCACGCCACACAGGCGCCGCACCTCGGCGGCCGCCACGTCGACGAAGCCGGCCAGAAGCTGCCGGTTGGACCTGCGGCCGCACGCGCGCGACGCGATGCGACGTCCCCCTCGCTCACTCCCCGCTACCCCCACGCAGCAAACCACGGCGCACGCTGAACCAAGCGAGCCGTGCGCGCATCCCGCAGCTCCCCCAAGGAGGAAGAAACAAAGCTGCGCGGAAGAAGGTGGGGCGCACCTAAAGGCGCGCCAGAGCCGCACGTGCACCTCCTCCAGCGCGCGCCGCAGCAGCGGGTCCTCGTGCCGGCGCGCGTACTTGAACGCCGGCGGCTCGGGGACAAAGCCCTCCACCACCTCGCCCTGCAGCGCCGGCCCGCCGCCTGCCGCGCCCGTCCTCGGCCCGCCCTCGGCCTGCTGCGCGCCGTGCTGCGGGGGCGGGTGAGGCGGAGGCGGCGCGTCGTCGCCGGGCTCGCCCAGCCGCCGCCGGCGCGAGCGGAACACGGCGGCGCCGCCACCAGGCGCGTCAGCGGCGGCGGCGGCGCTGCCCTCGTCTGCCTCCTCAGCGGCGCCGTTGCGGGAGAGCAGCGCCCGCGCATGCTGCGCCGGCAGCGGCGCCGCCGCACCGCCAGCGGCGGCGCCGGCGCCCTCGCCGGCTGGCGGCGGCTGCAGGGCGTGCGCCGCGGCGCCGCCGTGACCGTGACCGTTGCTGCTGCCGTTGCCGTTGGCGTGCGTGGCGGCGGTGGCGCCCTTGGGCTTGAGCACGATGTGCGGCACGTGGCCCCCGCCGCCGACGCCACCCAGCTTGAACGAGGAGGCGCGCGGCAGGGTGGTGACGCTGCTGTGCGGCGCCTGCGCCGGGGCCGCGCCGCCGTCGCCGCTCGACGCCCGCTTGCCCAGGATGGAGAAGCCGCGGGCCAGGGGGGCGGCGGGCGGGCTGGCGCCGGCGGCCGCGGCGGGGTGCGGCACTTCGTGCCAGCCGTTGCTGCCGTTGCTCTTTAGCGAGGCCTGGCGGGGCATCTGCGGCGATGCGGCGGCGGCGGCGTGCGGCTCGGGCGCAGGCGGGAGGGCGCCGGAGGCGCGCCGCGCAAGGCCGCCGCTGGGCGCGCCGTTGCTGGCGGCGGCGGCGGCGGCGGGCGTGGCGGGCGGGGGCGGCGGCGCGAGCGGCTTGAGCTGCGTGCGCGCGTAGAGGAGCAGGTAGGCCTGCTGACTCAGCACCTCCCGCTCCTGCACCTGCGTGCACACGCCGCAATGAACACAAGCCCGAGGTCAACACTGCATGCTTCAACAGGCGCCTCAGACCGCCCCGGCCTCGTAGCACACCGCTGGCAAACTCGGAGTTTGGCGCGAGGTGGAGAGGCGCTTGGTGCAGGCCGCACCTGGTAGACGGTCGAGTCGTTGGCGCAGAACCACCGGCCGCGCCCGTCGCGCACGTAGGCAAAGTAGTGCCCGCTGTGCACCGACCCGCCGGAGTGCACCACCACGCCGTGCAGGCGGTACTGAGGCGGCGGCGGCGGCGGCGGCGCGCCGAGACCCGCGGCGGCGGCGGCGGGCTGCTGCGGCGCGTTGGAGAGGCGCAGCGCTGGCGGGAAGTCAATGTGCCGGTGCACCTGTCCGGGAAGGGACGAAAGGAAGCAGGGCGAGTCGGGATGCACGGTTGAGGAGGGCTGGACTACGTGCACTCCCAGCGCGCACCGTGTGTGTGCGTGGTTGTTGGGTTTGCGTCTGTTTGGACGCCTTGGCGGGGGGGCCGGAGCCCCCAGCTTGCAGGCGCACCTTTGCGGTGAAGAGCGCGGCGTCGAACCGCTTGAGGTGCACGACGAGCACGTTGGGCTCCTCGGCCAGGCTCAGCCACTTGCGCGCGCGCACCAGCCTGCGCGGGCACGCCGCGCGCGCCCCGGGCAGCACGCAGTGGGTTGGGGTTCACAAGTCGGGCAAGAGGCGGTAGGGAGAGGGAGGCGCGTGGGTGCTGGGTTGCTGACGTGGACAAGGGGCCCAAGACCATTGACGTGAGCGACGGCGGTACGCACGCCAAGCTCGACTGCGAGACAACGACACGCACACGCAGCGCACCGGTTGCACTGGTCGCACTTGTACTTGTTGTTGCCGTCCTGCGCGCGCGCGCGCGCCGCGAGGAGGGGCAGGGCGCACGCAGCAGGGCGCGGCGCGTCAGCGGCCGCGCCAGAGCTCTGCGCGAGCGCGCCCGGCGCGCGGGGGCCGGCCGGCGCAGCGGCCCGCGCTGCGTGCGCCGTGGGGAACGTGGCACGCCCGGCGGTTGGGCTCCGGCCCCACCGCGAGGCGTCAAAAAGCCCAATGCTCCAACCCACGCACGCGCAAAAGCTCACCAGGAGCTCAACCTTGGTGAAGGCGTCGAGCGACTCGCGCAGTGAGTTGGCGTTGTGGATCTCCAGCGACACGGCGCTCAGCGTCTCGTAGGTGCGGCTGACGTGCCCGCATTCGAGGCACTTGACCGAGCTGCACAGGCGCCCGTTGAAGAGCTGCTCCACCAGCGTGCACGTGCCCTGCGCGCGGGGAAGGAGCGGGCGGGGCGCGGCGGCGCAACGGCGCTCAGGGCCGCGGAGGCAGCGCGCAGGAGGGCGGCGTGGCCGTGCACCGCCCTGCCTCCCGGACCGCCGCGCGCGCCGGCGCTGTCCGCCGGCTCCGCGCGGAACGACGAGAGGGAGGCGAGGGGGCTTCCCGCACGCAGCGCCGGACCTCTCACCTTTGGGTAGTGCAGGCGAAGCAGGCCTGCCCGGCTGTCCCGCTCCACCACGTCCAGCACGGCGAGCAGGAACTCGTGGGCGTCCTCTTGACGGCCCCGCACAAACGTCTGCGGGCGGCTCACGCACGGGTGGCAGACACACAGCGTCCCCCCCCCCATGGCACCCGTGTTCGCGCACAACCCAAGCGGCGACTGCGGCGGTGGCCTGGTGGGCTGTCCCTGGGGCTAATGCTAGCTTTCCCGCCGCCCAGCGTCCCGGAGGCACCGGCAAGTGCAGCCGACGACAGCAAGCAAGCGCCCTCGTGCCGCTCCGCCTCGCCCCGGCATATCGTGTGTGCGTGCGCGCTGCCCAGGTGGGTGGGGCTGGTGGGCGGTTGCGTGGTTCACCTTGGAGAAGTGGTGCAGGCGGGCGAAGATGTCTTGCGGGTGCAGCGTGCGGCCCGCTGGCGCCTCGGAGACGGCGGCCAGCCAGCTCTCGACCAGGCAGGCCATGCAGGGGCGGCCCTGGGCGTGCAGCGGGCAGGGGGCCGCCACGCCGTGCAGGACGCGGCGGCGCAGCGCGGCCGCCAGCGGCGGCGCGTAGGCCAG
>VFQP010003171.1_pt1 | contig 17085 bp, 17 predicted proteins | sample 3512351 | NCBI WGS metagenome assembly VFQP01 (sample SAMN10412372, study PRJNA504923) | tailings metagenome | isolation source: Relicate 1 Philex TSF1 revegetated site | place: Philippines: Tuba, Benguet | collected 2017-08-29
CCCTCACCCCGCTGGCAAGGCCTCACCTGGGCACGTCCCCCCTGATGATTTTGAGCAGCACCTTCTCGGCCACGTCGTCGGCGTTGTGCCCAGTGGCAATCTTGTGCGCGCGCGCCAGCACGGCGCCGCGGTCCAGGGCCTGGCGCCTGCAGATTGTCAACCCAGCCGGCCTCACGCACCGCGTGTTGCTCTGGCTGCCAGGCGTGGCACTGCTCCCGGTCCGCCGCGGCACAATCACAAGCGCGGACCTGAAGACGCCGCAAAAGGTGCAGTTGTTCTTGGTGCCTATCTGGGCCACGATCTCGTCCATCGTCCAGTCGTAGAGCTGCTTGTAGCTGATGACGACGAGGGGGATGCCGTAGGTGGCCTCGTTGCGCTTGACCGTCTCCAGCGAGTCGTCCCGGTAGCCAGAGATGCCCTCGTCGATGGACAGCAGGAAGAGGTCCAGCCCGTAGCTGCGGCGCAGCAAAGCACAGCCTCTGCCCCTCACCAAGCAGAGCTCTGCCCGTCGAGAAGTGCATGCTGCGCGCCGCCTCCCCCCAGCGCTCGCCGCGCTCACTCGTAGCGCTTGTTGAGCGTGGTGACGACGTGCGCCAGCACCGTCGAGTCCTTGCCTCCCGACGCCGCGAGCGCCACGCGCTCGCCCCGGCGGAAGAGCTGGTTGGACACGATGGTCTGGTGCACCTCCTCCTCGAACACGGCGTAGAAACACTCCTTGCACAGCTGCGCGTGATGGTCGGGCACCACAGGGTGGGCTGAGCCTGAGGAACCGGGGTGGTCGGTGCGCGCCGCACGTGGGGCGCACCTGCTCGTGGTTCTTTGGGCGCTTCATCACCGGCCTGGCCTTCTGGCAGTGGCTGCACAGCCGTGGTGGTGCTGCTGCTCCTGGGGGCGCCATGGTGCTGAGTTTGTGCGAGCGACCGCGTGCGCTCGACCCCCTCTCGTCCGCATGAGCGGAGGCGCACCGACCGACGCAGGACATGTCGGTTTTCCCCGTTACAACACCACAATAGGGGAGGAGGAGCATGAGAGAAGGGCTGGCCTGCAGCAAGTTGAGGGAGGGTCCACCACCACGTCGCCATCAGGGCCATCATCACGGAACGCCTGGGGATGCTCAGGTGCGGCCTCCGCTGGGTGAGCGCGCCCGCCTGGCGGCGTCCTCCACCTCGGCGGCGCCCTCCTTGACGTTGCGGGCGGCCGACTCGGTGGCGGCAGCGCCCCTGTCCTTGACGGCCTCGGCCGCGCCCGCCACGGTGTCGCGCGCCGCCTGCGCCCTGCAGTGCGCATCCACACGCGGAGAGGAGCAGGCGGTGGGTTGAAGGACGAGCAGCATGCACGCCCGGACCAGCCAGCTGTTGTCCAGAGGCCACTCACTTGCTCGCCACCGCGTTGACGGCACGCGCCGCCGCATCCTCGACCGCCTGCGCCGTAGGGGGGAGGAGCGCCGCGGTGGGCAAGTGAGACCTGTCTTCCCTGGAAACCCATTGGCTCTCCCCCGCCCACTCTGCAGCCCCGCACCTCGTAGCCCTTGTTGAGCGTGTCGTAGGCCGTGTCGGCGGCGCCGCGCAGCCCGCCGCGCACCTCATCCTTCATGCGCTGCGCGTCGCGCGCCATCTGATCCACGGCGTCGTCGGCGCGCTCGGCCGCGCGCTCAGAGGCCGCCTGCACGCGCTCGGCGCCCTCCTGCGCCCGCTGCTGCACGCCCTCTGCCGCCTGGCGGGCCGACTCCTGCGGTACGCACGTGTGCAGCTGGCTGCGTTGTGAGGCAGCGTGTGGCACCAGCAGCGCACGTGTGGGGCACCGCACCCCCACCTTGGCGCGGCGGCCCGCGTCCTGCGCCGCCTCGGCCGCCTGGTGCGCCTGCTGCTGCACCGCCTCCTTGCCGGCCTGCGCCACCTCCTGCGCGCCGTGCTTGATGTCGTCAGCGCCCTGGCGCGCCTGCAAGCCAGAGAAGCGCACACGCCGCGCCCCGGTGACGCGTTCGTGACTGTGGGCGCGCTCGAGCCCGCGCACGCGCGCCAGCAGCAGAACGGCTTCCTTCCTTCCCGCGCGCGCTGCTCACGTCTGCACGAGCCACCACGCTTCCGACGCGCAGGGCGCGCGACGCGCTGAACGCGGCGCGAGGCCCGGAGATGAGGCCGCGCTTGATGAAGATCATCGTGGGCGTGCGCGTGCCGCTGCTGGAGATGATTGCGCGCGGGCGAGCGATCGAGAGCATTCTGCGCTGTGGCGTCGCGTTGGCGGCGTTGCGCGTGCTGCCCTCCAAATGCGGGCTGTGCGTGCCCATGCCGAGCGACTCGCACCACCGAGCGCGCAGAAGTCGCACACGCGCACGACACGCACGCACACGCACGGAGCACCGCAGGCCCTCTCGCGCCCTCTCTGCACGCGGCACCGCAGCGCTCGCAGGTCTCGGAGACTCTTCCGGAAGCAAGGTGACGAGGCGCGGCACAACGCGCCTCCCTGCCTGCCTGGCGCGCCTTGCGGCAACACGCAAAAGCCTGCAGAGAGGACACACTGCGCAGCGCCCATAGCTGTGCGGGGCTGTGCGCGCGGCCCCACATGAGCGCTGCACGACGCGTGCGCGCAGGCACCGCCATGGCTCTCTCGCTGTTCAACGACCCGTTCGTGTCGGACATTGAGCGCAGCATGCAGCAGGCCATGCGGCCCTTCCTGGGCGGTGCCGGCGCCAGCGGCTTCCCGTCCTCCCTCGGTGGCCTGCTGGCCGGCGCCGGCGGGCCCATGATGGGCGCGATCACGACGGCCAGCGCCATGCACCCGATGGACGTGGTGGAGCACGCCGACCGCTACAGCATCGTGGCCGGTGAGAGGAGCAGGGTGCCTGGCAGGCGCCGGTCCGTGCGCACGCCGTTGAGGTGCACCCGGCCACACGTGCTGGCTCGCCTCTACCGCCCCCGCAGACGCGCCCGGCATGTCCCCGGACAACATCCACATCGAGCTGTCTGGCGACACGCTCAACGTGAGCGGGGAGAAGCGCGTGGAGCGCCACCACCGCGACCAGCAGGGCGGCGTCAAGATGCACCGCACCGAGCGCACTTTCAACAAGTTCAGCAGGTGCGCTCTTGGTCCTTGTGCGCGCCACGCGGTGCTGGACCTCCGGGGCCCTGCTTGCCCCCGCCGCACCCACAGCCTGTAACGTTCACCTCTGCGCAGGACCTTCTCGCTGCCTGACGACGCGCAAGCGGACGGCATCACGGCGCGCATCGACAACGGCGTGCTCACCGTCGACATGTGCGTAGTGTGTTGTGCGGCCGGAAGCACTGCTTGCACCTGCCCACCTGCTGCTCCTGCTGCTGCTCACACGCCACACGCACACGTACGCGCCCTCCACGCGTGCGCGCAGCCCCAAGATGGCCAAGGAGGCGGGCCGCACGGCGCCCGTGCGCATCCGCGTGGCCGGCGGCAACGAGCCGGCGCCCGCCATCGCGCCGGGCGCCGCCGCGGGCGCCGGCGACGTGACGGGCGCGGGCGCCGAGGTGGGCGGCACCACCGCGTCGGGCAACGTGCCCGTCACCACCACCAGCGCCGGCGGCGAGGGCGCCGGCCTCGAGTCGTCGGCCGTGCCGCCCACCGTCTAGAAAGAGTCTGGAGGAGGAGGCGCAGAGCGGCTGTTTTGAGGGACCCGTGCGCGGACCGCGCGTGTTGACGTTGCCGCTTGAGCAGGGCAGGGCAGGCTGGGTTGCTAGCGCCGCTTCGGTGTTGCTGCTTTCTTGCACGTGCAACGGGCCCACGTTGCCACACTCGTGAGCGAGCACCCAGCGCGCACAACTGAGCGAGCAAGTTCAGCGCGAGGAGCCGAACAGGACGACCCATTCGCTGCCGGGCGCGCCACGTGCGGGCGGCCGGGGCGTGCCTGCGGTCGGCTTGCCCGCCGCGGGTGGCCCGTAGACGCGGTGCCGCACCAGGCCCCACATGTCGGCCAGCATGCGCCGCTTCTCCTGCCGTATGAGCTCGGCCGTGCCCGCGTCGTCGTGCTGCGGCCAGCGGGGCAAGGCGCGGCAGGTGACGGCTTGGCCGGCCCCTGTCAGCCTGTGCAGTGCCATGCGCACGAGCGCCACCTCACCAGCGCCATGATGGACGGCGAGCTGTTGAACTCGAGCAGCCAGGGCCGCAGCGAACGGTCCACCAGAAAGTCCACGCCCAGCAGCTGGAAGCCGTACTCGGGGAACGGCGGCCTGCGTTACGAGCGGGGGCAAGCACGTGGGGGCAACGTCTGACCGCGTTCCCGCCTGCGTGCCAAGAAAGTGCACTGCCGCGCAACACAGGGCCTCCCTAGCTTTCCTGCTCACTTGAGCCAGGCGTGCGCCTCCTGGAGCGGCGCCATGGCGGCGCCCAGCGCCAGCCGCGTGCTGCGCATCATGGCCTCCCACAGCGCGGCGTACGGCCGCGGGCCCAGCGCCTGCTGCAGCCGTGCCAGGCTCCACACCAGCCCACTGCTGTTGCGCGCCAGGTTGGTGATGTGGCCCGCCGCAATGCCGCTGCCAGGCCGCTGCGATGCTGCTGACAGCGGTGGCTGTGAGGACGAGGAGGCAGGACGCGACGGTGTTGCTTGCGATGAGGTGCTGCCTTGCGCTGCCTGTGGGGCGTGCGGTGGCGGTGACTGCTGCTGTGCTGAGAGGGAGCTGCTGGCGACGTGTGGCTGCTGAGGGGCGGCGCCGCACACCCAGGGGTGCTGCTCCTCGTACGGCTCTGAGCTGAAGAGCACCAGCCCCCGCCTGCGGCCAGCGCACAGGTGTCGTCCAGGCACACGCTGCTGCGCAGTGACGCCCAACAGATGCGTCACAACGCCAAGCGCCACGCACAACAAGGGCGCACGCTGCACCTGTGCATGTAGGCCTGCAGAGGGCTGTGCGCCGTCACCACCAGCCACAGGCGCAGGTGGAACTTGCGCCCCTCAAGCAGCAGCGGGCGCGACACGTACAGCTGGGCCACCTGCACACGCACGTGCACAGGTGGGGCACGGGGACGGGGGCCGCGCCTCGTGTGCTGTCCTGGGTGAGGCGGCACCGCAGCCAGCGCAGGCGGCCAGGCGCACTCCCCCACCTGGAGCTGGTGCTTGTCCCGGGGGGCCGACGACTCGGTCGGGGGGCGGGCCTTGCCCGCCTGCCGCCCCGCAGCCGGGGCCTGTGCGTCCCGCTCTGCTGCGGCCAGCGCCTGGTCCGCGGGGAGCAGCTGCAGGCCCTTGCCTGCGTGAGCAGGAAGGGTGACCGACTGCGTGAGAGCAGTGCATGGCGCGAGGAGGTGTGCCGGGCGAGCGAGAGGAACGCAGCGCACACCTGCGTCCTGCCCAGTCTTAAGCATCCACAGCTCCTCCTCCTCCTGCGGCTGCTGCTGATGCTCCTCCTGCTCCTCCTGCTGCTCCCCTGCAGGCGCCGGAGGCCCTCCCTGCGGGCTGCCGTTGGTGGGGCCACGCAGCCGCTGTCTCCTCCGCTGCTGCAGGCAGGCCCTCCACTCTGGCAGCTCCTCCGGCAGGGCGAAGGAGAGTGGCGTGAGGCAGGCCGCCGCGTCAGGGCCGTACGCAGCCTGCGCAGCACAATGGCGCGCACGACGCCATGTTTGCAGCAGTGACTGCGCATCGCCCTGCTTTGGGCACCACCCAATCGCCCACCCACCTTGAGGGTCTGCAGCATGCGCTTCTTCATGGTGAGGCTGTTGAGCCCCACCACCACGCTGACCAGCTGGCCCGGCCGCAGCGCGTGCACGGCGCGCAGCGCGTACGTCGACTTGGACCACAGCACGTCCCAACGTGACGGCCTCTGCCACCCCAGCGGGGTGCCGCCACCGCCACTGCTGCTGCTGGGCTGCTCCGCTGCCTGGGCCGGCTGGGCCGCTGAGGGCTGCATGCCGCCGGTGCTCCCCTTGTCGTCCCCCTGCTGCTGCTGCCATGACGCGCCGTCTGTGAGCTCCTCACTGCAGCGACATGCGGGAAGGGAAGAACGATGAGGCGCGGATGGTGCGCCAGGAACGGCTGCGGCGCACCTGAGCCGTGCCCACACACCTGATGAGGGGCACGACCGCTCGGGCCTCGTGCCGCTGCCCGGCGCCGCTGGCCCCCTTGAGCCTTGGAGGGGGGCGTGGAGGTCCCCCTGTCCTCACGCCCCCCGCCTCCACCAGCACCTCGTCCAGCAGCTCCACGGACGGGTAGCCCGCGCTCCACAGCGCCTGCGAGCGGGGGGACGCAGGCTGGGCCGCGTCAGGCGGTGGCCCCCACCAGGGTGATGGCAATCTACGCACCCGTGCAGCGTGCGCACCTCGTCGAGCCAGAAGCGAAACGACGCCGGGGGCTCGGGAGGGGGCAGGAGCGCGAGGGGCAGTGCGACTGCCATGGCCGCTGCGCCGCCGCCGTCCCCACCTGCGCACGGCGCCGACGGTCCAGGAGAAAGGCGCGCATGACCACGTGCCCGCAACGTCGTGGGCAGCGCTGAATTCAGGCCCCTTGCACCGCACGTGGGCGCCCGCCACTCGCGTCGCCTCCGTGCCCGCTGCCCCCCGGGTGCTGCTTGGCAGCCTGCGTTTGCCGCTGCAGGAGCTTCTGTGCCTGGTGCTGCTCCTGCTCTGCCTTGCTGGCGCTGCACGCCACAGGCTGCGGCGCGCTGCGCGCGGCGGCGGCTGGCGCTGCGGTGGAGGGCATGCTGCTTGCGGCTGTCTGAGCGGCTTTGAGCGGCCCTGATGGAGGCGTGAGAGGTAGCACGCCCTTCATCAACGATCGTGGCCAGCAGGAAGCCAGAGTTCTCGCGTGCGCCAGAACGAGTGCCATGGGCACGGGCTTGCTCTAGACAGCGCCCGACAGCGCGAGACCAGGACGAGCAGCGATGAGGGTCAGGACGAAGATGATGAACGTCATGGACGCGTGCGGCCCTTCGCTTTGCGCGACGGCGCCGCACCGCCAGGTGATTCGCGCCGAGGGACCCTCGCGCCACAAGGAAGTGGATGCAGGAGCAGGGGAGGAGTCGCGTTGCTTGTGATGCGATGCGTAGTTCTCGTGCGTGCTGCGCGGTCGTGGTGCCGTGCGCGTGTAGCTGTCGCAAAAGGCACATTTTGACTTTGACCTGCACGAGAAAGGAAAGGAGGAGAGGCTCCAGCGCATCCGTTCGGAGCATTCAATTGAGTAGCTATCCTAGCTTTCGGACCGTCTAGAAGAGCTCGTCGCGGCCTTCGTGAGCGGAGGAGACCATCTCCCGTACCTTCCGCTCGCGTGCAAGCTCCCGGCGCGAGCAGAGGCCTCCGGAATGCGGAGGAGCCTGCAGCCACCGCCGGTCTCTCGTCGCTGAGGAGGCTTCGCGCGCCTTCCTCTCCTGTGAGGCGTCGAGGATCGCTCGCGCTCCTCGCGAGATGAAGCTCGACAAGTACGCAGGCGTCCGGCCTCACCACGAGCACCACCACCAGCATGGACAGGTCGAGCAGCTGCTGCCTCCCGGCGGGAGCCGCATGCCGTCGCTGTTGGCTCGGCTGGACGGGGGCGAGATGATGGGGCCGCACCATCACGCACCCATTTCGGCCCAGGCAGCGCAGCACCTTTCCCCACTCAGCGGCGCAGGCTTCACCGCCCTGGGGTTGCCTCAGGCGCTGCACGGCGGCGGCGGGGCGCCCTCGGCGCTACGGGCGCGTGCGGCCACAAACCTGCACCTGCAGCAGCTCGACACCCACGCCGCGCAGCAGCAGCACAGCAGCGAGCTGGTGGGCTCCACGCATTTGCCACCCGGCGGCGGAGTGGAGGGCACGCCTGGCACCGCCACCGCCAGCGCCTCGCAGCTCGCGCGGCGCGCCCTGGCCGCCAGCCTGGCCCAGCAGCAGCACCAGCCCTCACCACAGACCGGGCACACGCCCTCGGGGGCCCGCTCCCCCAACGCTGCGTACGCGGGGGGTGGGCGCTCCCCCAGCGTGTCGGCCAGCGGCGCCGGTGGTGCTGGCGGAGCAGGCAGCCCCACCAGCGGCGGGGCGCCCCACTCGCCCCTGTCGGCGGCGCGGCAGGCCCCAGGCGGCGAGGGCTCCCCTGGCGCGGCGCGCATGTCCTTCAGCGGGGCCAGCGGCATGTACTCGCCGGGCGGCACCACCGTGCGCATGCGCGGGTCGTACAACGGCTCCTTCATGCGCCGGCAGCAGCCGCCCATCCCGCGCACGGCCAAGGAGATTGTGGCGCAGCACTTTTGGAAGCACTATGAAAAGTACCGCAAGGCGCAGCTCGGGTCGGCGCACGGCGACTCGCTGGTGCGCCTGGCTGTGTGTGTGCGCGGGAAGGAGCGGGTGCTGATGGGTGGGAAGAGGCGCTGAGGACAGGGCGCAAGGGGTCCTCAACACTGGCCTGTGCTGGTTTCCACGTGTGCGCAGGACGTGGACGCGGCGCACCACGGGGCGCACGGCAGGAGCGGGCGGCACCACCACCACCACCGCAACCAGGGCGACTACTCGGCCATGGAGTTTGGCTTTGTCGGCGCCTCGTACGAGGTGCACGTGACGCAGGTGCTCGAGGCTGAGCGCGAGCGGGAGAACAACCTGCCGGTGCGTGATGGCGGGAGTGTGGGGCACGTGGGGGTCCTGACAGTGAGCTGGGCCGCTTGTGCACCTGCATCAGTCCCGCACACGCAAACGCACACTCCCTCCCACACCCAAACGCGCGCTCGCAGCTGCGGCGCGAGGACGAGACGCAGTGGCAGCGCTTCCTGGCCAGCCTGACGCGCGAGGAGGCGGCCGCCATCGTGATCCAGCGGTGGTGGCGCGCCTGGCTCGACTTTCGCCGCATCACCTGGCCGGAGATGTACGACAAGCCCCTGGAGCCGGTGAGTCATGATGAGGCGGGAGCGGGCGCTGATGATGAGGTCTGCGAGCACCCACCCTCCATGGCACGCAGCGCGCAGAGCTGTCCCACCTGTGCCCCCTCCCCCTCCCCCCTGAACCAATGCGCAGGTGGCCAAGGCGCCGGCGTACGTGTGGTCGTCGAGCGAGGAGTCTGACGAGCCCGAGGTGAGGCGCACCACGGTGCGCCGCACCGACGCGCGCCGCAAGCCCGGCAACAAGGCGGGCTTTGGCACCTCAGCCGTCAAGCCCATGAACAAGTCGGGCCGGGCGCCCAAGCCGGACGTTGTGGAGGAGGTGGTGGAGGAGGAGGTGGTGGCGCCTGGCAAGGACCTCATCTGGGGCAGCGCTGCGCCTGTCAAGGTGAGCGGCCCACCTCGTGTTGCATCGTTCCTCGCCCCTGGGTTGAGGTGGCGAGCGACGCACCAACTGATAAGGGGTCTGGTCCTTCCTTGCCCCCACCTCGCAGCACAACCGGCCGCGCCTGCCGCCCAGCGGCTACCGGCCCCCCAAGGTGACGGCCTCGCGCTACCTGTCCGGCATCGGCGGCGGCGCGCCCAACCCCAACCGCCGCACCCGCCGCCAGGTCAAGCACTCGGACGCGCCCGAGGTGGCGAGCCTGCCCGCCGACGCCAGCGAGAACGACCTGGCGGGAGACGAGGAGCCCGAGCCCGCTCGCCTGCCCGCTCGGCCCACCTCGGCCTTTTCGGTGCGCAGCCTCAGCCGCCACGGCTCGAGGGTGGAGCGTGAGTCGGAGGACGAGGAGGACGTCGAGGACGTGGAGGACGAGGGCGGCGAGAAGCTCGGGCAGCTGCCTCCCGACGAGTGGGAGGACGACGACGAGGAGGAGCAGCAGGGCGATGGGCAGCCGGCCGTGGACTGGGACGCGCTCAACCGGGCCGCGCAGTCGGTCCGCGCGGGCCTGGGCACCGCGGGGCCCGTCATGGGCCACCTCAAGTTCTGGGGCGGGCTGCACAACCCCAAGGAGCAGCACGACTCGCGCTTCTTCCTGCCGCACCTCGGGCAGGTGCGCACCAACAGCGGCACATTGCCACCGAGTGCACCGCAGCACGCGACGCTCCTCCTTGTGGCCGCGCCGCGCGATTGTCGACGCTCGACCCCCCGCGCCGCCACGCACGCCCTGCCGCGCGCAGGTGCACGTTGTCGAGTCGGAAAAGTCGCTGTACAACGGCGCCGTGCTGGTGCGAGCCGTAAGCCAGGTGCTCAAGCCTTTCTCGCCCGAGCCGCACGCGCCCAACGCCAGCCCCGACGCCCAGCCAGCCCAGCAGCAGCACCACCAGCAGCACCAGCAGGCGGACGAGGCGGCGGGTGCCAGCGCCGCCATTGGCACCGGTGCGTTTGCCGGGCACAAGCTGGGCACGCCCAGCAGCCAGCGCGGCGCCCTCCGTGGGTTGGGCTCCCCGGACTTGGCCTCGTCGGGCTTCATGCCCATGCTGGTGGGCACCCAGGTGCTGGTGAGCAGCCCCCTGGACCGCCTCAGCCTCCCCTTCCACCCCGGCGCCTTCAGCGCCACCGGCGCCGAGGGCCCAGACCCGGGGCCAGGCGCTGGCTCGGGCCGCAAGTCCGCCTCGCGGCGGGGCGGCGGCCCCGGCGGCGGCTCCCTGCGCTGGGTGCATGAGCTGCACGCCAGCTATGCCAGCAGCGGCGCGCTGCCGCACTCGCCGCACCTGGCGCAGCGGCCCAGCGCCGCCGCCGGCATGGGCCTGGCGGGCGCCGGCAGGGGGCCCCGGGGGCTGCTGCACCACGCTGCCGGCGCGCTGCAGTCGCACGCGTCCTCGCCCAGCGTGGCCACGGCCAGTGGGGGTGGGGCGGCCGCGCCACCTGTCCACGCGCCCGCCGCCGCCCCCAACGCGCCGCCGCCGCCGCCTGTCATGGTGCTGTCGTCGCGGAGGCCCAAGACGGTGCCCGCCGCGGCGCTGCTGGCGCCTGCGGCAGCACAGCAGCAGCAGCAGCAGCAGCAGCAGGCGGGCTCTGCAGTGGCTGCGCCGCAGTCCCGCGTCGCCGCGCACGAGCAGGTGGCGGAGCTGCTGGGCTCCATCAGCCAGCCCCTGCTGCCCAGGCTGGCAGCAAACGGCAGCCCACCCGCCCCGGGCCCGGCCAGCCAGCCAGCGCTGTCCCAAGCCCAGCACTCCTATCCCGCGCCGGCGGCGCGCAGCATCAGCCTCAGCAGTGGCGCGCATGCGACGGCATCCCCCCTCGGCCCATCCAGCAGCAGCCAGGCCAGGACCAGCGGCGCCGGCGCGGCCGCAGCAGGCGACCCGCCACCGTCAGCCCGCGGCACGGCGGCGGTGGCGTCGCCCCCCCCGGGCGCTGGAGGGGATGCGGTGGCTCCCTCGTCCTCCTCCCCACCCACGCGCCCACACCCAACGACCGCGCTCGCCTCATCGACTGCCGCCACTGGCGCCGTGCTCAACCTGGCGCTGGCCGAGGCAGCGGCGCGCCGCGAGCAGGCGCCCATGCCCATCCAGAGCCTGGTGTTCAAGCGCACGGCCCGCGCCGCGCCCCTCACCGCCCTCACGCCCGCCTCTGGGCACAGCACCAGCCGCAACGCCGCCTCGCGGGGCGGCCACCCGCCCATGCTCATCCTGCAGAGCCTGCAGCCCGCCACCGCCGCCGCCATTGCCACGGCCGTCAGCGTCGGGAGCCCAAACACCTCCCCGCCGCGCCCGCCGCGCGGCGACGCCACCGCAGGCGGGGAGGCCGGCACGCAGCCGCTGGGTGGCGCTGCTGCGCCTGGCGCGGCAATCCCTTCCTCGTCGCCGGCGGACACCGGCCCAGGGAGCGCCTCGGCGCTGCCGCCACAGGCGCGCCCACCGGTGGCCGGCGCAGCCACGTCCTCGGCGTCGCCCAGGCACCACCATCAACCCGCCCAGGCACCTCCCGCCGCACCGCCTGCAAGCACGGGCAACGCGGGGGTGCCTGCGCCCGTGCCAGGCGCCCCGGGGCCCTGGTCTCCAGGCGTCCCGTCCACGCCCCTCATGGTGCTGCCTGGGCTAGGTGGCGTGCTACCAGGCGGCAGGCCTGCGCTCGGCACGCCGCTGGGTGCGGGCGCGGCCGGCGCGACGGGGGTGCAGGTGCTGAGCCGGTCGTCGCGGAGCTCCGTGCCCGGGCTGGCGGCCGGCGGCGCGGCGGCGGGCAGGACGGCGGCGATGGCAGGCAGGCTGCCGGCGGCAGGGGGCGACGAGGGCGGGGTCGGGAGGGCTGGTGCGGCGGGCGGCATGGGCAGCTTGATGCCTCTCGAGGGGCGCACCGCCGGCAAGGTGAGGGAGCTGGCGACTGTTGCGCTTTGCGTGGCACGCGAGGTCCTGCAGGTGCGGCTCCTGAGCCTGGCTGTCACCCGCGCCTCACGTGCTGCTGCAGGCGCCGCCCAAGGGAGCGCGGCCCATTGCAGGTCGCGTGCTGGCGCAGGCGCCTCCACCCCCAGCTATGGCCGCCGTCCGCGCGACTTCTCCCCGGCGCACCACCCACCTGATCGCCTCCAGCCACGACCTGGCGCCTGCTGTGGCCGCAGTACCAGGTCCCGCGAGCACGTCTGGGCGCTTTGCCGACGTGCCGTCGCAGCAGCTGCCCACCATCGCGGCGTGACGCGCGACGCTTTTGCTTGTCAGTTCGCTCAAGGCATGCGTTGGCGCTCCACATCTGCACGCACCTGACTTTCCCTTATGAGACTGAATCCGCGGTGGCATGACTTGATGGCCCCTGCTTCCTGCTTGCCGTGGCTTGGTGCTGCTCGCCAGGGTTGCCAAACCTGGGGCCTGCACCGGAGTGGGGCACCTTGGAAAGCTTCATGACCCTGAGGCATGCAACTGTTGCTCGACGCAGCTTGAGCCGACGGCAGGGAACCGTCGAGCGCGGAGCCACCTCGCGCGCGGCTGGGGTTTGGCGCGTTCCACCACGGGGTGAGGACCAGCAGCAGCAGCAGCAGCAGCAGCAGCAGCAGCAGCAGAAGGAGCAAGTGCACGCTACACACTCAGCGTGCTGAAGCGTCCGCGAGAGCGCACAGCCCACCACTGAGGCGCGCACGCCCGGGAGCGAGCAGCGAGCGATGTGTGGCCTCTTGCCGCACACTTAGGCGATGCCACACGTGTCAGCGGGCGCTGCAGGAGCCCCGCTCTCGTCGGGCGGCTCCGGCTCGAGGTGCGCTCACCTCTGCAGAGTCTCGGTCGCTCAAGAGCACTCTGCGTGCCACACGGCAGCGCAGCGCCATCTTGTTGGCCCGTGCAACGCACTGCGCGTCGGGCGGGGCGCTCGGGCTCGGCGCTCGGCGCAATCCTCTCGCACGCATCGTGCTGCCGCATCTCGCAGGTGGACCTGTGCAGGCTCACGGGCAGCAGGAGCACAGCAGCACCACGCCCAGCAGTGCATCACGTCATCAGCAGCAAGCACTGGGATGGCGGCGGGGGCGAGCGCCGCACCTGCGCCTCACCGCCCGCGCTCAGCCGCCTCGTCCGCCTCAGGGCCTCAGCGTCGGCGGCACAGCAATGTGCTGGCCAGCAGCAGCTACTACGGCGGGGACGACGTGCCCTTTCTGGCCCGAAGCATGCTGGGCGGCGGCGGCCAGAGTAGCTACGAGGTGCGCTCGCACCGACGCTCTCGCACGCCATCCACCAGGTGTGCGCTGGCAGGGCGCAAAGCATGATGCGATGGAGGGATCACACGTGTCACCTCTGCGTGCCTGCAGGGCGGCTCCCCGTCTGGGGACCGGGGCGTGACGGTGGACCTGAGCCGCATCACGCCGGCCCGCGGGAGGAGGGTGCCGGGGGCCACACCGACAGTGCCGCGTGGGCCCCTTGGCGCCGGGGCTGCAGTCTCCAGGGTAGGCGCGTTGCTCCGCCACACCTGCTCTGCTGACGCTCACGCTGTCACCAGCCTGCCACCAAGACAGCATGGTGCCCTGCCTTGCCCCACCGCAGGCGGGCTCCCCCACGCCACGGAGAGCGCAGGGCGGCCGCGCAGCGCCCCGCTCCACCCCGCGCGCCGCCGCCAGCCCTTCCTCGTCCAGAGCAGTCGTGGCGCAGGTGGAACGCGACGATGGCGACGAGCGCGACGAGAGGGGCCGCCGCGCTCAGCCGGGCGGCGTGGCGGAAGAGGAGGGGGTGGGAGCGGCATTCAGGCGCCTGCTAGGCGGCAGCGGCGGCAGCAGCGGAGGCTCAGGCGGCGGGCCCCCTGCAGCAGGCGGGCGGCCCGCCTCGCCCGCGCCAGCTGCAGCTTCGCCGGCAGCCTCAGGAGCTGGAAGCGGTGGCGGCGGTGGCGCGTTGGGCGCCCTGATAGGCATCTTGGCACGTGCCACCAGCCCCAAGGGCACGCGCGACGCGTCGCCCCCTCCCGCCCGCGCCCCCACACCGCAGCGCCCTACAGCGCCGGAGCGCGGGAGGGAGCCCACCCCTAGGTCGCCCCTTCCCGGGCGCCCGGGGCGGGCCAGCGTGCGCGCGCGTCGCTCCCCCTCGCCCACGCCCCCTCCCTCGCAGTCCCTCACGCTCTCCCTGGCCCCATACCAAGAGGAGGACCAGCAGCAGCAGCAGCAGCAACGGCAGGACGGCGCGCGCCGCTGGGCCAGGCCAGGAGCCACGCCCGCCCGCACGCGCTCCCCCGTGCCGCGCGCCACGCCTTCCGGCCGCGCGCTCCCATCCCCCGTCGCGGCCCGACGCGCCGGCGGCGGTGGCGGTGCCACGCCCCCGGCGGCGCCCCTCCGCGCCGCCCCCCAGCAGGCGCCCACCACCGCCACGGTGGTGCAGCAGGCCTTCACCTCGCAGGAGGACCTCCTGGCTGAGCAGCAGCCGGCCGCCCAGGCGGAGGCGCCACCGCGCGACGCCAGCCCGCCCCGCGCGCCGTCCCCTCCCCGCCGGCCCGGCAGCACCCCGCTGGGGGCGCTGCTGCGCATCATGACGAGCACTGAGGAGCGCGCGCCCATCCGCCCCGCCACGCCGGCGCGCGAGGGCGCCACGCCGCGCCTCAAGCAGCTGCCCAGCACCGAGGAGGTGGCACCTATCGCGGCGGCGGCCGCGCCGCCGCTGCGGCCGCGCACCGCCGCCGCGTCACGCGGGGGCGAGGAGGGCGCGGGCGGCGGGGGCAGCTCTGGGGAGGAGGAGGAGGAGCGGAGGGAGCGCGCCTCGGCAGGCGCTGGGGGCGGGCGGGCTGGCGACGAGGAGGACGAGGAGGCGCCCGAGCGGGCGGTGGGGTGGGCAGCCATCAGCAGCCGCCAGGGCGTGCTGGGCGGGGAGGGGGAGCGCAAGCCCTTGGGGTCGTCGCGCTCCAGGAGGGCCGCCCCAGTGCCCTCGCGCCGTCCCGCCGATCCAGAGCAGCAGCAGGACGGCATCCTGGCGTCCCTGTCGCGTGTGCTGCGGCGGAGCGGGAGCGGCGGCGGCGCGGGGCGCGCGGCCCCACCGCCCTTGGCGCGGGACGTGGCGGCGCCCGGGGCGGCGGGGCGTGGGGGGCCAGCAGCGGCGGCGGCGGCGGCACTGGGCGCGGCGTTTGTGGGTGCGGCGGGCGCGCGGGTGGAGGTGGAGGAGAGGCGCAAGCCCCTGCGTGAGGAGGTGGTTGGGGGGGAGGAGCAGCGGGACGAGGAGCAGGACGAGGATGAGGTCAGCGCTGGCGCTTTTGCAGCGGCGGCGGGCGCGGCGGTGGAGCAGCAGGTGCGGGTGGAGGAAGAGGAGGCGCGCTCGTCAGGCGATGAGCGGGAGGAGAGCCCTGCTGGCCCTGGTGAGGAGGAGGAGGAGAAGCAGGAGGAGGAGCTGCCCCGCACCGCGATACTGCGTGAGCAGCGCGAATCGGAGGACGAGGAGGAGGAGGCGGAGGAGGAAGACCAGCCAACCAAGGAGCAGCAGCGGGAGGGCAGCGACGACAGCGAGGCGGAGGAGCAGCGGCGCAGCGCCGCCGTCGCCGCCACCGAGCAAGAGCAGCAGCAGCAGCGACAGCGCGACGAGCCACCGCGTCGGGAGCCCCTGGCCCTCCTGGCGCCGCCAGCGCCCGCCCAGGAGGAGGCCCCCCCCCCCAGCCCCCAGGCGCCGCGCGCCACGCCGGCGCCTGCGCCCGCGGTGGCTGCGCGGGGCGGCACGCCCGTGGCGGTGGGCCGGGAGGGGTCTCCCCTGCCGTTGCGGGTGCGTCGGCGCCGGCGTCTGTACCGTCCCGACCAGCTGCAGCCGGGGGAGGACCTGCACGTGTACGACTTCCCCGACGGGCCGCGGTGGTCCGTGGTGCTGCGCAAGCCCTTGGCGGGTGAGGGCCACGTGGGTGCGCGCGCCTGCAGGGTGGGGCAGGGCTGCGAGGGGCGTGGCGTGCCGGGGGAATGCACGCAGCCCTGGGCGTGTGGTGCCGTTGGTGAGAACGTGGTGCGGGCGTGCGTTGCTCCGTGCGGCCGCAGGCGGCACGCTGGAGATTGTGCGGTGGGAGGGCCGGCGCATGCTGCGCGTGTGGCTGCCGCCAGGTGAGCGCCTTGTCGGCTCCTCCTGCTCCTTCTTCGCTACACAACAGGCCGCCTGCGCTTGCGCCACTCCCATATTGAGCTCAGGTGTGCTTGTGAGGTGCGGTGCGCCCACCCCCATGCAGGGTACGACAAGGCGTCTGCCCAGCTGGCGGGCGGCCTCCCCTCGGTGCTGCTGCACGACGGGCAGAACGTGTTTGGGCCCGAGGTGGACTGCGACCCACCCTGGGTCACGTGGAGGGCGGCAGAGACGGCGGCGCAGGTGGGGGGCCAACGGCACGTTGCCCTGTGCACCACGCTGCTGTGCTGCTGCTGCGAGGGCCGTGCTGACCCTGGTGCTTGTTTTTCCTGGTGTGTGTGCGCAGCTCATCACCAGCGGGCGCCTGCCTCCCTTTGTGCTCCTGGCTGTGGACCACCCGGGCCTGGCCAGGGCCTGGGAGTACACGCCCTACCGCCCCGGCACCGGCCCAGGTGCGATGTCGTGGCCGCAGCCGTCACGTGCTAAGCTGAGCGGCAGGGGGGGCCGCCGCTTGTTGTCAGGGTGGCGTTCAGCGACTCGCGCTTGATGTGTGCGGTTGGTTGCGCCCCGAGCACGCAGGTGGCTTCCGGCAGGACATGGAGGGCTGCCCGGGCGGAGGCGTGTGGGACTACCTGGAGCTGCTGGTGGACGAAGTGCTGCCCTGGGCCACTGACGCCTACCAGCTGAGCCAGCGCCCGGCCGAGCGCGCCATGGGAGGCGCCAGCTTCGGCGGCATCGCCACGCTGTGCGCCGCCATCAAGTGAGCGCGCTCGGCGCTTGGCGCGGTGGTGGCCCTTTGGGGACACACGGG
>VFQP010003172.1_pt1 | contig 17082 bp, 25 predicted proteins | sample 3512351 | NCBI WGS metagenome assembly VFQP01 (sample SAMN10412372, study PRJNA504923) | tailings metagenome | isolation source: Relicate 1 Philex TSF1 revegetated site | place: Philippines: Tuba, Benguet | collected 2017-08-29
CTTTCACTCCCCTCAGGCGAGGACTACCTGTGCCTGGGCCGCATCTCTTTGGGGCCAATCGGCTTTGCATCTCTTCTGCTTGCTTCCCCTCTCCTCAGGCGAGGACTACAACCTGCCTGGGGCTGGTGCAACGTACGTGTGTGTGCCTCTTCTCCTTGTTTGCCTGTGTCCCCAGGAGAGGACTACCCCTGCCTGGGGCGCATCGCCGTGTACAAACTCACCAAGCAGCTGTCGGGCGCGGCGCCGGGCGCCCGGGCCGGCCGGGGCCCCGCGTGGGCGCTGACGCTGGCGGCGCCGCCCGTCATCACCGCCGGACCCGTCACCAGGTGAGGAGCAGCATCCCTTTCGCGCACACCTGTGTGGGCTGGTGGGTGGCGCCGCCCGTCATCACCGCCGGGCCCGTCACCAGGTGAGGAGCAGCATTCCTTTCGCGCGCAGTTGTGGCAGCCGCGAGCGCGCTGAGCACGCTCGCCTCGCCGCCGGCAGCAGCAGGCCTGCCGCTGCGGCTGGCGACGGCGAGCCACGACGACAGCTTTTCGTACGTCGTTGCTGCTGCACGCTGGCTGTAGCTTGCATGAGTTCAAGGGCATGCTATTGGCAGCAGTTGGCAAGGTGCTAGAGCTCCACAGCCTCAAGCCGGCAACCCCCGCCGCCGCCGCCGCCGCCGCTGCAGCAGCAGCAGCAGCAGCTGCTGCCGCCCCCGCCGGGGGGCAGCAGCAGCCGCCGGCGCCAGCGCCGCCGCCGGTGAGTTGCTCCCGGATGCACGCGTCGAGCCTACGCCTTCGTGGCGAGACGCGGGCTGCGATGCTGTGCAAAGGCGCGCTTGAAGCGTCGGAACTTGTGCCGCGTCCCGACCTGGAAGAGGAACCCTAGACCCTAGACCCTGCATGGCGCGGCGCGCAGGCGACGCTGATCAAGACGGCGTTCTGGGAGTCCGGCATGCTCATCACGGGCCTGGCGGTGGTCAAGGACTTCATGCTTGTGTCGGACGTGCACCGGGGATGCGCCTTCCTTCGCTACAACGTGAGTTGGGTGTGGGATTTGCGTGTGCGAGGCTGCGCTTTCCTCCGCTACGTAAGTTGGGCACAGGGGGGCGGACCAGGGCCAGGCGTGCACGCGCTCCGTGCGCTGGGACGTTTTTTTGCTGCGCGCGAGGGCGAGGAGCGCTGGATGGGTGGGGCCAGGCGCAGGCCGCCATCCAGGTCACGGCCGCGAGGCCCCGCAGTGCACACCGCACACCGCACCCCGGCCCCCGCGCGTGCGCTTCGGGCGGCACCTGGATCTTCCCTCCCTCGTGCGAGGTCGCGTGCCGCGACGAACTGCGCCTGCCGTCGCGCAGGAGGGCGCGCGGACGCTGGACCTGCTGTCCCGGGACTTTGACCGCCACGACGTGCTGGCGGCGGGCTTTTTGGTCAACGCCGCCAAGCTCATGCTGGCCACGCCCGACGCCTCGGGCACGCTGCGGCAGTTTGAGTACGTGCGCACGTGAGTGAATGTAAAGGGGAGCGGTCGCTTGCGCTCGGGCGCGCGGCCACGCGTGAGCCGCACGCCCCGCATGCGTGCACCCTTGCTGCGACGGCGGCGTGAGTGTGGCGGAGTGTGGTTGTGGGGGCGGGGGCGCCCGCGCGACGCAGTGTGCGCGCGTGTGGGCAGGCCGCAGGAGGAGCAGCGTGGCCGTGCCTGCCGGGTGTCAACTGTATCGCTTCCGTGGTGCTTGAGCTCACAGCTGGGCAGAGCCACACGCAGCGAGTCGCCAGGAGCAGTCTTGAGCCTTGCATTGGGTCCGTGTCGCGTCGCGCGGCTTGCAGGCACCCGGCGTCGTGGTCGGGCACACGCCTGGTGGCGGCGGGCGCGCTGCACGTGGGCCAGCACGTCACGCGCGTGGCGGGCGTCAAGATGCCCACGGCCGACAACGCAAACAGGTGCGCGCACTCACGCGCCCCGCCCGCTCACGCCCCTCACTTCGCCTCGCGCTGCCCCCCCTCCGCCGCTCGCTCGTCGCCCGCCCTCAGCCGCGTCCCGCTGCTGCACGTGACGGTGTTTTGCGGGATGGGAGGGTGACGGCTGGCGCCGCGTGCTGGCTGGTGCTGCGCCGCAGGCACGGGCTGGTGGTGGCGACGGCGTCGGGCGCGTGGGGCTGCTGGGCGCCTCTGTGGGACCCGGCGGGCGTCTTGCGGCTGCAGGCGCTGCAGCGGCTCATGTGGCACGCGCTGCCGCACGCCGCAGGGCTCAACCCGCGCGCCTTCAGGTGCGCGATCTTGCTGTTTTCCTCCTTGCAAGGCGCAGTAGCCGCTGCTTGCAGTCACGTCGTGGCGGCGGGCGGCGTGGTCTTGCGGTCGGTGGGTGGAGAGGCGTTCCGGTGTGATTGACGCGGCGCGCAGGCGGCGGCACCTGCACACGCCGGCGGCGCTGGGCGGGGGCCACCACGTGGGCCCGCAGCTGCCGCCGGACCGCAACAGCGTGCCGCCGGGCGCGCAGGCCAGCCTGTTTGCCGCCACGGGCTCGATGATCCTGGACGGGGACTTGCTGTGGCGCTTCCAGCACCTGCCGCGGCCGCTGCAGGTGCGCGGGCAGCAAGTGGAGGAGCAAGTGCGCCACGTCGGGCTGTGCTTGGGGCCGCAAGGTGTGGCGCCGCCGCCGCTTGCGTGCGTGCAGGTGTCGCTGGCCACGCAGGCGGGCGCCAACACGCCCGAGCAGATCCTGCTGGACCTCTCCGCCTGGACCGTCGCCATGACGTTGTAGAGAGGGACGCATGCTCTCCTGCTCTCCTGTTGCGAGCGTGGAGCTGTCGCCGTGATGTTTGACGCAGATTCAAGCACGGCAGAGCGGAAGCGTGGCCTCGCAGCGATAGTTCCTCGAATTCGGATTGCTGCGAGGCTGCCGCCAGGCGTGGCTGCGCCCGTTGACGGGGCCCATCTCGCGTGCGGCCGCAGAGCGGGTGGACGACGTGCGGCACAACTTTGCGCAGCGTCCGTCTCCAGCCAGCGGCGATGACGAAGGCAGAAGCAGGGTGAGGCCGATTGTGCGCATCACGTCGCCAATGGCCGCGAGACGGGCGGCGCTGTGCGCACGCAAAGTCGTGATGTACGACTTCTCGATGTCAAACACAGAATGAAGCGCTGGGGAGCTCCCATTTTCTACAGTCACCGGCGCTCAGCTCCTTCCTATGGATTTGGCACGTCCTCGTCCAGCGCGGTGGGTGGGTGGGCAAGGGCAAGCGCCCGGGGCGGCTGATCGCGCGCGCAGCTTTGACGCGGCCACTGAAATCCACGCCCTGCACGCCGCAGTTGCTGCCTCTGGCGCCAAGCACAGCACCCGGGCCCGGCCAGTACGCGCTGCCGGCCGTTCCATCAGAGAAGAGTGAGCGCTCCCCGCTCTGGCGCACAGCCCGCGTGGCGTTGGTCAAGTTGTCACAGCGCAGCTCCTCGCCTTCACTGCGCTGCCCCGCAGACTCGCCCCACAAGGCGTACCTGCTCTGGAGCCGCATGCCCGAGCCACAGCCTGCGCAGCCCGGCTTCCTAGGTGAGCGATGGCGTCCGGGCACTAAGCGCATCAGCGGCCCCAGGCCACCTGGGACTGAGGTGCTTGCCCTGCGCTTGCCGCACACGCAGCCCCGCCGGGCCCCACCCGCTACACCACCTGCACGTCCTCCATGCTGGGCAAGGCGCTCCCGGTGGCGACCCTCGCGTCGCCGCCGCGGTACAGGTGAGCCGGCCAGGCAGGCATTTGGCCTTTTTGGCAGCACGACGCAGGCCCGCATGCTTGAGCACCTACAGACTGCCATGGCTGTGTGGTGCGGGTGGTGGCCGCAGCTGGTCCCGGGCGAGCACCCGCGAGGCGCGCGAGAGCGTGTACGTGAGCCGGGAGCACGAGCGCGTGGCGTACGGGAGCCAGAGCCCCGGGCCGCACACGGTGGGCCGGGAGGCCTTCTCCAGCATGGGCCGCCAGGCCAGCAGCAGCAAGCGCACCAACCCGCGCTTCGCCCAGGTGCGCGTCAGGAGGGGCATGAGCCCCGTGGGTGCGGCCGGGCCATCACTGCTCCTCCTCCATCGGCCCACTACGTCCGGCGGCTTGCATGTGCCTACTGCCCGGCGCAGGTCAAGGAGAGACGCTTCGTGACGATCTCCGACAAGCACCCCAGGCCCGGGCCCGGAAGCTACGACCCCTGAGAGACCGAGTCCTAGCCAGCCGGCAGCGTTGTAGCCCCTCAGACACGCAGGCACTCTTTTTGGCTTGATGCCCCATCACTGCCCAGCATCAACAGCAGCGTGTGCAGAGAATGCTTGCAGGCGAGGATGAATTGCAACCGCCCCAGCGGTCCTGGCCAGGTCAGTGCGTGCGATGGATCCCCACTGGGAGGTCGTCCATACGCCGAGTGGCGCTGCCCCTCCTAACATCGCCCTGACCACAGCGTCAGATCCTTCGGGAGCCAGCCTGCAAGACGCAGCGACCGGCGCTCCGTGCGACGCCTCCTAGCCCTTCTGCTGCTGTTGCTGCGGCTGCTGCCGGTGCGCCAAGGCCTTGGCCACGGACCCCTGGTCGTCCTCCACCAGCATGCCGCTCTTCCAGCAGCCCGTCGCCTGGCCCACCTGCTTGTTGGTGGCGAACTCTGCGTCCGCCGCCTGCGCCCACCGCGTGCAAGACACGCCCACCCAAACACGTGGGGCGGCGCGGCCCCACTACGAGCAACCCCGGCGGCGCTGCATGCCACGTTGACGCACCTGCGCGTTGCCCTTCCAGCCCATGTACCGCGCGAGGCTCTGCGTGCCCAGCAGCCGGCAGGTGCGGAGGCGCAGCTGCTGGTCCGTCCACTCGGGCAGGAACGACTCGGATATCTCCTTCCAGCTGCAGGAGCGCATCACGTGCGCGGATGGGGTTCATGGCGCGCGTGTGTGCGGGAGCGTGGGCTGCCAGGCAGGAGCTCCTGCGCAGCACCTGGCGCGCACCTGCCGACGCCGAACTTCTCGAGGCCCTGCGTCAGCAGCTCCCTCTCCGCGTCGCCCCAGCGGCGGTCCTGGACCAGCACCACGCGCCGCGGCCGGAAGAAGTCCTGGTTGACGCCGCCGTCGGGCAGCAGCATGCCGGGCGGGCTGAAGGCGCGCCGCATCTGGAGCACCCAGGCCTTGCGGGGGTCCGGATCAGGCTCGGGAGGAGCCGCTGGTGGCACGGCTCCCTCGAGCGGCTGCTGCCGGCGTTGATCCTGCTGGGGCTGCGAGTCCATCGCGTCGGTGGCGGTGCAGGCGTCCTCGAGAGAGGGGTCAGCAGGCGCCGCACTCATGGGCGGCTGCAGCAGTGCTGTATCAGGCTGCTCGTCCACCTCCATGGCGTTCTGGAGCGCTTTGCGCACTCCGCACATTCGAGCTGCGCGCTGTCGCATGCTGAGCCCCACCACAACTGCCCACCAGGACAAAGGAGAGCACAAGGAGCGGATGCAGGCGTGTGCAGCAGTGTGAGCACCCAGCAGGTGCAGCAGGCTTGCTCCTCAGCGAGATGACGACCCCTCACAAAGGCTATGGCGCGCTGCGGCCATACAGCGCGCCCGTCAAAGTCAGGCAGCACGTAAGCACAGGCGCCTGTGCTTCTTCTGCGGGCTGGTCGCGAGCAAATGCGCTTCTCTGTGGTCGTCTGGGGAGACCTTTGTCCACATCTCCGACTGCGCAGGTGCCCAACCCCGAGCCCCACTCCCACGTCGAGGACGTCCGACACACCAGCGAGGTCCATGACATCAATGCGCCACCTCCGATGCCGTGGCTGCGCTATTTCTTCCCACAGGCGAGTCGGGGGTACGACGGTCAGCACCACGGGAGAGAAGGGAGGAGAGCAGCACACACACGCGTGAACCATGCATGCGTGCGTGCAGGACTTTGCCGTGCGTGAGGGCCAGGAGCAGCTGCCTCCCTTTCAGCAGTTCTTCGACGTGCACGTCAACGCGCCGCTGGAGCACGACTCGGCCGTGCCTCCGCCGCCCTGGGCGCCCAACGCCTTCTTCAGGCTGTCCTTCACGCAGGCGCAGTTCGACCCCACCAAATCAGTGGTGGGTGCATGTGCTTGGGCATCTTGACCGGGTCAAACAACACGGGAGGCGCGGCTCACTGGCGCACCATGGCGCACACACCGATGCTGCTGCTCATGCTTCGTGGACAGGACGTGCCTGGGCGGCAGCCCAACATGGCCAGCCCGCTGCTGGCCGCTTCCGACATCACGGACGGCAACCGGCCGCTCTTCCGGGAGGGCGCGGAGAAGCACCTCAAGCAAGTCATGGTGCGTCGCCTCCTCGTGGCTCACATCGTGTGCAGCACGCGGAGGGTTGCGATGCAGCACCCTTGCTGCGCTCGTGTCGCCACCGCAGGACTTTAGCCGGCACGTCGCCGGCTTCAAGCCGCGGGTGTGGAAGGACGCCCTGCCGCTGGTGGACCTGCTGCGGGGCGTGCTGCTCTACCTGCTCGGCCACATGGAGGAGGGCGTCAAGGTGCGCGCCCGCCACGTCCACGCAGCGCGCACGTCAGCATCAGACGCACCACGGCAGGAGGGGGATGGCATATTCAGGATGCAGGGACACAGCACCCGGCGATTGGTTCGCCCGCCGCCGCATTCCTGTGCGCAGCTGGCGCGAGAGTACGCCACACGCGACGCGCTGGCGGCCCAGGAAGCGGACCGGAAGCTGGTGCGGGAGCAGGCGGCGGCCGAGCTGGCCCGCACGCGCGAGCAGTGGGACACCGAGGCCGCGGCGAGCGCCGCCGCGCTCAAGGAGCAGCTCAGGAAGCAGCTGGTGAGCGGGAGGTGATGGGGGTTGGCGGGTGGGACGCCTGAGGGGTGCAGGACATCACCCAGCCGTCGCACCTTGTGATCTGTCACAGGCGGACGAGCTGGCGGGGCAGATGAGGAGCCTGAACGAGGAGCGCGAGCGGTGGGCGCAGAAGGCAGCGGCTGGCGAGGCAGCCATCAAGAAGCTCCAGGAGGCGAGTGTGTGTGCGCGCGTCAAGGGGGGAGCAAGGGAAGGTGGATGGGTGGAGAGGCCATCGCTGCACCACACATTCCGCCATGTCTCACCTGACCTCGGGTGCGCAGAGCGAGGCGCAGTTGGAGCGGCACGTCGCCGCGCTGGAGTCGCAGCTCGAGGCGCAAAAGGCAGACTCGGAGCGGCTGCTGGCGGCGGCGCGCGCCGAGGCGGCCGAGGCGGCCACCGAGGCGCAGTCGGCGCACGAGGGGCTGCTCGCGGCGCGCGACTGCATCCTGAGCGCGCTGCAGGCCCGCACGCGCCAGGAGGTCGTGCAGGTGCGCTCTTCGCACTGCACACTGGCCGCGCCGAAGGACGAGACGCACTCGCCGCGCTCCGACACGTCCGCTTCCCGCGACTCGCTCAATCGCGCAGGTGGCGGTGGAGGCGGTGGCGAGCACGATGCCGGGCGCCGCCGCGTATGTCAGCGAGGTGGCCACGGCCGCGTCTGCGGCCAAGGGGGCCAGCGCGTCGGACGGCAGCCTGGCACTGAGCACGCTCACGCAGGCCGCCGAGACGGACGAGAGCCTGGCGGCCGCGCTGCGCGGCTTCGGCGACTGCGCGCTGCTCCGCAGCCCCACGAGCGCCGGCGTGCTGCAGCCCACCGGCCGACCCTCCTTCAAGGCAATCAAGGAGCAGTCCCTGCTCCACTTCGTCGCCGCCACGCCAGGGCAGGTAAGCGTTCTGCCCCGGCCTCGCATGCAGCGTCAGTTCTGCGGCTCCTGAGCGCACACTCAAGCACACTCAAGCGTGACCTGTCGTCGCCCGCCGCCGCATCGCTGCAGGAGTTCCTGGTGGGCACCACGCTCCAGTGGCCGCAAGGCGTCTCGTGGCCAGCCGTCGAAGCCGGCGCCGAGGTGCGCCGCGGCATGCTGCTGAACCACAGTCCCATGCCACAAATGCCAGCCTCTCTGACTCACACTCGCCATGCCAAGCTGCCCACCCCCCTCCCTCTGGCAGGTGCACGTGCCGGACGTGGCGCGGAAGGACGGCGTGTGCTTCCTGCGCCCCAACGGCGCGCCGCCCAGCGGAGGCACCTACCTGGCGCTGCCCATCGCCGGCGTCGACGGCGAGACGGTGGGCCTGCTGGGCATCGACACGGTCGCCGGAGCCGACGGCGGCGGTGGCGGCGGCGGCGCCGGTGCGCCTTGCGCTCGCCCTTCTCCGCGCACGACACGACGTGAGACGGAAACGCATCACGCCTCACCCTGGGTTTTGTGTGGTGCGCATGGTGTGTATGCAGAGGCGGGCCCGCTGCAGCTGGGCGAGGAGGACGCCGACTTTCTGCGCGCGCTGGCCAAGGCCATCAGCGACGCCGTGGTGCAGGACCAGCAGGCGCTGGCCACGCTGGTGGACCAGGTGCACGGGCACAGGGGTAGCACCGCAGCACGCGCCCCTGGGCATCCAGCACGCCCCAGAAGCCAATGGGCTCAGCAAGCGAGTCCTCGGGAAACGCCCTGATGGTGTACAGCGCCGTGGCAGCATGACCCTGATGGTGTGGCCGGTGGTGCGTGCGGATGTGGGCGTGGCGCAGGCGAACATGTCTGCCAGCACGGTGCCGTCCACGCCCACCGCCTCGGCGCCCGCCGACCCCGAACGGTTCGCCGACCTCAAGAACGGCAAGCAGCTGCTCAAGGTGCGCGCTCCGTCAGCACTTTCAGCTGCAGACACGCGCCCTGAGCCCAGGCCGGAGCGTGCATGCGGGCGCGCGTCCCTCTGCCTGCCCGGCATTCCAAAGCGTGACGTGCGCAAGGGCTCTCCGCGAACGCTGCGGTGGTGGTGTTTGCGCAGGACGCACTGGCCACGCTGAGCGCGCTGAGCGACGAGGAGCTCGAGGCGTTCCGTGGGATGGACGCGCCGTCCGAGGCGACGCTGGCCGTCATGCGGGCGGTGCTGGCGGCCGCCGGCCAGGTGCGGCCGGGGGAAAGCCGCCGCTCACTCGCCCCGCACGCTCGAGATCGCCTCCCTTCGAGTTGGTGCATGCCCAACGTGCGTCTGCGCCGAGCGCGTGCGACTTAGCGCGCAGGTGGACGACGGCACCTGGGCGTCGGTGCGGGGCCTCGTCACGCGCGAGTTGCTGGAGCGCCTCTCCCGCCTGGACCCCGAGGTGAGGGCCGGGACCCCTGCCATGACGCGGAGAGCGAGGAGGGCCGGAGATCCCTGTTGGCGACGGTGGCCGGGACGAGGATCGCCGCGCCCGGCCTGCTTGTTGCCCGGCCTGCTTGCCACGCAGGGCGCGTGGGCCGAGTGGAACGCGCTGTGCACCACCATCCAGCCCGTCATTGTGGCCGAGGCGCACGCCGGCGCCAACCTGGACGTGCTGCTGGGCGGAAGGTGCGCGTGGGCCCGGGCCGCTGCGCGCGCAGACGCGTGCCGTCAGAGTCGTGCCGAAGCGGCGCGCTCGCGCTCGCCTCATGCTGTAGGCTGCTTGCTCGCCTGTCTGTTCCCGCAGCAACGAGCTGCAGGTGGACGACGAGGAGGTGAGGAGCGGGGAGAGCAGCGGCCCTCCACGCGCTGCCATCGTCGCCCCGGTGCGAGCCAGCTGTAAAGATTGTTCACGACGGTGCCCAATGCCATGTGGGAGTGCGCAGGGCGCCGAGGTGCTCAAGCAGGCACAGGAGCTCAAGGCCAACAGCGTGACGCACGCGCTGGCGCGCTGGGTCGCCGCCGTGCGCAAGGTGCGGGCGGCGGCGCCGCCTCCGTCGATGTCAGCGGGCTCGCGGGGAAGAGCCAGCAGGGCGCGACTCGCGAGTCCTCCTCCAGATCCCGAGCGCCTCCCCGTTGGTGGCCCTGAGCGCAGATCTCGGCGGCCAAGGAGGTGCAGCGCGCCGCCGAGGCGGCGCTGCAGCGCGCCAACGCCGCGCTGCTGCGCGCACTGAGCGGCGAGGGCGGCGTTGGCGGCGCTGGCGGCGCGGCCGGCGGCCGTGGCGGCGAGGGCGCCGGCAGCAACGCGCTGCAGGAGCTCAAGTCGTACCGCGTGCCGCCCAGGAACAGCTTTGCCGTGCTGCAGGTGCGGGGACCACATCCCTGCACACGCCCTCCAGCAGTGCAGCCTCGCTGTCTGCAAAGCCAAGCGTTGGAGCTTCAACAGTGTGTGCGTGCGCCGTGGGCTGGCGGATGTGCCATGGCGTGGCGTGGCGCAGGCGGTGCTTCAGCTGACGGGCCACTCGGACGACGACTGCCGCAACTGGGGGCGCATCCGCGTGCTCGCCTCGTACAAGCTGGTCAAGCAACTGACCGAGCTCAAGCCAGCAAAGGTCCCGCCAAAGGTGCGGGACCTTTGCTGCTGTGTGCACGTGCAGGGCTGCGAGGGCTGAGGGAGGCCAGGGTTGCTGAGCGTGGTGGCGCGGTGGGCGTCGTGGGTGGTGCAGGTGCTGTCCAGCATCAGGAGCGGCATCCGCGACATGGACGAGGCGGACGTGCGCAAGGAGAGCGTCGCGGCGCTCGCGCTCTTCAGGTGCGTGGCACGTGCTGGGGGGCGCCTCTGCCCTGCCGTCTCCAGGCGTGCTTTGCGATGATGTCTCGTGTGTGTGGCCCCGGTGTTGCTCTGGTGGTGGTGTCGCCGCAGGTGGCTCAGGAACTTTGTGCGCTGCGGCCAAGTGCTGGGGGAGGCGGCGCAGTGACCGGACACAGTGCGCATCGCACAGGTTGAACGCCCACAGGGTGCCATTAAGAGAAATCTCCCCGGATACACGCAGCCTCAGGTTCAAGGAGTGCGCACTGATGGGCCGTGCATCTCCACCGTTGAAGGAAAGCACGGGACAGGGAGTATTGCAAGTATGAAACCGTCGAGGTGGGCCGCAAGTCCAACGCTCCAATGCGCACTGCCGCGACCGGGCTGCACGTGCATACCCAAGTGGGTCACCCGCCCAAAGAGCGCAGGAGGGCCAGCCAGCGCCAAGGTCAGAGCGTCTGGCTGAAGCTGGCGCCGCTCGTGAGGCGCCGCCGCCCGTCCAGCTGCGTGCGGAAGGCCTCGCTGACGCACAGCGGCAGCTCGCGCGAGCACTCGTGCCAGCGCCACATCTGCGAAGCAGGAACCCACACACGGGCGCCTCAGCATGTCGCTCCGGCACATGTGCAACTCAGAGGTGGCCAGGGGCTGCCTGGGGAAGACTCACGATGGCGGTCTTGGGGTACCCCGAGTCGGCCCAGATGAGGCAGCGGGCGCGCGCCATGAGCAGCAGGTCCACGAACGTGTTCCAGTGCGCCTCGTTGCTCTTGTTCTTGGCGTCGCCAATGTGGTGCGCCTCGCCCAGCGGGCCCACCACGCCGCCGAGCATGCCCTGGCGCACCATGTTCCGCAGCTCGAAGTGGTCGGTGATGAACGCGACCCGATGACGGGGCGCCGCCTCCGCGCAGCGCGCCGGCCCCGGCTGCCTCGCGCGCCGGCCGCCGACCGCTTCCTCTCCTGATTCTGCCCCCTCCGCTTCCTCCTCCTCCTCGTCGTCAGGGTCCTGCTGCCAAGGCGCGAGGCCGCCCTCGTCCTCCTCCGCCGCCGCCGCCGCAGCGTGCTCGCCGTCGGCGTCGTCGCGGCTGCGCCTGAGCGTGGGCCGGCCGGTGCCGAGCCGCGGCCGCTCCTCGTCAGCCTCGCCGGCGACGATCTGCGCGTGCTCCGAGTCGAGCGCGGCCCCCCCACGGATGTCGTCGTCGTTGTCCTCCTGCCGAAGCGCGCGGCGGTGGCGCCTGGGGTTGGGCCCACCCGACGAGAGCGCGTTCGGCCGATCGGCGGGCGACAAGGCGGACGTGGCGACGGTCGCGTTGCTCTCCTCCTGCTGGATGGCCCGCAGCATGTGCCGCGAGCAGTCCCAGGCGGCCATGACCGCGTGGAGCGCCGGCGTCGCGCCAAACCTGCAGCAGGGCGAGTGAGCTTGGCCCGAGCTGTGTGAGCTCTGTGCGGCGCTGCGCGCGTGGCAAAGCGCGCGCGGCTGATGTTGGGTGCGGGCGGCAGGGTGGGTGGAGGAGTTGCGCCGCACCTGTTCTGCAGTCCCGGCTCCCCATCCATGTGCGCCATGCGGAGGTGCACCGCCACGAACGACACGTTCAGGCTGCCAAACATCTCCTTCTGCGCGCACCACACAAGCCAACACAGGGCGGCCCACGCATGTGCCCACGCGCTCTCTCTTTACTTGACGAGTGCAGCGTCCCATCCTGATCCCACAGTACCCGCCAAACCGCACACGCGTTGCATCGGCGCAGCCAAGCGTGGTCACCCACCCACCTGCACTTGGTCGGTGCGGCGGTTGAGCTCCTCCGAGGGCCGGAACAGCGCCTTCATGAGCAGGTGCGTCACGTAGCTCACGCGCTCAAACTGCACGCACAATCCCAACGTGAGGTGCAGGCGGTCTGCGAGGCTCTTCCCAGGTGAACGACCATCCCTGGGTGCCCCAGAAGTGAGGATCGGTTGCGCCGCCCCAACCAGCAGGCGGCGCGTGGCAGCTGTCATGGGGCACGCGCTGCCTCTGGCGGCGTGTGGTGGGCATTGGCGGTGGTGCAGCCACGCAAGGCAGGGCGAGCCACGCACCGGCGGCATGTCTGGCGGAGTGACGCGCCCGTTGAAGTGCGTGGTGCTGCGGGCGGCACGAGGCGCGCAGGACGCGAGGAGCGCGACGTTCGGCACACGGCGCTGGCGCTGCACCCCGCCGGACGCCCCTCGCTGTGCGCCCCGCCTAGCAAGCCCCTGCGGCCCACGGCTGCTGCCGCCGCGTGCAAGGCGGCCTCCCTGCGGCCCTAGGGGCGTCCGGTCCAATCGTGCCTGAAAATGCTGCCTCCAGCGCGACTCACTGGACCATCCAGATGCGGTCGTCGCCGCCGTCGGGCGGCTTGAAGCTGACCACGTCGCCGGCCACGCCCCAGCCGTGCAGGATGATGGAGGTGGTGAGGTCCAGGCCGAGGCCCTCAAGGCTCCAGTTGATCTCAGCCGGCTCGAGGAAGGTGTCGAGCGGGCCAGGGGACTCCCACGCCACAAGCAGCACCCTGGGAACGGCGTGGACAGGGGGTGGGCCGGGGACGGCAGGGCAGCAGCGAGCCCGAGTGTGTGTGTGTGCATCTTGCGTCAACGGTGCGGGCCACGCCCGCATCATGCAGGAAGGAGACGAGTGTGCAGCCGCGCTGTGGGCCCCGCGTCCCTGTGCCCAGGCAGCCGCTGCGTCCTGCTCCTCGCTTGCGGCTACTGCTAGACCTCAGCGCCCTGCTGCGGTGGCGTTGCGCCGTTTCCCGGCGTGCGCGCGTCGAGCTGCGCGCACCTCTTGTGGATGCGCGCGATCATGAGGATGTAGAGGATGCCGCGCAGTCGGTCGCCGAGGCCGCCGCAGGGGCAGCACCACGTGTTGCACGTGGCCACGACGTACTTGGCGCCTGGCTGCCCGCGGTTGGCCTTGTGGAACGCGATGTAGTCGGTGAGCCAGAGCGGCGTCTGCTCCGGGCTGTCAAAGTCCACCTCCTCATCCTGCACCGCTCACGCAAGGTGAGGAAGCGAGGAGCGGCGCGGGACGCTGGTCAGGGCGCTGCCGGCCGCTGTCTCTCTGCTGGCGGCACGGTAGCTGGCGCGCCCGCCGCCCAGCCCAGCAGCAGCTGGGGCGCATCCCAGACGTCCAAGCAGCTGCACGCCGCTGTTGAAGCAGCCGCGCGCTGCTCACCTGCTCCGCCGCTCGGGTGTGCACGAACTCGATTTCGTATCCCTTGCCCACGGCGTCCGCGCTGGTGTGCTGGGTGATTGCGGCGGCGCCGCCAAGAAGCAGCGCCACCGCCAGCCCGGCGAGCGCCGCCAAGCGTGCACGCATTTCTCCGCTTCGCTTTCCTTGTATTCCTTCTGGTGTGCTTCCCGTTCTGGCGTCTCCCTTGCATCATGCGACAGCCGGCCAGCTCGAACGCACGAACTGCCGTGCTCGGGCCGAAGCTCGGTGAGCCAGTTTGCTTGTACTGGCGCTGGTCGGCACACAAGGCACACACATAGATAGAGCAGTGCGCACGGAGGCCAGAAAGCAGTGAGCAGGGCGCGGATACTGGCGCGGCGCAGTGCAGCAAGATATAGGGCAGGCGCCCAAGAATGCGACAGAGCCTGATGAAGATGAAGACGCGATGAAGGGCGGACGCATACATGTCGACCGCACGCGCGAGGATCCCTACTGGATCCAGGTGACCGCTACGCTGCGTCAGTGCTCACTCCCACGGCGTGGCAGGCACCACGCTCGCCTCCCTCTCTATCTGCTGGGCGGCGTGGCGCGTGAGGTGCCGGGGCGTGGTGTCTGCGGCCCACCAAAGCGCGCGCCGCCGCCGCCTCGCCCGGCCGTGAAGGTGGTGGTTGAACGTGTCCCGCACGCAGACCGACACTTCGCGTGAGCACTTGTGCCACCCCCACATCTGCGAGAGCAGCAGGAGCAGCAAGGTGCGGAGGCACTCACGGTTGCGCGGGCTGCACCGGGGCGCACCCAGCCAAGTGCCGCCGGCCCCGCCACGCCCAACGACGCACCATCGCCGTCTTGGGGAAGCCAGAGTCGGCCCACACCAGGCACCGCGCGCGCGTCAGCAGCAGCAGGTCCACGAACGTGTTCCAGTGCCGCGTGTCGTTGCCCTTGATCGTGGCCTGGCTGATGTGGTGCGCGTCGCCCAGCGGGCCCACCACGCCGCCCAGGAACCCCTCCCGCACCATGTGCCGCAGCTCGTAGTGGTCGGTGATGAGCAGCACGCGCTGCGCGCGCTGCGGCGGCCCCGCCGGCCCGGCGCGCGCCGCCAGACGCCGCGCCGCGCCCCACGCGCGCGGCCAGAGCGCGCCGAGCAGGCCACCCGCCGCCGGATGCGCGGGCCGCGTCCCCTGCGGGAGCAGCTCCCGCTCCCGCCGCGTGGTCTTCAAGGCCGCCGTGCTGGTGCTGCCCTGCGCGCCGCCAGCGCCGCCGTGGCCTGCGACGGCGGCTGCCCGCTGCATCTGCTCGGCGTGGATGGCCCGGGCCATGCGGCGCGCGCACTGCCACGCCGCCATGACTGCGTTGAGGGGGGAGACCTGGCCGAACCTGCAGCGCGCGCGACGTGTGCGGCGTCGCAACAAGCGCGAGTCAGTTAGGCGCACTGACTGCTGCGAGCCAGGCCTGTCGTGGGCGTGGGCGGCGGAAGCAGCGCCGCACCTGTTTTGCTCCTCTGGCTCCCCGTCCATGTGAGCGAAGCGCAGGTGGATGGCCACAAAGTCGTTGTCCAGGCCCCCCATCAGCTCTCGCTGCGCGCACGCGTGCGACGATGGCACAGGGTGGGTGCAGTTTGGTTGTCACCGTCGGCCTACGCCGACTGTGGCTCAGGTGTGGTGTGGCCTGCCCTCCCGTGGGGGCCCCTGACCTGCATGGCGTCGGTGCGCTGCAGCAGCTCCTCGGACGGCCGGAACAGCGCCTTCATGCACAGGTGCGACGTCCAGCTCACGCGCTCAAACTGCAGTTGAGCGGAGCAGCGCCAGGGAGAGCACACGGAGAGCGGTTAAGAGAGCCCCGAGCTCGTGCCAGGCTCAATTGTGTCAAGGGAGCAAGCGCTTGTTTGCGCAGCTCTGCTGCCGCCGCCGCTGCCGCCGCCGCCGCCGCACCTCTGGCATGTCTGGTGGGAGGCCCTTGCCGTTGAACAGCGTGGTCCTGCGGGGGCGCGCAAAGTGCACACGGTTTTGGGCGAGAGCACATGTCGCCGCATCACACGCGCAGCACGAAAGCTCCACACAAGCCCTCCTGCGCTGCGCCCCGCACCAGATGAGCAGGTGCTTGCCGTCGGCCTTTGGCGGTGGGTTGAAGGCGCTGGCGTTGGCGAACTCGTGCATCAGGAAGGCGTCCGCCACGCTGACGTTGAGCTCTGGGGTCAGCCTCCAGTCGATTTCGCTGGGCGCCAGGAAGGTCTCGAGAGGCCCGGGCGACTCCCAGTGGATTAGCAGCACCCTGCTCACATGCGCAGGACATGCGGCTCCCACCGCCCGTGAACCTACTGTTTTCTCCGTGCTGAGCACCCTCGAGAGCCCTGAGCACACCCTTGCGCTCACAGTCTGTGCATCCTGGCGATGATCAGCGAGTAGATGACGCCCCGGATGCGGTCGCCCAGCCCCTCGCAGAAGTACCTGCAGGACAAGACGGGGCGGCGAGGGTGAGTGCGCGCCGCACGCGCCGCGTCAGTGTGATGCTCCATCATGCAGGCGCACTGTGCTCACTTGGGGGAGCAGATGTGGATGAGGTAGCGCGTGCCCGGCTGGCCACGCGCGGCTCGGTGGAAGGCGATGTACTCGGTCAGCCATCGCGGCGGCGGGCCCTGCTCCGAGTGGACGTCCACCTGCCACTGGTCTGTCTCCGTGCTGTTGAGCAGCGCCAGGTCCTGGGCCAGCGTGTGGCCCTCCAGAGGCGCGTCGGCCGACGCAAGCGCGGCGCTCCTCGGAGCCAGGCAGGTAGCGCCCAGCACCACAAACAGCGCAAGCCAGAGGTAGGAGCGTGACGCCCTGCACATCCTGTTGGCTGCTCCGTTGCTGCTGATGGTGTTGCTTCTGCTCGCCCGGCTTGCGGTGGTGTGCGCAAACAGCAGTCGGATGAGCGGCCTTCACCAAGCTGGGGTTCGGCAGGCTGCGGCACGCTTCTCACCGGCGCCCACACGCGCACGTGCTGCCACGCACGCGCGCTGCTGTCCTCTGAGCGCACCATCTGCTTTTTCGAGGCCTAAGCCCTGTCTCGGCCCTGTCTCGACTGCGCGATCGGCTCGGTGCCTCAACATGCGCTCGCTGTTGATGCGCGCGCTGCTGCAGCGATGCGCCGCGCTCGGCCCAGCAGCGTGCTCTCCCGCAGGCGCAGCAGCAGCCTGCTCGCAGCTGCAGGGAGCGGCTCAGTATCCAGCAGCAACTGAGCAGCAGCAGCATGCCCACCACGGCGGGATGCATCAGAGGCGGTGGCACGCCGGCGCTGCAGCCGCGTCGGCGGCGACCACCAGCCCCTATGCAGCATCCGTCCACCTGCTGCTCCACTCGCACCCGCTACACCACGCCGCTGGCTCTGCTGGGTGGCACCACGGCCAGGGGGCGCTGATGGAGGCGGGGCGCTGGGCGCGCGCGTGCAGTCCCGTCGCTCCTTCAATCTTGGCGCTGG
>VFQP010003173.1_pt1 | contig 17076 bp, 21 predicted proteins | sample 3512351 | NCBI WGS metagenome assembly VFQP01 (sample SAMN10412372, study PRJNA504923) | tailings metagenome | isolation source: Relicate 1 Philex TSF1 revegetated site | place: Philippines: Tuba, Benguet | collected 2017-08-29
GATGACGGCGCCTCTTCCCGCGCTCCCCGCCCCCTCCCAAAACGCCCCGTGACTCTCTCTGTGTCGACGGTGGTGGTGGTCCACGCTGGTGTCTCTCGTCTGCAGGAGGTCCGCCGCGTGCCCTGTCTTGGTGGTGTGGCGTCGTCCTGCTCCGTGTCAAATGCTATGGGGCGCTGCTGCATCTGATCTGCCGCCGTGCCCGCCAACCTGGAACACAAACCCCTCCCCCTGTGGCTGCGCTTGCTGCGACGCCCAGGAAACGGGGTAGGGCAGGAGGGGCGCGGACCGGGAGGGAGGTTTACCACCAGCACTGCCTCGTGCTGCGTGCGCTGCATCGTCGTGACGGCGTGTATGTCTCAGTTCCCAGGACTCTTGCTTGCTTTCTCTGCTGCAACTCGATTATCAGCGACCTGAGACCAGAGCGCTCCGGGCAGCAAGCAGCGGTGCACCCAAGCGGCCCAGGCGCCATCCCTCAGCCCTCAGCCCAGCGCCATGCCCCGCCTGGCAGGGCTGGGGTCACCAGGGCTGGCAGACTCGGCGCGCCACGACACCTGCTTCCTTTCTGCCATGCTCTGCGGTTGCATTGCCCTGTTGAGGCCGTCAACGGCAAGCACACAGGTAGGTGACGAGGCCCGATGCATGCAATAAGCGCAACCCAGCGATGCAGCACGGTCATCAATGGCAGCACGTCATCGACGGCGCCCCGCCGCCCAGCCGCGGCACGGGCGCCTGGCCCTGCCCCTCCCCGCCGGCCGCCGCCGTGGCCACGGCAAGGCCCCCGCCGCGCCCGACCCGCGTGAGGCGCGCCGCGTAGTCCCGCTGCTGCTCCAGGCACGCGCGCAGCACCAGCACACCCGCCTGCTTGTGCAGCACCTGCCAAGACGCACACGCCGCGCCACCAACGAACACCATGCTTTGCAGGAGGTGCCTAGCGCTCCCGCCGCGTCCGCGCCTGTTGCTGGGCGCAGCAGCAACGCGGTTTCTCCCCCGCCGCTGGCAGCATGGTGACATCGGTGCGGCGCTGTGTGCTCTGGGCCTCGACGCGAGCGTGCCCAACCCGCCCTGGGAGGAGGCGCGCAGCAGGAAGGGCTGGAGACGTGCGCGCAATCACGCACCGCGTTGTAGTTCTTGCAGCTGATGTGCTGCGTGCACATGGGGCAGCCCTTGGTGAGGCGGCAGGGGCAGCCCTCGACCAGCGCCAGCGCGCGCTTGAGCAGCTCGTGGAACAGGGGCGCCGCCTGAGACGCAGCGTGCAGCAAGGGTCGACATGTGACTCGCAGCTGTTGTGCTCGCGCGACGAGCAAACAGTTCGTGCGCGGCGCAGACTGCCTCCCAGGCTTGCGTATGGCTCGTCGCCCAACGCCGAGCGCAAGCCCTCGCGCGCACTCGCGTTCCCGCATCCCCACGCCAAGGAAGCTCGCGGGCTCACCTGCACGGCCAGGCCGATGCCGCCCGGGTGCTTGTCGAACATGAGCAGCCTCTCGGGTCGGTAGCGCGAGTCGTAAGGGTTGTCGCACTCGGCGCCCACGTCGTGCGGGTCGCACGTCACCAGCAGCGGCAGCACGTTGAGCACGGCGTGCGTCGCCGCGTGCACGCCGTCGCGGAACGCCAGGCCCGCCTCGGCGCAGGCGGCGCGCGCCGCCAGGGGCACGCGAAGGTACGCCGCCTGTGATGGATCGCAAGCGAGTGAACAAGTGTGAGCTTGTTGGCTGTCTGCGCGCCAGTGTTCGCGGCCGCCGAGCGCGCCTCCCTGCTTCGCTGTCGCTGCTGAGCGATGCCTCCTCAGGTCGCGCGAATCGCCCGACCCCTACCACCGCACAAAACTCGCACCTGCGTCTCGTAGCGCACGTCCGGCAGGAAGAGGTCCACGGAGTCAAACACCTGGCCCGTGCCCTGCATGGAGATGGCGGAGGTGCGAGATGACGCAATGGGTGCGTGACGTCAGACGCGCAGCAATCCTCGCTTCTTGAGGTGCGCAAGCGCCGAGCGGTGAACGCCAAACGGCGACTTACGCACCTGCCAGACCCGGTGGAAGCCCAGGTACCGCACCGTCACCAGCGCCTGCTCGCAACGCGCGTCGGTCGGCGGGGGCCACACGCCCCACTCGGACAGGCTCTCCTCCTCGCCCCCGACCCCAGGACCCACGCCCGCCTGCCCGTGCTCCTGCTGCTGCTCCTGCTGCTCCTGAGCCCCAGCCACACCCGCGACCGCCTGCTGCTGCGGCTCCTCGCCGCCGCTGTTGCCTGCGCCCGCACCCGCATGCCCTCGCTGCTGCTGCTGCTCCTGATCGACGCTCACACCCTCAGCCGCCGGCTGCTGCCCATCCCGGCGCGAAGCCGCCGCCCGCCGCAGGGACGACGCTCCCGCCGCCGCCGCCGCCGCTGCCGCCGCCGCCGCCGCTGCCGCCGCCGCCGCCGCTGCCGCCGCTGCCCTGCCCTCCTGTCCTCTCACCAGAGGCGCCGCCCCAGCCGACCCACCAGCCGCCTCCACCTCCATCTCCTCCGGCCCTCCCACTTCCGCCGGCATCGTCGCCGCCGCCGCCGCCATAGCGCTTCCGCCCTCTCCGTCCCCTCCCCCCACGCCTCCTGCTCCTCCCGCCCGCACGCGCGACTCCACCTCCATGTCCGCCCTCCGTGCCCCCAACGGCCCCATGCCGCCGCCGCCGACGCTGCCCGCGCCCGCGCTGCCCGCCGGCGCCGCCATGGTGAGGGCTGAGGAGGGCTGGTCAGGGTTGAGGCGGGGCGGCGGCGGCGGCAGCGCCAGCAGCGGCGGGATGCGCGCGCGCAGCGGGCGGTGCTCCTCCCGCACCGCCTCGTCCGCCCTGTCCATGGCGAGCCCTAGCCCAAGCCCTGAGCTGGTCCCCGGCGCCGGCGCCGGCGCCGGCGGCGGGGCTACGGACCCTGCGCACGCACAGCGCCGCCACAAATGACTTGCCACCTGAAGGCGAGAGAGCGCCTGCGTGATGACACCGGTCGGCGTGCGTGACGTGACCGTGGCGTCTTCTCTTTGCGTCTTTGCTGCTGACCTGGGGGCGAGAGGGGAGGGGGTGCGGCCGGCCGGCGGCGGCCGCCGCCCGCGTCCGCGCCCTCGGCTAGGGCTTGCGCCGCGGGCGCGGGGGCGGAGGAGGGCGGCGCCGCCAGGTAGGCGAGCGAGGAGCCCGTGGTGTACACGTCCGTGTAGTCGCGCACCTGCGCCCATGCACGCACGGGGCTTAGGGTTTGGCGACATGGCGACAGGTCTGTGCGCAGGGTGCAACGCCACGCGGAGGGCCTGGCAGGGGGCGCATGTGCACAGGTCTAGAGCAATTCTCCATGCGGGCGTGAGCCCTGAGCCCAAAGCCCCAAGCCCTCTTTGGGCTCCCCACCTTGGTGTAGTACTTGACGTCCACGGGGCGCACCACGGCGACGCGGCTCGCCAGGTCCAGCTTCTGCGCGCACGGAGAGGGCGAGGGGGCTTTAGGGCTTGCGTCGTGGGAGGAAAGCCGCGCAGGAGAGAAGGGTCTCAGTCATCCACCTCGACCTTGCTCATTTGCCTTCTGAAGTCAGAGTCCCATCTCACCCGCACCTCTTGCCACGTGTGTCCCCCGCAGGGCTGCCCGTCCCACCTCATCCTCACCATCCTCTTCACACGCGTGAACGCCCCCCACCCTCACCTTGCACAGGTAGGGCCGCCTCGCCTCACCTCCCCATCAACTTCACCCCTCCACAAGTCACACCCTCCCTCACCTTGCACAGGTAGGGGCGCCCCTGGTACATGTAGATGGCCCCGTCGTAGACCTGGTAAAACACGTTGGTCATCTCCACCTGCTCCAGCACCTGCGCACGGCCAGGGCACGCGCCGCACGCGCATGGGCTAGGGCTTGCCAAGACGCCAGAGCCGTGCTCTGCCCAGCCGGGCCGGCGGCGGCACGCGGTCTGTCCGCACACGCCGGGGGTGGCGCATGCTCTGGCCTGGGCTGGTGCCTGCTCTTCCTCACTGCTGATCCTTGCTGCCGTGCAACGGCGGTGAACCGCCCCCCCTCGATCAGCACACACGCACGCAAGCCTTGGGTCGGCTGTCCGAACGCGTTCAAAACGCGAGCGGCAGCGCGCGCCGCGCACCTGCCCCGTGCCCTCCAGGACAATGTCGTAGTGCGTGTCGTCAATGGTCCGCAAGCTGACCTGGGACGCCGGCACCTCGGCGCGGCCCACGTAGCAGAGCGGCGCCGTGGCGGGTTGCGGCCACCGGGGCGCGCGCCGCAGCAGGCCGGCCTCCACCAGCAGACCCGCCGACCCCTGGCGACACAGCAGGAGCAACGCACACGAAAAAGGAAAAGGAAGGGGTGTTCACCCTCGTGTGGGAGGCTAGAAATGACGAGAAGAGTCGGCACGCTGGCAGCTGCCAGCGTGATGGGGCCGAGCACCGCTTTCGCGACGGCGGCGCGAGACGTGAGAGCTGTGGCTGCGAGGTGCGCCTGTAAGCTGGGGCAGCCAACCCTAGGGCTCCCCCAACCCTAGGGCTCCCCAAACCCAAGGGCTCCCCACCTGCAGGCGCGGCCCAAACAGCTGCTCGTCGCGCCCGCCCGGCGTCACGTCCACAGGCAGCTCGTGCGCGGCGCACACCAGGTGCTGCTGCACCACGTGAGGGTTCTGCACGTCCACCTGCATGCGCCGCAGCGAGGGTTTTGGGGGGGGCCACAACGCCGCACCGCTCAGCTCACTCGATGCTCTTCCCCCAGCCGGACGCCAGCTTGCGCCGGAGCTCCTACGCTGCCGTTTTCCACCCGTTGCAAGGCCTCAGTGGTAAGCCCTAAGCCCTAAGGGCATGCATGCATGCACGTGCCTGGGCGTGCTCGACGGGCCGGCGGAAGAGGTGGTCCGGGTGCGCCATCATGTACTGGTCCAGGGGGCTGTCAAAGGCGACGTAGATGGAGACGGAGGACTGCTCGCGCCGCCCGGCACGCCCCGCTGCGGCCACCACCAGGCGGCGGGCGCGCGCGGGCACGGGCGGCGTGTGAGCGCAGCATTGCGGAGCAAACCGGCGCGCAGGGGGGCAGGTGGCCAGGTGGGCAGGGACGTGCGTGAGGGCGTGCATGAGGGCAGGTGCCCCTTGACCACGCCCATGACCGCACGCACAGTGCACGCCTGTGGACCAGAGCCGCCAGCGCGAGCAGCCTGACGCCCCTCACACAAGCAGCGCTCGCACGCACCTTGCTGCCTGAGCGAGGCGAGCGTGCCCTGGAACCCCAGGTGCAGCGTGGCGTCCAGCCCGCCAATGTCCACGCCCAGCTCCAGCGCGTTGGTCGCCGTCACGCCCAGAAGCCGCCCGCTGCGCCGGCCACACGCGCACCGCCGCACCGGCGAGCGTGTGGACGCGTTCCACCGTTCGCCTCCGCTCCCCTCTCACTGGCATCGTACTCGTTGGCCTCTCGCCCCACACGCGTGCACAGCGCGACGTCACGCGCACCGCCCGCCAACATGCCCTTCCCTATGCCCCTCCCTTTCCGTTGTCCTTGGCTTTTCGCTGCGCCTCTGCGCCCTGTGCCCCTCTGCGTGACAAGAGGCGCACTGTGCGGCCTCTTCCCCCCGCCCGCTCTGCTTGCCCCAGGCACAGCGAAGCAACCCTGGCCTCTCCTAGGCAGGCCTCCAGCCAACCTCGGGCGCAGCACCACCCCCAAGCACGCCAAGTGCCCACCTGTGCAGCCCCTGCTCAATGTCGCGCCGGTCCGCCGGCGCGTACCCCCCGCGGTACACCTGCATGCGCGAGGGCTCAGGCCAGGGCTTGCACCACTGCACCACCACGGCTGCGTCCTCCAACCCGCCCGCTGAGCCCTAAAGCCCTGGTGCACATGCCCTGGTACCTGCAGCTGCGGCGTGAGGTGCGGCGCCGTCACCCTCAGCGTCTCGCGGCAGTAGGACCCCACCAGCTCGGCCAGCTTGCGCGTCTGCGCGCATGGTGGCGGCATGAGGGCTTAGGGCTTAGGGTTTGCGTGCGGAGCCCAGGTGGGCGGCTGCGACTCGGACGCAAGGCGCAGCACAGTGGCCGGGCTCCCACGTCCTCTGCTGTCAGTCCCCCCCCACAGCAAGCGCCCCACGCATGACGACCTGCTTTGCTTGTCCAAGGCCCAACAGACGCAAGCAAAGCTCTGCATCTTGAGCTCAAGGACACACGCCCGGTAGCTGGGGTTCCGGCAACGCCGAGGTGCCCAAAGAAACGACAATCCCTCGCCCCCACAACACATGCTGCTGATCCTTGCTGCCGTGCCACGGCGGTGAACCGCCCCGTCATGCAAGCACGCACCTTGCAGAAGGCAATGGTGCGCAGCCCGTGCTGCATGCACTCTGCCAGCAGCAGCGCCACCTCCACGATCGGGCTGTCGCGCTTCTCGTCCTCCGGCGTGCCTGCGCCGCAGGCCAGGGCTTGAGGTTAGGGCTCGCCCATGCCCACCTGAGCACGACAAAGCGTTCAGTGGCAACCAAGCCCGCCCCGCATGCGCGCGGCCGCGCCTGCCCCCCGCAGCAAGCCCCAAGCCACGCATGAGGGCGCACCGGCGGCGCCAAAGAGCGCCTTGGCCTTGTCATGCCACATGTTCTTGCGCGGCATCCACCGCGCAATCTGCTCTGACGTCGGCCTTGCCGCCGCTGCGCCGCCGCCGCCGCCGGGGGCCCTAGGGTTCGCCGCCCCAGGGCCCTGCAGCCGCCGTGCGTCGAACCCCCCCGACAGCTCAATCACCGGCCGCACGTCCGGCTCCCCGCCCTCGTCGCCCAAACCCTCGTCCCCCAAGCCCTCGCCATGGCCCCGCGCCGCCGCGGCTGACGAGGAGGGCGACGGAGGGCCGGCGGAGGCGGCGGCCGCACCCACCGCGCTGCCGACACCGCCGCTGACCGCGCTGGCCGCCTCAACCCTATCCGCCCTAGCCCCCATGCCGCCGCCGGCCCCCAGCGCGGCAGCAGGGGTGGCGGCCAGCTGCGCCACCACCGCCTCCGCCCTGCCGCCGGCGCCACCCTGCTGTGCCGCGAGGCCGTGCTTGGCCGCGTGGCGCCTTAGGGCTAAGGCCAGGGCTTGCGGGCTCATGGCGCCGACGGCGCTGGGCGGCGGCGGGCGGTGCTGCGCGTGGCCGCCGCCGCTGTCGCCGCCGCCGCCGCCGCCGCCGCCGCCCATGGCGGGCAAGCCCCCGTTGAGGGCGTGGGGGCCGAAGAGCTGGTCCTTGAGGGGGCGCGCCACCGTGCTCAGCGCTGCGGCGCGTGCAGATCATGCAGTAGGGCTTGCGTTAGGGTCCCGCTTCCCGCCGGGAAGGCCTCAAGGAACGACGGAACGACGGAAAGAAAGCAGGTCTCCGCCCTCCCCTCCCTTGGCGCGCACCTGGCGTCCTGGCAGCGGGCGACGCATACTCTGGCCTGGGCTGGTGCCTAGTCTTCCTCGCTGCTGATCCTTGCTACCTTGCCACGGCGGTGCACCGCCCCGTCATGCAAGCGGCGTGCAAGCGCGCACCTGCCGCCTGCGCCCACTCGCCGTCCACGCCAGAGCCCAGCTTGACGCCCAGGTGCCGCATGGCCTTAGCCTCCTTTAGGGCGTAGCGGAACGCCGCCCGTGCCGCCCTCGTCCCCACCTTGGCCACGCCGCCCCCATCCTCCTCGCCGTCCTCCTCCTCCTGCTCCTGCCCCTCGCCGTCGACGTCGCCGCCGCCCTCCCCCGCTGCGCCGGCGCCCCGCGGCCGCTTCCGCCCCCCCGAGCCCTGCATGGGGGCGCTGGGGGCCCCCTCTGCGCCCTCAGGACCTGCGCCTGGAGCCCCCGCCGCAACCGTGCCCCGCCCGCCTGACGCCCTACCCCTGCCCCTCCCCCTGCCCCGGCCTGCAGCGGCCCCACCGCCGCCGCTGCCGCCGCCGCGCCCCTGCGCCAGGCGGCTGATGTGGAGCGGCGGGTTCCAAAGCACAAAGAGCTTGGGCCCCGTCGGCGACCCGTCCTGCAAGTAGTTTCAGTTTGAAGCACAAGGAAACAATCCAAAACGTGACCAAAAGCAAACAAGCCTGGTCAAAGGAGTTGAAGTCCTTGGCCCCTGTGGTTCCGCAAGGCGGGCGAGAGGGCAGAGAGCTGCGGAGAGGCGAGCGAGGGCTAAGGTAAGCGGCGCATGGGCTAGGGTTTGCGCCTGCCTCACCTGGTCCACCAGCGTGACGCGTTCGACGCCCGTGAGGCGTGTGGCGTGCTGGGCGGGGTTGGCGGTGGTGGCGCTGCATGCAAACACGCGTGGCGGGCACGGCAACGAGGGGCATGTGTCGTCAGGCACCGACAAGGGGCATGCGTCGCCAGGCACCCAACCACCACCACGGGCGCGCGCCTTGCAACTTGCGCACCCGTGCATCCCGCGCCCACTACCCCACACCTGGTGACGCAGAAGCGGGGCGCACGCGCCCGCCTCCACGCCCACACCCTGCAAGCCGAACCTCCCTCGCACCTGGTGACGCAGAAGCGCGGCGCGCAGTGGTAGACGTGTGGCCCCCCCCGCGCCCACCCCCACCCCCGACCCCACACCTGGTGACGCAGAAGCGCGGCGCGCAGTGGTAGACGTGCTCGCACAGCCGCCTGAGGCGCCGCATGACGAGCGCCGTGTGCGCGCCAAACACGCCGTGGTAGGCGTGCCCCTCGTCCAGCACCACCAGGGTGAGGTTGGAGAGCAGGCGCTTGAAGTTGCCGTGGAAGGGGAGCACGCTGCGGGGGGCGCGTGCAGCAGGGGGCAGAGTGGAGCCGGGTCCGCAGTTCTATTCTCTCTCTCTCTTTCTCTCCCCAGCGGCAGAGCTTGGCTGGGGGACAGCGCGGTTCACGGCATGGGCCCTGAGCCTCACCGCAAGCCCTCACCTGCGGTGCAGCATGTCGGGGTTGGTGATGAGCAGCTGCGCGCCCTGCCGGATGTCGGCGCGCGCGTGCTGCGGCGTGTCCCCGTCGTACACCTGCGGGCCACGCATGGAGGTTTAGGGCTTGCGATGACCCTCAGGGCCCAACGCCGCACCCATGCGCCCTCATTCGCTCGTCGTGTTGCGTGTGCAAGGACTCCGTGGGGTCCGCATGCTAACCCTAGGGCAAACCCTAAGCTGCACCTCGACGCGGGGCGCCTGGTCACCGAACGCCGCCGCCACCAGCTCCCGCAGCGCGCGCAGCTGGTCCTGCGTGCGCCGCACGCCACGCCGCGCGCGCCACGTGCGGGTTAGGGTGGGTTGGGGTCATCTCAGTCCCCATACTGTCGCGCCGGGGGCTCAGCCGGCAGCGGCGAACGCAACGACGCAGCCACAACGACGGCGACGCGTGGCGCCCGCCGCCTGGGCCAGCTGGGGCCTAGTGCACAAAACCCAAGCATGTGTGCCACCCGCGCACACGTGGCCATCAGTTCAACCACCGTCGCGCCAGCCGGCCGGAGCCGCCCCTGCACCCTGAGCCCTAAGCCCTGACTGCCTCCATGCCGCACCTGCGCCAGGGCCTTGGTGGGGAAGATGTAGACGGCGCACGCGTCGGGGTTTGCGGCGAGGGCCTCCAGCATGGGCACGTTGTAGCAGAGCGACTGCAAGACAACAGCAAAGCAGCCAAACAGCCCCCTTCCTCCATCAGCACTTGGGAGTGGAGCGTGGAGCTTGGGGGGCGCTCCGCCTCGCTCCTCCGCATGGGGGCGCTCTCGTATGGCAATACTCGTGTTCTACGTGGCTATCCTCTGCAAGTCGTCTCTCTCTCTCTCCCCAGTGCTGCCCTGCCCGCCGGAATACACCTGTACGCAATACGCCTGACGAATCTCGTCCCACGTACTGCTCCCGTCTGGCCCTTTCATCACAGAGCAACAGGAGCGCACCTCACCGCTCCCTTTCGTGGCCCCTGAGCAAGCAATCTCTCTCTCCCCTTCCCTGTCCCGCCCTCCCTCACACACCAAGGCGTGTGCCCCTTGGCACACGTGCCCCTTTGCTTTCCCTCCTGCCTTCCCTCCTGCTCTAGCCTCAAGAGATCAACAGGGCAAGAGAGGACAAGGCAGATAGAAGGCGCACCTTGCCGCTGGCGGTGCTGGTGGCCACGGCCACGTGCTCGCCCCGCATGAGGGCGTCGATGGCCTCGGCCTGGTGGCTGTACAGCTGGCTGAGCCCTAACGAGGCCAGGGCCCGCATGGTCGGGGCGCTGAGCGGGCGCGCCGGCGCGGCGTGCCGCGAGGGGCGTGGCGGGATGTCCTCCACGTGTACCACCTGCCGAGGGTTTAGGGCACGCCGCCATGGGCGGAAGGAAACGCACGCGTGTGAGCGCAGCTGGCAGGGCCCTGTGCGACCGGCCTTTCACGCCCTCGCCCTCACGTCCCCTCCCCACCCGGCCACCTCAATGCCTATCCCGTGCGCCGCACGACACCCGACCCCAAACCTCTTGTCCCGACCCAAACACATCCCCTCTTCCTCCCCTTCCTCCTCCTCCTCACCTGCCCCTCCGTACCACGCTCCGTTCCAAACGCGATCCAAAAGGCTGTGCAAGCACATGCTCATTCCCTTGGTTTTCTCCTCCTCACCTGCCCCTCGTACCAAGCCAGCTCCCTCAGGTGCGCCAGCAGCGCGGCGGGCGCCAGCCGCTCCAGGCTGGTGCACGCCTCGCTGCGCTTGAGCAGCCGCGGAGCCGCCGGCGCGCCGCCCACGCCGCCCCGCCGCCCCCCTCCCCCGGCACCCCTGCCGGCACCCCTGCCGCCGCTCTGGCCCGTCAGCTTGGCCAAAAGCCCCTCCGGCGCCGACGACGACGCCCAAACCTCCGCCGGGTGCGGCGGCAGGCCTGCCGCACCCGCCGCCAAGAAGCCGCCGCCCTCTCCGTCAGGCGCGGGCAGGAAGCCTCCTCCGCCACTGTTCGGGCGCTGCTGCTGCTGCTGTTGCTGCTGCTGCTGTTGTTGCGGCGCTGACGCGGCGGCGGCGGCGGCGGCGCCCGGCAGTTGGTCGGCCAGCTGCGCGACGTGGCGCCACGTCACCCTCGGCAGTTGGTCGGCGGCGAAGGCCGGGTGCCACGACGCCCTGGCCACGGGGTCCCACGCCGCGCGGGCGCGCCGCTGCTGCTCCGTCGGGGGCCCCGAGCCCTCGCCATGCGCCTTGCCCTCCTCCTCCTCCTCCTCGTCGTCCCAGGGCAGGGGCAGGCCGTGCGCCCAACGCCAGTGCAGCAGCCCCACCGCCGTCACCAGCGCCCGCCGCACCGCGGCGTTGCAGCGAGCCGCCACGTTGCGCCCGATCGCCCCCCGCGGCCCCTCCCGAAGCCAGGCGTACGGCTCACCTAGCCCCGCGCCCACGCCCTCGCCGCCGCCGCCGACGACCCCCTTGGGTGCCGCCACCAGTGCGCCAGGGTCTACGACGTCCACCATGAGGGCTTGCGGGTCGCCCACCGCCACCGTGCCCGACCCGTCAGTCACCACGTGGTAGAGCTGGTGCCGGTGCGGCGCGCCGCCGCCCTCCATGCCGCCAAGCCCTGACGAGGGCGCGGGCGGCGGCGCGTCCAGGCCCTGGGCGCGGACGGCGCGCTCTACTGCCTCTGCGTTCCACCCCTGCTGCGCCGCGACGCTGAAGAGCCCCCCGCCCTCCCGCCGCCACCGGTCGTCGTCGCCGCCGCCGCCCGAGCCCTCGTTCGGGGGGGCTTGCGGGCCGGCGGCCCATGCGGGGCGCTCGTCGCCGGCGGGGCCCAGGTCCTCCAGCCAGGGCTGCGCCGCGTCGCAGTGGGGGCGGGTGCGGTCGCGGAGGTACACCACCGTGGGGCACAGCTGCGCCAGCAGCATCAAGTGCTCCACCTGCGGAATGAATTCAAACTAGAAAGGAATAGGACTTGAACCTTACTGCTGCGGAGGGGTGGGGGCGAACGCACGGCCCACCACGCCGGCAACTGCGCCAAGCAAACCCAATCGAAGCGCAAAAGGGCGCACCTGCAGCTCCACAGCGGAGGCGCGAGCAGCCGCCGCCTGCGCCGCCGCCGCGCCGCCGCCGCCGCCCTCGCCCGCCCCGCCCTCCTCAAACGCCGCGTCCAGCTCCATGGCCTCCCCGCCAACCCCCACGGCGGCGCCCGCCGCTCCCCCTCCCAAGACGCTGCTGCCGCCGGCACCGCCGCTGCCGCCGTCCCCGGCAGGGGCGCCGGCGTTGCGCACCAGTGCCTGCAGCACCATCCAGGTGGGCTGCACGTGGCGCCGCAGCAGCATGCGCCACGCCGCCAGCAGCAGGCACGCGCCCTGGTACAGGCGCTCCAGGCCCTCAGGCAGCGGCAGAGACGTCAGGACCGCCTCCCGCTGCCGCGCTGCCGCCGCCGTCGCCTCGTCCCCTCCGCTGCCTGACGGCGTCAACGCGGGCCGCGCTGGGGCCGGCGGCGCCGCCGGCACGTCGCCCTGGCCTGGGCGCCGCTGCCGCCGCCCTCCGCGCCCTGCTGACGCCGCTGACGCGTCGCCATCACCCGCCGCGCCGTCGCCGCCGCCGGAGCCGCTCCGCTTGCCTGCGGCGCGCGGCGCGCCCCTCGCCTGCTTTGGCAACGTCCCTCCTCCGCCGTCCTCGTCCTCCTCCTCCTCGTCGCCGTCGCTCAGGCACACGACCTCTGGCCCCGTGCCCCGCTGCCGCCGCTGCCGCTGCGGCGGCTGCGGGTGCTGCTCCGGTGCCGTCGGGGATGCGGCGACCCCCGCCCTCTGCGCCCGCCGCCTGCCCCACCCGGCCCCCGCCGGCGCTTGTGGAGGGCCTTGCGACGAGGCAGGCGGAGGCATGGCGGCCACGGCGGCGGCCGGCGGCGGCGCCGCGGCGCCGCATGGCGCCGCCGCCAAGCCCTCGGTGGTGGCTTGCAGCGTGCCCACCTCTGAGAGCAGCTCCCCCAGCACGTCCTCGGCCGCGGCGCGCTCAGCGCTAGGCCCTCGCACCTCCAAGCCCTCGCCGCCGCCGCCGCTGCTGCCCTCTAGCGCCGGTTCGGCGCCCTCGTCCTGCTCCCCGTCTCCGTCCAGCAGCTCGATCACCTCCTGTGCCGGCCCTGCGGCGGCGCCGCCGGCCCGCCCCGCGCCAGAGGGCGGCGCTCGGCCGCTTGACGCAGGCGCCGCCACGCCGCCGTCCCCCTGTGCGGCCGCTCGTGCGGCGGCGGCGGCGGCGCGGGCGCTGAGCCTGCCCACGGGCTGCGCAGCCGGCGCCCCTGCCGGGAGGGAGGCAGCGTCAGGGCTGGCGGTGGCGCCAGCAACCACGCCCTGCCCAGCGTTAGGAGCGCTCCCGCTGTTGCCGCCGCTGCCGCCGCCGCCGTGCGACGGCGCGTGACGTGGGGCGCTGCCGCTGGCGGCGGCGGCAGAGTGGTGCAGCTCCAGTGGTGGTGGGAGCAGGAGTGGCGCCGCCGCGGCATGGGCGGGGTTCAGCGAGGGCTTTTTCGCCGGCGAGGGGTTGGGCCGCGAGGCATAGCCGGGCAGCAGCGAGTCGAGCCTGCGCCCTGCAGGGCTTTGCGAAGGCGCTGCATGGAGGATGGGGCTTGGCCCAGCGGCGGTCGCGGCGGCGGCGAGGGGGCCCGGCGGCGCTGAGGTGTGGTAGCAGTTGGGGGCGGGGGCAGGCGGGGCGGCGCTGCGGGGCTGTGCCACCAGCACCCAAGCCTGCGCAAAGGCATGGGGAGCAGATCGACCGCGACTGGCGATGGAGAGGTTCTGCTGCCAGGCGTCTTTGCAGCTGCATGTGTGGCCCCTGGGCGCGGCGCCGAGGCGCGACGGGCGCCTCAAGCCTGGCCACCCGTGCTCAATCGCCATCGCCGCACCAGGAACTCGCCGGGCTTGAGGTCAAGCGAATCCAGCGACTGCTTGCTCTTGAGCTTCTTGCCCTGCGTGCGCCGGGCGCGCGCCCACGTGTGGCCACGTCGAGGTGCTCCCCGGCCTGTGAAACGCGGAGCCAACAACTCTCCAGGCAGGTGCATGGTGCATGCGTGATGCCACGCGGCCGCAGATGCTCTGCTGAGGAGCGTGGCGGTGCCGCTCGCGCTGTGCACGCCCACCGCCGGGGGGCGGTGGTGTGAGCCAGGGGCCACGGCTCCGCGACGCAGAGCTCCATGCCACGCACCCTCAGGAATAGCGTGCAGTCCGTGCCGTCCGTGAGGTGCCGCAGCAGCGCCTCCTTGGCGTGGCGCACGGTGGCGCCCGCCGGCAGCGCGCTCCACGGCACAGACACGGTCCTGACGGCGCCCTGGGCGTCGCGCGTGAGGCTGCGCAGCTCCAGGCACCGCTCCTGGGGTGGCTCCTGCTGCCGCTGCTGCTGCCGCTCCGCTTGTTTGTCCAGCAGCGCGCGAAAGGTGGGATCCATCGCGGAGCTGCAACCTGAGGCACTGCGCAGGCCTGTCACATCGCTGCGAGCGTGAACTTTTGCCCGAGCGAAGTGCTCCTCGAAGTGCATGATCGCGACGGTCAAACTCGCGCAACTCAGAGAACAGCTGTTCTCTGCTGACAGCTGGCTCAACCGCGTGGGACCACCCTTGCAGCACCATTTCGTCTGCCAGGCCAAAGAAGCGCGAAAGAATGAGGGATAAAGACGACCTGGGACGCACGCGCAATTCCTCCTGCGGATCAACGAAAGGCATCCTGCGCTCATGCCACGGCGGCGGCGGCGTGCCGCTGCTGCTGCTGCTCCTGAGCCTGACCCGCTTGGCTGAACTGCCACGCGCCGCCGCCGCTCTGCGACACGGCGACCGCCAGGCGCCTGGCCGCGTCGGCCTGCGCGTCGTCCAGCCCGCTCCAGTCGTGCGAGTTGAAGGCCTCGTAAAACAGCTCCCTGCGCCACCACCACCACCAGACAGTGTGGCGCGAAAACGAGACGCCTGTCTGCCGGCACTGCTTCAAGAGTCTACCTTGCCGGAGAGAGCGCGTGCCCCCGCACCCATCCCCACCCGGCCACCCTGGCCGCACCTGCACGGCACGCGCGCCTTGAGCTTCATGCACGCCAGGAAGGCGCCCGACAGCTTGCGGTGCAGCGAGTAGGCCTCCTCGGGCGGCGGCGTCAGGCGGTGCTTGAGCATGGTGGCGCCCAGCTGTGACACCCTGCACCGGCACGCGCCGCGCGCAAGCGCCCCACGTTGAAGCGACACCTCAGCTGCCGCCACGACCGTCTGCTCCCGTAAGTTCACGTTTCGGTGCGTCCGCACGCCTCCTGCCTCAATGTACCTTGCAGCCGGCCTTCTCCACACGACTCACCTGGACGTCATGCCGCCGTGGCTGCCAAAGTCGTACAGCCCAGGCGCGGCGAAGGGCACGCCCACCACGAACCCGGCCTCGGTGTGCGCCTCCATCATGACCGGCGCCTCGTCGCCTGCTCAGGCAACGGGCATGGCGATGACACGCCACAGCGTGAGGGCACGCAGCCAGCCACTTTCCCTGCACTGTGCGGCCGCCAGCTGCACCACTCATGTCGGCAGCGCAGCAACCGGTGCCCAGCGCACTCACCGGTGAGGAAGCCCAGCTTGATGGACTGCTCCACCACCGAGCGGCCGTCGCGCTCGGCGCAAGCCCTCACCATGAGCAGGTAGTCGTCCACAAAGCCCTGAGCAGAGCAGAGGCGGCGCATGCCGTAAGCACACGAGCCCCTCACTTGCCATCCCCGCAAAGCCATCCCCAGCTGCCCACGACGAGGCATTCCACCGGTGCCCTCGCGCAGAAAGCAGCCGACCAGAGCTGCGCCCCCGCCCCTGTCCCCCCTTCACCTGGGGGTACTCCTTGGCCGCCCCAAAGTCAATCAGGTTGAGCACGCCTTGCTTGTGGTCGTACAAAAAGTTGCCCCAGTTGGGGTCCGTCTGCGCACGCACCCACCACGCCAGCGCACGCAGCACGACCGCTCTCAAGAGCAACCCACCGCAGCGTGGCATGAGGCCCGCGATTTGGACCGCGGGGCACGTCGCTTCCTTGCCAGGCCGGCGGGCCAGGTGCGAGTGCAGCCGCGCCGCAGGGCCCCAGGGCCCAAGGGCCGCCAGGTCACAGGGCCACAGGGTGGCATGGTCTCCAGGCCTTGTGGCCGTGTGGCCCTGTGGCGCGGCTGCCCTCGCGATTGGCACGCAGGCCTGGCAGGCAAGGGGCAGGTGCCAAGCGGCCACAGGTCCACAGGTCGGCGAGGCCTCCAGGCCCCACCTCACCTGCATGAAGCGCCAGGTGAAGAGCTCCCGCAGCGTGACGCGCAGCAGCAGCGTGCCCACCTCGTCGCGCACCGACTGAGGCAGCTCGCACACCTGCGCACGACGACGACAGCAACAGCACGCAGCGGCGGCGCACCACCAGGCGTCAGCGCAGGCCAGCGCAGGCCAATCACTGAGTGGCCAGGTTTCATCACTGGTGTGCTTGAAGGCGGGCGGACGCAGCTGGACGCCAGGTGGAAAGGAGGGCAAGGAGGGCCCGCCTCGTCGACAGGAGGCACCGCTCTTGACCAGCATCCCTCCCCCCGTCACCTTGTCAATGGGCACGCCGCGCACCCCGCCCTCTGGAACCAAGGCACAACTCACACAGGTGTCTCTCCTGCCAGTATCCCTCCCCCGGTCACCTTGTCAATGGGCACGCCGTGCACCCTGCCCACCACTGGAACCAAGGAATAAGGCATTCACACAAGTGTCTCTCCTGCCAGTGGCCCTCCCCAAGTCACCTTGTCAATGGGCACGCCGTGCACCCACTCGCTGGCAATGACGCGCTGCCCGCTCAGCTCGGGCACCACGGCCGGCACGTACACCTGCGGGGAGGCGCGCGCCCAGGCAGGGCGTGGCACGCTCGGCGCTTGACTGGGGCAGGTGGGCGCGTGGCGCGGTGACACGCAAGGCGAGCAATGGCAAGCCTCCTCCTTCTGCTGCCCCTGCCCCGCGGGCTGTGCTCCCGGAGCCACAGGCCAGCCCTGGACGCTGGGTGGACTCCCTCTCGCCCCCCTCACCTTGTCCCTCAGCTGCGCGTCGGCCTCCACCAGCGCCTTGAAGCGCTGCTGGCACTCGTACTCCCACCGGTAGTCGCACTCAAGCGCCAGCTCCCGCTTGGCCACCTGCAGGAGCATGCATGCCATGGCCCGCGCATGGACCAAAGCCCTCAGCAAGGGCTCAGCACGCACGTGCTGCGCTCATCAGAGACCGCCGGCCGGCACACCCGTCTGGCCTGCACTGGCG
>VFQP010003174.1_pt1 | contig 17074 bp, 20 predicted proteins | sample 3512351 | NCBI WGS metagenome assembly VFQP01 (sample SAMN10412372, study PRJNA504923) | tailings metagenome | isolation source: Relicate 1 Philex TSF1 revegetated site | place: Philippines: Tuba, Benguet | collected 2017-08-29
GCACGACTGTGTGAAGACGCTTGAACTTCCTGCCATGCCGAGCGCCACCTAGGCGGAGGCTAATGCAGCACGACGGCGACGACCCCCACCCGGACGCTGGCGCGGCGCCACGCAGCATCACGCCGGCGCCCGGGCTGCGCGACGCGGCGGGCGTGGGCGCTGCGCCTAACGTCTGCGCGCTGAGCACGTTTGCGCCACCCCGACCAGCCAGTCCTGGCGCGAGGCATGCAGCGCGCAGCCTGCTGGGCCTAGTGGGGGCAGGGCAGGGTGTGGAGGCGGCGGGCGCACCAGGACGGGGAACTCGACCACTGTCTTGCCGGCCAGCTGCGAGCCCAGCGTGCGCGCGCAGTCCATGGCGTAATAAGCGGGTGCGTTGGCCTGCGGGCGGGAGGGGGGGGCACACAGCGCCGCACCATGATGTGGAGAGGTGCGCACCGCCAGGTGGAATGTCCTTACCCAACACTAGCGAAGATGGCAGAGCGGGGTCGATGTGGTCCCGGGTCGCCGGTTCACGCGCTGGGCAACAGCAGTTGCCGAGGCTTGCTGCCGGCAATAGACCGGTGAGCAGCGCACGCGCCCCGGTGTGGCGGTGCAGCACTTCAACAGGCGCACACGGCGGCAGGGGCCGAGAGTGTGACCTGGGCAGGGCCGGAGCCTCGCTGCCGGGCGCACTCGCACTCGCAGCACACAAGGGCAGTGTGTATGCAAACAGTGGAGGGGCGGGACGTGGCGTGGCGTGGCGAGGGCGTGCACTCACGGGCGTGCGCTCCTTGCGCATGTAGACCTTGAGCGCGCCCACGCCCGCCTCTGTGTAGGCGGCCAGCGGCGCCTGCTTGGCGGCGCGGCCCGGCGCCCACGTGATGTGCTTGGCCAGCGCCTGGCGGTGCCACATCCACGTGGAGGGGGGCGAGCAACCCGCCAGCACGCGGTTCTGTTTGCGCAGCGCTGGGGCACCTCGCGTCTGGGATTGGAAACCCCGAGGTCGCTGCCGCGGCTGCTGGCTGCCGCTCCTGATGGCAGGCGCCGCGGAGAGCGCTTGCACGTGGCTTGCGTGCGGCTTGCACCTCGCAGTCGCGCACCTCGCTGAGCGTGGTGTCCTCGGCGATCTGGTCGTCCACCACGCGCTGCCCCGCGGCGGCAAACAACCACTCCACGCGCCACTGCAGCTTGCGCAGGCGCCCGTCGAAGCGCGTCGAGTTGGTGATGCGCCGGTGCATGCCTGCGCACGAGGGCGCCCACCACGCGTGCGCCCACCACGCCCAGCGTCTGACGCGCCTCTCAGCAAGGTCCGGGCGGCGCGGCTCTGCATCCAGCTGTGCAGCGCCGACGAGCACGTGCCGCGATTTCCCCTGGTCTCGACAAAGCGCCCCGCCCCGCTGAGCCTGCCTGCAGCGCCACCGGAGCCAGGCTCGCGCGTGGTCACCCCAGAGCAGCCACAACGCGACAGCGCGCCGCACAATTCCTGCTGCTCCCTGCTCCCTGCCCCCGTACCTGGCGGCATGATGAGCAGCTGGATGCGCCGCTTGTCCGCCTGGTACACGAGCGTGGCCAGGTGCGGCGGCAGCTGCGGCTTGGGCGCCGGCGGCCGGCACCGGCGCGCCGTGTCGTCCGCGCGCGCCACCTCCTCCAGCAGACGGTAGTCTGCGGCAGCAACACCACCACCGCCAGCACACGGTGAGAGGGCATAAATGCAAGATGTGGCGGCGTACCCGGTCATCTGCTCGTACCAGCTAGGTCGGTGTGTGCGATCGGGCGGGGCGGGGCCACTGTGTGTGCGTGCGGGGAGCGTGAGGGCGCGCACCCGCACCTGACATGAGCTGCCGGTCGTCAAAGTCCGCCAGCGAGACGAACGCCAGGCGGTCGCGCTTGCCGTCGCAGTCCCGCTCCGCCTGCGCGGCTCAGCGTGGCAGCAGGCCTCACGCTCCCGTGGTCCTGCCCTGCCCTGACGTGTGAGGGCCCCGGCGCCGCCCCGCATGCCCAGTGCCCACGTCGGCAGGGGCACGCCAATCCTTGACCCGCCCGTCTCGTCTACGGCATGCTGTCAGCCGCGGCGCGGCTGAAACCGTGAGGCAAGGGGCCCGCGTTCGCCGCCGCACCTTGTGCGCCTTGGAGCACGCCAGGCTGCAGGTCCGGCACCCGCAGCCGGGGCACTTGTACTTGGCGGGCGCGTCCTGGCACATCTCGCACTGCACCTCGGCGCGCTTGGCCGGCGGCGGCGCGGCGTCCTCTTCATCGCCGTCCTCGTCCTCCTCATCCGCTGCGCCTGCTGCGTCTGCGTCTTCGGCGGCGGTGGCGTCGCCCCGGGCATCGGCGTTGGCCTGTGCCGCGGCCGCCAGAGCCGCTGCCGTCAGGCCAGGGCCATGCCCCGGCAGCGCGCCGTGAGGATCCTCGTCCCGGTCGGCTTGCGCGTCCACGTCATCAGTGGCTGCATCGTCCGAGCCCCCGCCTGCTGTGCCCACGTCACCGTGCCCCTGGGGAGCGGCCTCTGCGCCTGCCTGGTGCTCCTCCTGCTGCCGGGCCTGCTCCAGCGCCGCCCGCGTGTCGTAGAAGGCGTCCAGCCCGTCTCCCTCGACGCCGCAGTCATCGTCCTCGCCTTGAAGCGCCTGCTCCTGCCGCTCCTGCTGCTCCTGCTGCTCATCCTGCTGCTGCGTTTCCTGCTCCATCGCCGTGTCGCCGTGTCGACGGCACCGTCGCAGCGATGGTTCCGCACCGTCGTCGAGCCTCAGGGTCCCAGCAGTGCTGTGCGCCTGCGTAAGCGATCGAAATGGCGACGGCGCCACGGGGCGAGCTGTTTGGGCCTTGGAGGACTCTAGCATGGGGCTTATCGCAGATCGAGCACGCATGACCGTGCTCGAGCGGGCAGCGTGTGGCAGCGATGGCGCAGCACCAGGTCCTGCTGCAGCAGCAGCAAGCAGGCAGGCCAGTGGACGCTCAGGGGAGGAGGCGATGGCACTCCAACACGGGCAACAGAGCGCCGCTGCAGCTGGCGAGGCGAGCGTGCTGGTGCTGCGATGAGAGATGCAATCGCAGAGCTGCGTGCAGTTCGTCAGATGATGCGCGCTTTCGGGTCCGACCTCGATCTTTTCCACCCCTGCAGGCTCTTGAGCTCCGCCAGCACCTGCAGCAGCACGGCGTGCCCGCATGCTAGCTACCACCACCGCCAACAGCACCTGCTGCGGAGATGGGTGCGGGTGGCGGCGGCGTCCGGCGGTGGGCCCGAGCAGGTGTGCAGCTGCGAGGGGGCTGCACGACAAGACAGAGAAGCCCGCTCTCCAGCAGCAGCGCTCCCACCTCTCGCTGGCTTTCACCGTGGATGGCGGGCACGCACTCGCAGGAGACCAAGCCGAGCGAGCCCGCCGCGCCCAGCGCCGCGCCCACGCCCCCCGAGCCCACCGGTGAGGACAGCCGCGCCAACAGGACGCGCAGCGAGCGTGCGTGCCAGCAAGCATCATGACCCGTGCCAGAGACCAACCGACCACATGCGCACAGGGAGCGCCGAGGCGGCGTTGCTGGGCGCGCTGCCGGGCGAGGAAAAGTCGCTGCGGCTGCCCCGCGAGGTGATTGAGCGGCTCAAGACGACCGTGTTCGGCTTCGACACGTTCTGGGTCACCAGGTGCGCGCCCATGGGGTGGGCGTCAGCAGCCCAGTAGCCTGCGGCGGGGCGGTGGGGCGAGACTGCAGCGCTGAGCAGAACTGTCCAGAGGGGCATGTCCAGAGGGACCAGGGCGCCACCAGTTGGTGCTGCGGTGGCATCACGGGCCCGCGAGCCTTTGCGGTTGCTGCGCGGTCCTCATGGGCGTGGCAATGCGTTAGGCGACCTGTGCGTGCCGTGACGTGCGCGCGTCGGCCGGGCCCGGAGCCCACCGGCAGCATCGACAACTGTCCCGCTATGCGCAAAGACGCAAGCGAGCCAACCGTGGGCGTGTGTATGTGTGTGTGTGACGCGCGTGGCCACTGGGCGCGCAGCGTGGAGAACTACGAGGGCGACGGCGTGGTGTTCCAGGGCAACGTACGCGGCAAGGACCCCTCTGCCTCGTACCAGCGCATGAAGGAGCGGCTCATGGTGCGGCGTGCGCCCTCTCCTGCACGCGGCGCCGCGCCCACCCGCCCCCCATTGCGCGCACACACCCTGCCGTCTGGCCTCGCCCTCGATTGGCGCACGTGCTCCTTGCTCAGACGGGTTGGGTGGGCGAAACGGCATGCACGGCCGCGCAGCGTGGGTGCTTGCTTGCTGGCCTGCTTTGGCACCGTCCTCACCCTGGCGCCCAGCAGGCCGAGGTGGGGGACGTGTTCCAGCTTTTGCTTGCTTGCCTGCTTTGGCAACTTCACTACCTTGTGCAGGCTGAGGTGGGGGACGCATACCAGCTCTTCTTGCTCGAGGACAAGGACGACCGGCCCACCGTCATTGTGCTGCCCACGGGTGCCGGCTCTGAGCGCATCTCCCGCGGGCAGGTGCGCGCGCCCTCACGCTGCGCGCGCTGTGGCTTGTGTGCGTGTCTCGCTTGGCTAGCGTGCGCCTGGCGCCTGCAGCGGAGTGCAGCAGGCGCACAGCCCGCGGGTGCCGCAGGGAGCGCGCGAGGGAGCCGCAACGCGCGTTGCGCTGCGCCGCGTGTGCTCGCAGGAGATTTGGCTGGCCCTGGCGTTTGCGCTGGGCACGGTGCTCACCACGGTCAACGCCGCCAGCGTGCCAGTGCTGCAGGTGCGCTTGTGTGTGTGTGAGGCGTGTGTGGGGGGGGTGCCAGAGGCTGGCGTGCGGTGCCACCCGCCCCCCTCATGAGCCCCGCTCACGAGGCGTCGCGGCGATCCGGTGCATGCGACGTGTGCGCACAGTGGCTGGTGGACCCGTTCCGCACGCTCATCACGGCTCAGGACTGGCAGGAGGCCGTGCCCTACATCGCCGGCACCGTTGCCATCCTCGGTGCGCCGCCCTTTCTCGCGTCCTCAACTCGTGAACAGGCTTGCGCGAACCTTTTCTCCGCGCGCACTGCGCCTGCGCACTGTGCCTGTGCACTGCGCCTTTTTTTGTGCATGTTCCTGCAAGCGGCGCTGGGCAGCGGGGGGCGAGCGAGGGCCAGCGCTTGCTTGGTGCCCCTGCGCGCAGCGGCGCACGAGTACGGGCACTGGGAGGCGGCGCGGCGGCACGGCGCCAGCACCTACCTCCCCTTCTTCGTCCCTGCCGGCTTTGGGTGAGTTCTTGGGGACCTTGTGGGGAGGTTGCACCTCCCCTTCTGCATCCCCGCCGTGGCCCGCACGCCACGGCTCGCTGCGGTGCCAGGGGTTGGGTTGACAGTGCGAGGGTGGCAACTCGTAGCGCGGCGGCTGCGGCAGGGGCGCTGGGGCCACTGCTTGGCGGCAGAGGTGCACGAGGCGGCGGGGCGCTTTGCCACGTGGCTGACGTGGCCGCAGGTTCCTGGGCACGTTTGGCGCCATCACGCGGTTGAAGGGCTTTTTGCCGGACCGCGCGGCGCTGCTGGACTTTGCCTCCCAGGTGCGGGCAGCAGGGGAGGGCGCCTCCTTGGCGTGCAGCGTCAACATTTGCCCTGGGCAACGAGCTCAGGGCTCAGCTGAGAATCGGTTGATGATGGCGTGGGCACACGCATCTGTTTGGACACCTCAGCGGGGTCCAGAACTCGACTCCCGGGCGCATCACGTGTCTCGCAGCGCGTAGGCGAGCGAGGGATGCGCAGACGGCTGCGTGCCTGCACCTTCACGCACGTGTGCCACGCAGGGCCCGCTGTACGGCACGGCGGCGTCCTTTGCGCTGCTGCTGGCGGGCCTGCTGCTGAGTGCGCTGGGCGTGGTGGACATTGGCGTGGACTCGCCCTCGTTCGCCGACTCTCTCATCGTGGCGGTGGCGGCGCAGGCCTTTTTGGGGCAGGAGCTCATCAACCCCATCGTGCAGGTGTGCTGGTGACGGCATGGCTGGCAGGGGCGTGGCCCGTTTGCCACCCCAGCAGACTGGCGCTCGCGCGCACGCACAAGCAGGGGGCATGGCCGTCGCGCCTGAGTGTCTCCCAGCAGAGCGTGAGCGCGCTGTGTGCGTTGCGTTGCGTCCCTTGGCACGCGCAGGTCAACTCGCTGATGCTGGCGGGCTGGGCGGGCCTCATCTTCAACGCGCTCAACTGCATCCCGCTCGGCGAGACGGACGGCGGGCGCATCGCCACGGCGCTCTGGGGCAGGTGAGCGATGGGGGGCGCGGGTGCAGCATGCCGTCGTCAAGTGGCAACCGCCAGGAGCAGCTGCAGCAAGCGGCCCCTGCAGTAGTGTTGCGGGGACGCCGACGCGAGTGCTTGCCTCAGAAGCCAGCCATGGCGGATCCTTTTGCGGCACTCGCGCAGGCGGACGGGCGGCGCGCTGGGCATCTGGACCACGGCGGCGCTGGCGCTCTCCTCGCTGGGCAGCGCGCTGTCCTTCTACTGGCTCATCCTGGTCTTGGTGCTGCAGCGGGGGCCCGTGCTGCCCAGCGGCAACGAGATGACGCCGCCCACGGACCCGGACGCCGTCAGGTGAGGGGGAGCACAGCGCAGGTGGGACCGCCTGGGCGGGGCAGGGATGGGGTGGTGGACGGCGGCAGGGGTCACTGGGGGAGGAGCGCGCTCGCGGACGTGCCTGGCACCGCAGGCGGGGCGTGCGTGGTGTTGGATGGCAGTCATCTCTCATGTGTGTGCCTGATGCGCGCGCCTGCTGCAGGCGCGGCGTGGCGGCGCTGGCCGTGCCGCTGCTGGTGCTGCTGCCCTACCCCATCGAGCTCATCGTCGCGCTGCGCGACCTGGCCACCTCGTCCTACTTTTGATTGATGCTGGTGCTGGTGGTGGTGGAGCACCTTGGGGACCCGGGCCCTTTTCTGGAGGATCTGGAGGAGTTGCGAAATTTGAACAATCGAACCTCGGCACACCGGGCCCATCGATCGCGCGAGCGCGAGCACGTCAAGCGCGGGCGCGCAAAGCCTTGCGAGCAGATCGATCTCTCCCGACGTCTTCAAGCGCCACACGACCACGCGCCATGCCTCCGCGGGGCGCCAAGCAGAGCAAGAAGAAGGGGCCTGCGCAGAAGCAGCAGGATCAGCGGCGGGCGTGGGGCGCGCTGCCGGAGGAACTGCTGGAGCAGATCTGGTCGCACCTGAGCGCAGAGCACCGCGTCGCCGCGCTGGCGACGTGTGCAAGGCCTGGGCGTGCGCGCTGGTGCGGGGCCCGTCGCCGCCCTCGGTGCAGCTGGACGTGGACGACAGGTTCGCCCTGGCCTCGGCACGCACGCTGCAGTCGCTGTGGGGCGACCCTCAGCCCCCGCCCAAGCAGGCCAAGAAGCCGCGTCAGGCGCCTGGGCAGCACCAGCTGGCGCCGGAAGCAGCGGCCACACAGGGCCTCACGCTCGTCTTGACGGCGCGCGGCACTGCGGACGGCGGCCTCAGCAGCCACGGCGCGTGGGTTGAGGACCTGGGCCGGAAGCGCATGCGTCTGACCGCCGTGCGCCGGCTGGAGCTCACGGTGCGGCGCTTTGTGCGCTGCCACGTGGCTGCGACAGGCTGCAAGCCCGTGCCCTCACAAAGGCGTACGCACAAAGGCGGGGCGTCGGCGCGCGTGAGCCGCAAGGATCCTTGCGGCGATCGCAACGGCATGCCCACCCGGGGCCAGCACCGACGCCAGCGTGCCACTCTTTCCGCCGGCACCCACAGCGTCCTGTCGCCCTCGACCTCCTCCCAGCGCTTCCACACAGCCATTGAATGGCTTGGTGGCCCTGCTGCGCTCGCAGGAGCTGACACTGGACGCCATGGTGCCGCCGGGCCTGTCCGCCCTCATGCCCAACCTGCAGGCACGCCGACGTGGAGCGCACGACTTGCACCAGACTTGCCAAGCCGCTAGGTGCACGGCCCAGCCTTCCTCAACCACGCCTGCCGGCGTTGCCTTCCTTCCTTCTTGCCCCATCCTGCAGGAGCTGACCTTGGAGCGCTGCCGCCTGCACGCCGCCTCCGCCGCCAGTACCATGCTGGACGCCGGCTGCACGCGCCTGGCGCGGCTGGAGCTCACTGAGCTGCAGTCGGGCGCGCCCTGGGACGTGCAGCTGATGCAGCTGGGGCGGCTGCCGGGCCTGACCGCCGTCGCACTGGACGCGTCGTGCGGCGCCGCGCTCTTTCTCTGCACGCTGGGCAAGCAGCTGACGGCGCTGGAGTTGGACAGCGACTGCCGGCGGCACGTGGCGGGTGGGCGGGCAGCGCCGCAGTGGGCCGCACTGCTGCGGCACGCGGCGCAGTGCACGGCGCTGCAGTCGCTCACGGTGCCGTGCGTGACGGCCGCGGAGCTGCGCGCGGTGGCGCCGGCGCTGGCGCAGCTGCGGCACCTGCAGCTCAATCACGAGTTTGACGAGGCGCACGAGCGGCAGGACGGCGACGCGCTGGTGGAGGTGCTGCTGGGCCTGACGCAGCTCACCAGCCTGGTGTGGGACGACGCCAGCCCCTACGCCCTGCGGCGCTCCCACGTTGGGCGGCGCTGCGGCTGGCGGCAACTCGAGTTTGGCGGTGTGGCGCCGCACCAGCTGGCGCGGCTGCCCGTCGCGTCTCTGGCGGGCCCTGTGATGCTCAACGGCCTGGTGTTTGACGGCGGCAGCTCGGTGGACGAGGTGGCGGCGGCGGCGGCGCACGTGGTGGGCGACGGCAAGCCGGGCCTACGGTGGCGCCAGGCGGACGACGGCAGCTGGTCCTCGCTTTTCTTCACGCCGCCGCCGCCGTCAGCCGCAGCGGGTGAGGGTTCGGAGGAGGACGAGGCGGAGGATAGCGAGTCGGCGCTCTTCTCACACGGCGCCTCGGAGGAGGACACGGCGGCGGCGCTGGTGCGCGCCGCGCGGCCGCTGCTCGCCTCCGGGCATCCCCAACTGGCACGCCTCAATGTGCACGACGCGAGCTGGGACGTGGAGCTGGTCAGGGCCCTAGGCGAAGCGCTGCCGGCGGCGTGCGCGGCGCTGGCGGTGCGGTCTGGGCGCCTTCCGGCGCCCGCCCTGTTTGAGCTGGCTTTGCGGCTGCCCGGCCTGGCGGAGCTGCGCCTGGAGGACGTGCAGGCGAGGTGCTGGCCCCTGAGGTGGTACCTGGGCCGCGCGGCGTGCGCGGGCGGGCGGGGCGGCGGGCTGCGGCGGCTGCTGGTGCAGCGGCCCGAGGCGTTGGACGACGAGGAGGAGCAGGGCGAGGAGGACGGCGACGCGTGGTACGCGCTTCAGGACGAGGTGGAGAGGCTGGGGCTGGGCGTGGAGGTCGCGGTGGAGATGTGAGGAGGCGGGATGGGGAGGGTGGTGTGCGCAGACCTCGGACGCCTTCGATTTTGAGGTGCAGGCGGCTTGTGGTTCTGGTGTGCCTCCTGGTGGCGGACGGAGCACGTTGCTTGAGCAGGTGACGCATTGAGAAGTGTCGTGCCCCGCCCAGGCCCCTCGCCGTCCGGGCGTGGTGTGCGTGAGTCTTGACACAGCGCCGGCGCTGCACCGCTGCCAGCGCATTGCTTGCCCACCTCAAGTTGCGGGTGCTGCGTGCAAGCTGCCAGCGCCACCTGCCACGCAACCGCACGCTCTGCAGCAGGCGTGCCCTGGCGGATGGTGTGGCCTGCCAAGCACTCTTCAGTTCATCCAGTTGCCGTTTCCGCCTCCTGTCCGACTGAGTTTCTGCCTTAACGGTCTGACTCGGCCGGTTGAAACGGCTCGGCGGGAGCGCGGACCTCGAAGAGGTTCAAATACCCCGGCGGTGCCCCCAAGTCAAGCAGCGGCGTGAACGGCAAGCCACACTCTCGCAGCGCACACTCCACAGGATGGCCCGCACACGACGCAGCCTCTACTCTGCGCTCGCGATCTTGCTGTTTGTTGTGGCAGCGCTGCTGCAGCAGGCGCACGGGCAAGGCTTCGGATCCCCCGGCATGGAGGACGAGCCTCCTCCCGAGGAAGGCCAGGAGCCTCCGTCCACTGACTCGCAGGACGCGCCGCCAGAGGACCCGCCCAGCCCCCCGCCCAGCCCTCCCCCCGCGCGCCCTCCACGCCGCTTCCCTCCCCCACCCAGCCCGTTCCCCCCTCCTCCACCACTCCAGAGCTTCGCGTCCCGGACCCAGGCCATCGTCGCGTACCTGCAGCCATTCTCCTCGCGCAATGGGCTGGAGGCCTGCAACACGCGCGCCAAGCAGATGAGCGAAAACACCTTTGCGGTGAGTCGAGCAGGCCTCAGATCCGACGCACACCAGATGCGTCCGCCGGGCGCAAGCCGAGCACGGCCCAGATCGGGCGAGATCGACGCCATCCAGCGGTCCACAGCGACGCCTCTCGCGCAGATCTGGCCGCAGCGTGCCCGATCTGGGCGTCTGGTCTCGACCTGCCGCACGCCTTTTGCCGTTACCAACCCTCCCGGCTTGGTAGAGCCAAGCGCTGAGCCTGCTTTCTCGGCAATTTGGTGGTGCGTGCGCGCAGTTCTTCAGGGCCAACCTGCCGCTCTACTACCGCGACATGACCGAGGAGAAGACCATCCAGGACAAGCGCTGGAGCGGCTGGTTCACCATCACCACGCTGCAGGGTGACGCGCACATGTCCAACATGGTGCGTGCGACTGGTGCATTGTGCTGAACGTCCTCGCGTACATCTCTGCAGTGGCGGCCACGTTCGATACGCCGCCGTTTTTTTCCGCGCTCAGCCCGACCTGTGGCCTGGGTTCCCCAACGTTCGCCCTCTGTTTCTGCGCAGGGCAGCTTCTCCAACTCCAAGGGTGACGTGGTCTACGACCTGAACGACTTTGACGAGGGGTGAGCGAGGTCGGGCGCCGCGTGCCCTGCCTGGGCGTGCTGTGCCCCACACTGCGAACGGCACCTCGGTGGCCCGTTCCGTTGATGCAAAATGCACACACACCTCCACTGTCCCCGCCAACGTGCCACTGCACCGCCTGCACAGGTTTGTGGGCAACTACCTGCTGGACGTGTACCGCCTGGCCATCTCCATGGTGCTGGTGGCGCGCGACAACGGCCTGCCCGACTCTGCCGGCGAGCGGATCGTCCGGGCATTCGCCGCCAACTACACCGACCGGGTGAGTGGTTGGTTGTGCTGTTGTTGGATGTTGCGGCGGTGCTCCTTGCCCCAATTGGCAGCCCGTCTGGCCGTCATGCATTGCCGTCCAGACTGCCATGCATGCTGTCCGCTGCCGCGTTGAACGTCGCGTTGTGCAGATTTGGGATTTCTGGAACAACGACAAGGAGCTGACAGCCGCCACCACCATCAGCGTGGCCACGGGCCCGCTCAAGACGTTCCTGCAGAAGCAGCAGACCGAGCGTGGCACTGAGGTGAGCAACAAACCGCGCGTGCTCTGCAGCAGCACCGTCCCACCACCCATGCACGCCGCGGCCCTCTGCCCCCTCTGCCGTATGCGTGGCGCGCTGATTCGCTCGCTGCCTTGGCCCTGCGGCGTCCGCCCGCAGCGCCTGCTCTCCAAGTGGACGGACAAGCCCGGCAGCAAGAAGAAGAAGAACGAGCGCCGGGTGTTTGAGACGTCGGCCAAGAACCCCGACCTGGAGCCGGCCACGGAAGCCGAGATTCAGGACATCAGGTGCAGAAGCCCGGCTGGCGGGCCATCACGCGTGCTTCACAGGGAGGCAGCGCGCGCGTGTGAGGCGCTGGTGTTCCACAACAAGCACTGCTCTTTCTTTTCCTCTCCTCCCAGGTTCAACTGGCCCGACTACATCAAGTCCATCGCAACGTTCCGCAACGTCTCGGATGACCCCACCTGGGACCCCAAGTGAGTGCCGCGGCAACATCCTGCTGCTCAAGCAGCGCGCGCCTGGGCGCTGGGCCTGGGCGGCCCAGCCCAGCGCCACGCAGGCTGCATGCCTTTGCGTCACGACAGCGGGCCGCCACCCGAGTGCACGGGGGGGCGCCCCCGGGTAGAGGGTGAAGGTCAACCCTTTCCGGATCTCGAGCTCGACCGCCGCGAGGAGCGCGCAGCGCAAGACATTATGCACGGCCCATGTGCTGTCCCTCGTGCGCGCGCGAAGGTTCTACGACATCCTCGACATTGCCCGCCGCGTCAACGCCGGCCTGAGCTCCATCGGCATCCCCCGCTTCTACGTCCTCGTGCGAGGCCCCACCGCCGCCATCGAGGACGACGTGATCCTGGACGTCAAGCTGCAGCGCGCGCCCGTGGCGCAGGCCTTCTTCAACGTCTCTCAGCAGCCCACCAACTGGTGGAGCGCCTCGTACGGCGCCGAGGTGCGCGTGCTGTGCGTGCTGTGCGACTCTGGGGCGCCTCTGGTTTGCCCGACACCTCGGCTCATCAATTCCGCACAGCAAAGCGAGCAGGTGCACTCACCGTCCCACGTTTGCGATCTGCCCTGGCCCGCCCGTTGCCTTGGCACACGCAGCGCGTGCCGCGCGTCCAGGCCACGCTGCTGCCCTTCCCCGACCAGCACCTGGGCTTCTTTAACCTGGAGCTGGGCAATTTCAGCGTGCGCGAGCTCAACCCCTACCGCGAGTCGTACGAGCTGACTGGGCTGCCCGCCGCCTCGCGCCTCAGCGCGCTGACGCTGGAGCAGTTGGCGGCGCAGTACGGCAAGATCCTGGCGGCCAACCACGCGCGCGGTGACAAGTGAGCGCACCCCTGTCAATGGGCCGCTGCGGGCGTGCACGTGCGTCCCTGGGGTCCCTCCTCCCTTGGCCTGCGCACGCGCGCGGCGCTCAGCTCTCCGCCACGTGCGCGTGCCCACACGCAGGGACGCCAACCTGACCGACAGCCTCAAGAACATCGACTTTGACTACGCCTTCTTCAACCTGGTCATCACCAGCGACGACTTTGGCGACCGCGACCAGCGCATCGCCAACTTCGTCACCAACGTGGCCAAGGTCGCGCTGCAGTACGCCACCAAGTACGAGGCGGACCGCGCGCTGTTCAAGGCCGCCCACGCAAAGGGGGACATCTGCAAGCCCGTCAGCAGCAAGACCACGCGCCGCTTTGCCCGCAACATGCTCAGCGTGGCCCGCGCGCTGCGCGTCGAGGAGCTCAACCGCTGAGAGACGCGGGCGTGCTCCTCTCTTCCTCGAGGTCCGGGTGAAGAAGAAGGCTGGAGAATTCTGGCGTCGACGTGGCCTCACTTGGCCGTGCCTGAAGACCGCCCCTGAAGCTTCTGCTGCTGCTCATGATGAACGCTCCGGAAGCTTTTGGTAGCACCGGTCGGTGCGCCCCGCCACCGCCACTGCACGTGACACATTAGGAGAAGACGCCCCACCCACCCCTATCACTTGCTGCCTTGCGTGCGATCTCGAGCACGGGAAGAATGGTGCTTGGCGGCTTGCACGCCACGCGGCTTGCATGCCAGAGGACCCTCGCTGCTGCGTTCCTGTTTGTGGTGCGCGCGACGCGACCCTGACGGGGCGCGGCTTCCGCAGGGTGAGAGGTGCTTCCGCAGGGTGGGAGGTTGTGGTTCCTGCCTCAGGCCCCAAGCATGCTTTTGCGCGGACTTCGTCTGCGCCTCCATGCACCTGTTCACCTCGCCTCGGGTGGTCTTCTTATCTCGCTCTTGCGGTGGGCGCTTGCCGGTCCTGGGCACCAGGTGCTCAGCAGCCCGCGCACGACACTCCGCCGAGCGCGTGCCACCTGGGCGTGCGCAGCTTCTCATCCCCTCGCCGAAACGCTGCGCCCTTTGCCGGGCTCCATCACCTCCAGGCGTGCAGGAACGCTGCCTTTCCGTCTTTCCGTTCTGCCTAGCTTCTCACGCCAGCGTGAATAAGTGCGTGAACGTCGCACATTGTGATTCACATCATCGGCTCGGACCGCTCGCCCCTGGAACGCAGCATGCAAGGCCAGCCGCGCAACTGTGGGGACGGCCTGAGGAAGGCTGTGATGGCAGGACGCAGCAGGACGCTCAGCGCAGCCACAGGACATTTCGCCTGCGTGTGCTGCAGCGGCATGGGCAACGAGCACCCGCAGTACAGCCGTTCGGCCTGATACTAGCAGGCTGCATCAACAATACCAACGGAAGCCCCGCCTGCTGCCGCTGCAGCCTGCTGCTCGTTGAGCATGCAAGCCCTGAGCAAGCACGCCAGAAAAACCTGCCGCTGGTGTGGCAGCGGCAGCAGGAACTCATCAAGTGCACCAGGAGCACGATGCAGCAGCCCCTGCTGCCGCGCACGGCTTCGATGGGCCTCGCGACGGGTCGCGCCAAGGCGGCCAAGTTCCTGGGCGCGGCGGTGCTGGTCTTCACCGCCTTGCTGCTCGTGGTGCTGCTCGTCGCCAAGACCGGCATCATCGTGAGCCGCTCTTGCTGCGCGTATCGACCGTCGCGCGTGCAGCTGCTCTCGCGATCACTGTGATGATGCGAGCCCACCAAAGCGTCACCGCCGGGCACACATCTTGCGCACTGTCGTGACCCGCGCAAAAGCAGCGGCAAGAAGACAGCCACTCCCTCACGACAAATGTACAACCGCCTGTCATGGTGCACGCACGCAGGAGGGCGGCGGCAGCATGCCGTACGCGCGCAGCGCCATCATGTCCCAGCTGCAGGCTCTCAGCAGCGCTTCCGCTGCGCTGGGCAGCAGCAGCGCAGACCACGACGCGGCGGCCCACCCTGCGAACATGGCAGGGCTGGCCCAGCACCAGCACCAGCAGTCGGCGGAGCACCACGAGGAGGCCGAGGGCGCCCGCTTCCAGCTCATGCTCAACCAACTCACCGAGCTGCAGCAGGAAGTGAGGCAGCTCAAGGCCGTGGTGGAGGCGCAGGCTGTAGCGCAAGCCCAGGTCAGTCAGCAGGCTCGCTGCAGTGTGGGAAGCGGCGGGTGGGCAGCTCACGACACGCGAGCGTCTGCACACTGACGCCGGCTGGCCTGAGCACTTGACCACAGGAGATGAAGGAGCTGGTGGCTGAAGCCATGACCCTGGCCATCGCCGCCGCCGGAGCCAAAGCGCACCAGCAGCAGCAGCAGCAGCAGCAGCCAGCTCAGGGCGCTGCCACGGCCGCGACGGCCACTGCCGCGGCCGCGCCTGCGCCCTCCCCTGCTCAGCAGCAGCCGGTGCGTGCCTCAGAGAGCGATGCCCTGTTGCAGGCGCGCTGTCCCTTGGTGCCCCCACGGAACTCCTCACGCGTCGCCGGCGTTGCGCGCTGCCGCGTCACGCAGGGCGGCGGCAGCGTGGTGGGCATCAACCTGCACAACCTCCTGGGGCCCGAGCAGTACTACTCTGGCGTGGCCTGTGAGCGGCGCCGCGGTGCAGCGGCGTGCAAAGCCGCGACACACCTCCCCCAAGCGTTAGAGACTGGTGCTCCCATCCCTCCCGTTCCCAGACGGGGGTCTGTGCTGCTCTGTGGTGGTGGCGGTGGCGTTTGCGCGTGCCCGCGCTGCAGACGAGGCCTTCCACTGCAACGCGCCGCTGGACCAAGTCTTCCCCGACATCACCGGCCCGCAGCTCCAGGCGGTGGAGGCGCGCCTGACGCTGGAGCTGCAGCAGACGCTGGCAGACGTGCTGGGCATGGTGAGCCTCTCGTAGGTCCTTTGCTCCCTTTGCGCTGGGACTTGCATCTGTTTGGGCGACATGGCGGGCCAGCGCCCGCAGCCACCAGGCGTCAACTGTCTCACAGCACCAGGGCACGCACGGGCGAAGAGGCGCTCGCTGTGCGTCCAGCAGACACGTCCTGTGGGAGCAGGCGTCCGCCAGGCAGGGCCAGAGGAGCCCCTGGGCACCCGTAGTGCTTGCGGCGTGGCGCACCCTGTGGCCGGCCATGAAACAGCTCCGTTTGCGCCCAGCTTGCCAGGGTCATCCTGGTCGCGGTCGGCGCATGAGGAGGCACTAGGGCGCGCGCAATGCGTGCACGTGTGCGCGCGCAGGACCGCGGCCCGGGCGCGCAGCTGCCCACCAGCTTCCCCGAGGCCATCCGCCGGCCGGGCATGAGCGAGGACGACGCGCTGGCGGCCATGGCGGCGCACCCGCGCCTGCGCCAGTGGCAGCAGCGCCTCACGCACCTGCTGGCCCGCTACATGTTTGGCGTGCGCCACGGCGACACGCAGCCCGCGCCGCTCGTCAGCTGCCCGGGCGGCCCCGGCCCCGGAAGTGCGCAGTGTACTCTTGGGGGGGTGCATCGTCAGCCGCCGCGCATTGCAGAGGCAACGGAGGGGGCGGTTGTGCTACGTCAGATGACATGAGAGCCAGCTCCAGCTTGTGACTGCCTTGGTGCCCGGTGCAGACCTGACCTTGGAGGACGTGGGCCGCGACTTCTGTCCCATGTACAGCCCGGCAGAGGTGAGAAGGCCTCGCCGCGTGGCAGCGCTGGCCTGCGGCCGCTGGGCTGGGCGTGGACGCGTGGACGCGCGCGCGCGGCCTGGCGTCAGCATCCACACGCGGCCGGAGGGTGTGGGAATGCGGCGAAGCGGCACACCAAGCGGCGGCAGGGTTTGTTGGTGCGGTGTGGCGCAGGTGGCCAGCCACGTGGGCACCAGCCGCTGGCCCTACCTGGACCTGAGGGAGCTGGCGCAGATGTGGGTGCGCCGGGGCACGTGCAACGTGGCCAGCTCCTTTGGCGGCGTCTACGGAGAGTGGCTCAGCCAGGTGCGGCGCTGTGCTTGCGCACTTTTGCGCGTGCTTCGCCAGCGCACAGCACCCGGCAGACTCGTGTGAAGGGTGCAAGCAGCAGGCAGCGGCGTCGCTGCCTTCTGAATGCTGGCTCAGTGCAGTGTGCGCACGTCCTGGCTTGCCGCGCGTGGCGAGGCGCCACGGATCAGCTGCGAGGCGCCAGGCGCATGCTCTGCCATTGCGCGCGAGCGCAGAACCGCATGTACAACAGCAAGCAAAAGACCTTCAACGTGGCCAACCTTGACCAGGTGGGCTCCTTCGGGGTGGTCCTGCGCTGTGGAAGGTGGGAGTGACGCGGGGGCGCAGCGCGCGGCACGCGTCTGCCTGCAGAATCGGGCAACCGATGGCTCCTTCCTGCGTGCCGCGGGCGGTGGCCTGTTCCGTTGATGCCAAGATGCACACATACGCACACACACACACGCACATGCTGGTGTGCAGGACGCGGTGGTCTTCCTATACGACGTCCTGTGAGTGCAGCTCGACGCGGGCTCATCAAGCTGCCGGCCGCCATGCAGCCAG
>VFQP010003175.1_pt1 | contig 17064 bp, 16 predicted proteins | sample 3512351 | NCBI WGS metagenome assembly VFQP01 (sample SAMN10412372, study PRJNA504923) | tailings metagenome | isolation source: Relicate 1 Philex TSF1 revegetated site | place: Philippines: Tuba, Benguet | collected 2017-08-29
CCCGGTGAACGCAGCGGCTGGATGCTGCACGGGTGGTTCGCATGAGCTGGGACGATGCGGTCGATGGCATCGACCGCGACACGCCCGGCGGCCGTCCGCCGCGCGCCTGGACGGTGGCGTCGCGCCTGCACGGCGCGGCCAACGACGAGGTCGTGCACGAACGCGGCGGCGATGCGCCCGCGTATGCCGAGCTGCACTGCCTGTCGGATTTCTCGTTCCTGCGCGGCGCGTCGAACGCCGAGGCGCTGTTCGCGCGCGCCGCGCAGTGCGGCTATTCGGCGCTGGCGATCACCGACGAGTGCTCGCTGGCCGGTATCGTGCGCGCGCTCGAGGCTTCGCGCGCGACCGGAGTGCCACTGATCGTCGGCAGCGAGTTCGCCCTCGTCGACGGCACCCGCTTCGTGCTGCTGGTCGAACACGCAGCCGGCTACACCCGGCTGTGCGAATTGATCACCACCGGCCGCCGCGCCGCCGGCAAGGGCCGGTATCGGCTCACCCGCCCCGATGTCGAGGCCTGCTTCGGCAATGCGGACGCCGGCGTCTTCGCGCTGTGGCTGCCTGGCGCGACGGCCGATGCCGCGCAGGGCGCGTGGCTGCGCGCGGTGTTCGGCGAGCGGGCGCGACTGGCCGTCGAACTGCACCGCGACCACGACGACAGCGCCCGGCTGCAGACGCTGCTGGCGCTGTCACGACAGCTGGACCTGCCCGCGCTGGCCAGCGGCGACGTGCACATGGCGCGCCGCCGTGACCGCCTGCTGCAGGACACGCTGACCGCGATCCGGCACACCACGCCGCTGTCCGAATGCGGCGCCCATCTGTTCCGCAACGGCGAGCGCCATCTGCGCACGCGTCGCGCGCTGGGCAACATCCATCCGCATGCGCTGCTGGACGAAACCGTCGCCCTGGCCCGGCGCTGTCGCTTCGATCTCGGCCGTGATCTCGCCTACCGCTATCCGGTCGAACTGGTGCCCGAGGGCGAAACCCCGGCGTCGCACCTGCGCGCGCTGACCGAAGCCGGCATGCGCGTGCGCTGGCCGGACGGCGCGCCGGCGGCCATCGTCGCCACGATCAATGAAGAACTCGCGCTGATCGAAGGGCTCGGTTACGAGGCGTTCTTCCTCACCGTCGCCGATATCGTGCGCTTCGCGCGATCGCGCGGAATCCTGTGCCAGGGCCGCGGCTCGTCGGCCAATTCGGCGGTCTGCTTCGCGCTCGGCATCACCGCGGTCGATCCGGTGGAGACGCGGCTGCTGATGGCGCGCTTCCTGTCGCGGGAGCGCAACGAGCCGCCCGACATCGACGTCGATTTCGAACACGAGCGCCGCGAGGAAGTGCTGCAGTACGTCTACGCCAAATACGGCCGCGAACGTGCCGCGCTGGCGGCCACGGTCATCGCCTATCGCGGCAAGAGTGCGGTGCGCGATGTCGCCAAGGCCTTCGGCCTGCCGCCCGACCAGATCGCGCTGCTCGCCAACTGCTACGGCTGGGGCAACGGCGACACGCCGATGGAACAACGCATCGCCGAAGCCGGCTTCGATCTCGACAACCCGCTGATCGCCAAGGTGCTGCTGGTCACCGAACTGCTGCGCGACCATCCGCGGCACCTGTCGCAGCACGTCGGCGGGTTCGTGATCTGCGATGCGCCGCTGTCCACCGTGGTGCCGGTCGAGAACGCCGCGATGCCGGACCGCACGATCATCCAGTGGGACAAGGACGATCTGGAAACCATGCGCATGCTCAAGGTCGACTGCCTCGCGCTCGGCATGCTGACCTGCATCCGCAAGACGCTGGACCTGGTGCGCGGCCATCGCGGCCGCGACCACGAGATCGCGACGATTCCGAACGAAGACCCTGCCACATACGCCATGATCCAGATCGCCGACACCGTCGGCGTGTTCCAGATCGAATCGCGCGCGCAGATGGCGATGCTGCCGCGGCTGAAGCCGGCGACGTTCTACGACCTGGTGGTGGAAGTCGCCATCGTCCGCCCCGGCCCGATCCAGGGCGACATGGTGCACCCCTATCTGCGTCGCCGGCAGGGCAAGGAAACCCCGACCTATCCCTCGGCCGGCGTCGAGGACATCCTCGGGCCCACGCTCGGCGTGCCGCTGTTCCAGGAGCAGGTGATGGAGCTCGTCATCCACGCCGGCTACACCGCCGACGAGGCCGACCAGTTGCGGCGCTCGATGGCCGCCTGGCGCCAGGGCGGCGACATGGAACCGCACCGCGTGCGCATCCGCACGCTGATGGAAGGCAAGGGCTACGCCTCCGCCTTCATCGACCAGATCTTCGAGCAGATCAAGGGCTTCGGCTCCTATGGATTTCCACAGAGCCACGCGGCCTCGTTCGCGAAGCTGGTCTACGCCAGCTGCTGGCTCAAGCGCCACGAACCGGCCGCGTTCGCCTGCGGCCTGCTCAACGCGCAGCCGATGGGCTTCTACTCGCCCAGCCAGATCGTGCAGGACGCACGGCGCGGCAGCGCCGAGCGTGCGCCGGTCGAGGTGCTGCCGGTCGACGTGCTGCACAGCGATTACGACTGCACCCTGCACGGCGGCCGGCACTGGCGCAGCGACGCCGATCCGGGCGAACAGCCCGTGATCCGGCTCGGCCTGCGTCTGGTGGCCGGGCTGTCGGAAGACGCGGCCCGGCGCATCGTCGCCGCGCGTGCGCAGCGCCCGTTCGCCGACCTCGCCGACCTGTGCCAGCGTGCCGACCTCGATGCCAAGGCCCGTCAGATGCTGGCCGAAGCCGATGCGTTGCGTCTGGCCGGGCATCGCAATGCCGCACGCTGGGCCGTGGCCGGCATCGAACAACGCCGCCCGCTGTTGCCCGGCAGCCCGGCCGAGCAGCGGGTGGCCCTGCCCGCGCCGGCCACGGGCGAAGACATCATGTCGGACTACCGCAGCCTCGGCCTGAGCCTCGGCCCACACCCGATGGCGCTGCTGCGCGCGCAGATGACCGAGCGCCGCATCGTCGGCCTGCGCGAGCTGCAGCACCGGCCCCACGGCAGCGGCGTGCACGTGGCCGGCCTGGTCACCCAGCGCCAGCGCCCGGCGACGGCCAAGGGCACGATCTTCGTCACCCTGGAAGACGAGACCGGCATGATCAACGTCATCGTCTGGGCGCGGCTGGCGGTGCGTCGACGGCGGGCCCTGCTCGAATCCCGGCTGCTCGCGGTGCGCGGGCGCTGGGAGCGCGTGGACGGCGTGGCCCACCTGATCGCCGGCGATCTGCACGATCTCAGCGCGCTTCTCGGCGGAATGCCGTTGGCATCCCGCGATTTTCATTGAGGCCACGCCGGGGTTTGGGATTCGCCCGCGCCGCATGCGAAAATCGCCGCGTTCGGCCCCGTAGCTCAGCTGGATAGAGCGGTCCCCTCCTAAGGGACAGGTCGCCCGTTCGAATCGGGCCGGGGTCACCATCCGCGACCGCCATTGCCGGCCCGTGTGCCGCGCCGCGTCGCGCCGCGTCCCCGCAGGCCGCCGATCTCGCTTCGGCCGCTTGCGCTCAACAGGAGTTCCGTCCATGCCCCATTCCGTCCTCACCGCGCTCGGCCTGTCCGCCACCGAATCGGGCACGTATCTCGGCAACGGCGAGTGGTCGACGACCGGCGATGCCGGCTTCCTCGAGCCGGTCAATCCGACCGATGGCGAGGTGCTCGCCCGTGTGCAGGCCAGCTCGCAGGCCGACTACGAGCAGATCGTCGAGCGCGCCCAGGCGGCCTTCAAGCTCTGGCGCAAGACGCCGGCCCCGCGCCGCGGTGAAGCCGTGCGCCTGTGCGCCGACGCGCTGCGCACGCACAAGGACGCGCTGGGTTCGCTGGTCGCGCTGGAAATGGGCAAGTCCAAGCCCGAAGGCGACGGCGAAGTACAGGAGATGATCGACATCGGCGAGTTCGCCGTCGGCCTGTCGCGCCAGCTCTACGGCCTGACCATGCATTCCGAGCGCCCCGGCCACCGCATGTACGAGCAGTGGCATCCGCTGGGCCTCGTCGGCGTGATCAGCGCGTTCAACTTCCCGGTGGCGGTCTGGGCCTGGAACAGCTTCATCGCCGCCATCTGCGGCAACATCACGATCTGGAAACCGTCGCCGAAGACGCCGCTGTCGGCGATCGCGTCGATGAAGATCTGCAACGACGCGCTCAAGGCCGGGGGCTTTCCGGACATCTTCTTCCTGTTCAACGACGCCGGCAGTGAGCTCGCCCAGGCCTTCGTCGACGACAGGCGCATCGCGCTGGTCAGCTTCACCGGTTCGACCAAGGTCGGCCGCCACGTCGGCGAGTGCGTCGCCAGGCGCATGGGCCGCTCGCTGCTGGAACTGGGCGGCAACAACGCCATCATCGTCGACCCCACTGCCGACCTGAAACTGGCGATCCCGGCGATCGTGTTCGGCGCCGTCGGCACCGCCGGCCAGCGCTGCACGACGACCCGCCGCCTGTTCGTGCACGAGTCGATCTTTGATGACGTGCTGGCCAAGCTCAAGACCGCCTACGCCCAGGTCGAAACGAAGATCGGCGATCCCACCGACGCCGCCAACCTGATGGGTCCGCTCAACAGCCGCGAGGGCGTGCAGGCGTACCTGGACGCGATCGAGAAGGCCAAGGCCAGCGGCGGCACGATCGAGAGCGGCGGCCGCGCACTCACCGAGCGCAAGGGCAACTTCGTGCTGCCGGCGCTGGTCAGCGGCCTGACCAATGACGCCGAGGTCGTGCAGACCGAAACCTTCGCCCCGATCCTCTACGTCATGAAGTACCGCGATCTCGAAGAGGCGATCGACCTGCAGAACGACGTGCCGCAGGGCCTGTCCTCGTCGTTGTTCACCACCGATCTGCGCGCGTCCGAGCAGTTCCTCTCGGCCTGGGGTTCGGACTGCGGCATCGCCAACGTCAACATCGGCACCTCGGGCGCCGAGATCGGCGGCGCGTTCGGCGGCGAGAAGGACACCGGCGGCGGCCGCGAGTCGGGCTCGGATGCGTGGCGCGCCTACATGCGGCGTCAGACCAACACCATCAACTACTCCGACGCGCTGCCGCTGGCCCAGGGCATCAAGTTCGATCTGTGAGCGCCACCGGCGCGGCGGCGGCCCGGAGGCGCCGCCGCGCTCCCATCGCAGGGGCGGTTCTGGAATAATCGGGACTCCCCCGCTTCGCTCCGGGCCGCCGCCGATGGTGCTGCGCACTCCAGCCTGCCTGCCTGTTCGCCCCATGCCGCGGCCGTGCCCGGCCCCGTTCACTTCCCACCAAGGTCCGCGTCCGTGAGTACGCCGCTGCCCGGCCCCGTGCGCCAGACCAGTCCGCTGGCGATCACCAGCCTCGTGTTCGGCCTGCTCGGCTTCCTGCTGCTGCCCGTGATCGGCAGCCTGGTGGCCATCGTGACCGGGCATCTGGCGCGTAGCGAAATCCGCCGCACTCCGCAGCGTTTCGAGGGGGACGGCCTCGCGGTCGCCGGCCTCGCGCTGGGCTACGTGGCGATCGGCCTGGGGCTGCTGACGCTGCTGGTGGCACTGGTGTTCTTCGGCGGTCTGTTCGCGTTCATCGCCGCGACGTCCTGACATGTACGCATTCGCGCGCCCGCTGCTGTTCCGCCTCGATGCCGAGCGCGCACACGGCCTGGCGATGACCTCGCTGGACGCGGCCTATCGCGCCGGGCTGGTACCGATGCTGGCCAAGCCGCCGGCCCCGCTGCCGACCGAGGCATTCGGACTGCGCTTTCCCAATCCGGTCGGCCTGGCCGCCGGCCTGGACAAGAACGGCGCCCACATCGATGCGCTGTTCGCGCTCGGCTTCGGTTTCGTCGAAGTGGGCACGGTCACGCCGCGCCCCCAGGACGGCAATCCGAAGCCCCGGATGTTCCGCCTGCCGCGTCACCGGGCGCTGATCAATCGCCTGGGCTTCAACAACCAGGGCGTGGATGTGCTAGTCGCGAATGTCGAACGCGCGAAGCGCGCCGGCGTTCTCGGGATCAACATCGGCAAGAACAAGGACACGCCCAACGAGAACGCGGCCGACGACTATCTGTTCTGCCTGGAGCGGGTGTATCCGCTGGCCGACTACGTCACCGTCAACATCTCCTCGCCCAATACCGCGGGCCTGCGTGAACTGCAGGAAGAGCAGGCATTGCGGCAGCTGATCGGCACCCTGCGCGAGGCGCAGGAGCGTCTGGCCGCGCAGCACGGGCGCCGCGTGCCGGTGCTGGTCAAGGTGGCGCCCGATCTGAGCGACGACGACATCGAGGCCGCGGCCCGCGTGCTTTCGGACCTGCACGTCGACGGCGTCATCGCCACCAACACCACGGTCTCGCGCATCAACGTGCAATCCGACCGCCGCGCCGGTGAAACCGGCGGGCTGTCCGGCGAGCCGCTGATGAACAAGTCGACCACGGTGCTGCGCATGCTGCGGACGCGCCTGCCGGACAGCATTCCGCTGGTCGGCGTCGGCGGCATCCTCTCGGGCGCCGACGCGGTCAAGAAGTTCGCGGCGGGCGCTTCGCTGGTGCAGGTGTATTCCGGTCTGATCTACCGCGGCCCCGAGCTGATCGGCGATTGCGTGGAGGCGATCCGCCGGCGCCGCGAGGCGCCGAGTCGCGGCAACGTGCCCAATCTCTGACGTGCCGATGTCCGCCGCCGTTCGCGTGCTCCAAGGGGCCGACCTCACCTCGCGCAACAGTTTCGGCATCCGCGCCGCCGCGCGGCGGCTGGTCGACGTGCACGACATCGACGCGCTGCCCGAGGCGCTGGCGATGTTCGACGGCGCCGCGCCCCTGATGCTCGGCGGCGGCAGCAATGTGCTGTTCGTCGGTGATGCGGACGACGTGCTGACGATCTCCGATGCGCGGCGCGCCGTGGTGTCGGACGACGGCGACCGGGTCGTCGTGCGCGCCGCCGCAGGCGCCGACTGGCACGGCTTCGTGCTCTGGACCCTGGCCCAGACGCTCGGCGGACTGGAAAACCTCGCGCTGATCCCCGGTACCGTCGGCGCGGCGCCGATCCAGAACATCGGCGCCTACGGCGTCGAAGTCTGCGAGCGGGTGGTCGCGGTCGACGCCTACGACCTTCAGACGCGCACCGCCGTGCGCCTCGACGCCGCGGCCTGCCGTTTCGGCTATCGCGACAGCGTGTTCAAGCAGCAGCCCGACCGGTGGATCGTCACCGCGGTCGAATTCGCGCTGCACCGCTTCGCCGAGCCCAGACTCGACTACGCCGGCCTGCGCGACGCGCTGGCCGCGCGCGGCATCACGTCGCCCCGACCGCTCGACGTGGCGGACGCCGTGATCGACATCCGCCGCAGCAAGCTGCCGGACCCGGCGGTGATCGGCAACGCGGGCAGCTTCTTCAAGAATCCGGTCGTGCCAGCCGCGCAGGCCGCCGCCCTGGTGGCCGCGCATGCGGGCATTCCGGTGTTCGCGGTCGACCCGGGCCTGCGCAAGCTGTCGGCGGCGTGGTTGATCGACCGCTGCGGCTGGAAGGGACACCGCGACGGCGATGCGGGCGTGGCCCCCGGTCACGCACTGGTGCTGGTCAATCACGACCGCGCGGAAGGCGCCGAGCTGCTGGCACTGGCGCGGCGCATCGCCGCGTCGGTACGGCTGCGGTTCGGCGTCGACCTCGAACCCGAGCCGCGGATCGTCGGCGCGACGTGGTGACGGCGCGCACCCTGCTCGGCTGGCGCCCGGCGACCGTGCAGGGCCGAGCGGCGCTGTTGATGCTCGGCAGCACCTCCGCGTTCGCGCTGATGGCGATCACGATCCGCTTCGCGTCGGCGACCGTTCCGACCACCGAGGTCGCGTTCTTCCGCAACTTCTTCGGGCTGCTGGCGCTGCTGCCGATTCTGTTGCGCAGCGGCGGCGGCCTGCCGCGCACACGCAACCTCGGCCGCTACGTGGTGCGGACCCTCGTCGGACTCGGCTCGATGCTGTGCGCGTTCTGGGCGATCGGCCACCTGCCACTGTCGCAGGCGATCTCGCTGTCCTACGCGGCGCCGCTGTTCGCGACGATCGCCGCCGTGCTCTGGCTGGGCGAAGTGGTGCGCATCCGGCGCTGGATGGCGGTTTCGGCCGGGTTCGTCGGCGTGCTGGTGATCCTGCGCCCGGGCGTGGCGTTCTCGGCGGCGATGCTGGTACCGGTCGTCGGCGCGCTGCTCGCGGCGGTCGTCGCGATCCAGATGAAGCAGCTCTCGAAGCTCGATTCGCCCGACACGATCGTCTTCTACACCTATCTGCTGTGGGTGCCCCTGTCGCTGGTGCCGGCGCTGTTCCAGTGGGTCTGGCCGAGCCCGACCGTCTGGCTGTGGCTGGTCGCGACCGGCGTGCTCGGCACGCTGGGCCAGTGGCTGTGGACACGGGCGCTGCGCCTGGGCGAAGTGTCGGCGCTGCAGCCGATCAGCTTCGTGCAGCTGCCGATCGTCGTCGTGTTCGGCTGGTGGCTGTTCGGCGAAGTAATTGATCTGTGGACCCTGATCGGCGCGGGCATCGTATTCGGCGCCAACGGATACATCGCCCACCGCGAGGCCGTGCTGTCGCGCCGCGCGGCGACCCAGCGTCCGGCCCAGGCCGCCAAGCCGAGCGAATAGGCCGGAGTCCTGTCCACACTACGGGTGCCGGGCCGCCTGTCGCCGCGCGAGCGACGCGCCTGCAGGCCGCCGCGCTGCCGCCTAGAGCTCGCTTTTGGCGACCTCGCGCAGCTTGCCCTGGTGCAGCTCGAGCACGCGGTCGAGCTTGGCGGCGAGGCGCCGGTCGTGGGTTACCAGGACCAGGCTCGTGCGCTGGGCCCGGTTGAGTTCCAGCATCAGCTCGAACACGGTGGCCGCCGTACGCTCGTCGAGATTGCCGGTGGGTTCGTCGCCGAGCACGCAGGCCGGCCGATTGACCAGTGCGCGCGCAACCGCGGCACGCTGCCGCTCACCGCCCGACAGCTCGCCCGGCTTGTGACCGAGACGATGCTCGAGGCCGACCGCACCGAGCAGGCCGCGCGCGTGCCGCTGCGCATCGGCGTCGCCCAGACCGCCGAGCAGCGCCGGCAGCATGACGTTTTCGAGCGCGGTGAACTCCGGCAACAGATGGTGGAACTGGTAGACGAAACCCAGCGAGTGGTTGCGCAGGGTGCCGCGGGCGGCGTTCGACAGCGCGCTCATCTTCTGGCCGGCGACGTAGACCTCGCCTCGGGTCGGCGTGTCCAGCCCGCCCAGCAGATGCAGCAGCGTGCTCTTGCCGGCGCCGGACGCGCCGATGATCGCGACCGTCTCGCCCGCCTCCACCGAGAAATCCAGGCCGTCGAAGACCGGCGTCTTCATCGAACCCTCGGCGTAGGTCTTGCCGAGCTGCTCGGCCTGCAGCACCACGCCCTCGTAGGGCGCGTCGGACGGGCGTGTCGTCGTGCGGATCACGGTCTCACTCATAGCGCAGTGCCTCCGCCGGCGCGGTCCGCGCGGCGCGCCAGGCCGGATACAGGGTGGCGAGGAAGGCCATCGCCAGCGCGATCACGGCGATCATCACCACGTCGCTGGTTTGAAGATCGATCGGCAGGCCGGTCACGTAGTACACGTCCTCGGGCATCAGCACGACGTTGAACGTCCGCTCGATCGCGCGAAGGATGTGCTCGAGATTGAAGGTCAGCAGCAGGCCGCCGCAGACGCCGAGCACGGTGCCGATCACGCCGATCATCGTGCCCTGCACCATGAACACCTGCATCACGCCGCCCGGCGTGAGCCCCAGCGTGCGCAGGATGGCGATGTCGGCGTGCTTGTCGGTGACCAGCATGACCTGGGAATTGAGCAGCGAGAACGCGCCCATCAGGATGATCAGCGACAGCAGGATGCCGATCATCGTCTTCTCGAGCTTGAGCGCGCGGAACATGTTGGCGTTCTCGCTGCTCCAGTCGCTGACCCGGTAGACGCCGCCGAGGCGATGCACGAGGTCACGGGTGACCTGCTGGGCCTGGTCCATGTCGTGCAGCTTGAGCCGCACACCGGTCACGCCCTCGCCGATGCGCAGCAAGCGCTGCGCGTCCTGCAGGTTGACCACGGCCAGGCGACGATCGAAATCCTGATAGCCGGCTTCGAAGATGCCGCTGACATTGAACCGCTTGAGCTGCGGCACGGCGCCCATCGGCGTGACCTGGAAATCGGTGGTGACGATGACGCTGTCGCCCACGCCGACGCCGAGCCACAGGGCCAGCTCGCGGCCGAGCACGATGTTGAAGCTGCCGGGCTGCAGATCCGAAAGCTCACCGACGACCATCGAGGTGCCGAGGTCGGACACCTGCACTTCGTCGTCGGGCGAAATCGCGCGCACCGCCGCCGGCTCGTTGCGGCGTCCGCGCAGCAGCGCCTGGGTGTCGACGTACGGCGCCGCGCCGGCCACGCGCGGATCTTCGCGCGCGACATCGATCGCACGCGCCCAGTTCTGCAGCGTGTCACCGTCGGCGCTGATCGTCGCGTGCGCGACCATCCCGAGCATGCGATCGCGAATCTCCTTCTGGAAGCCGCTCATCACCGCCAGCGTGGTGATCAGCACGGTCACACCGATCGCGATCGCGAAGATCGATGCCAGGGAAATGAAGGAGATGAATCCGTTGCGGCGTTTGGCACGCAGATAGCGCAGGCCGATGGCGGCAGGAATGGGTCTGAGCATGGAGGTCCGTCATGGAGGCGGCGCGCCGTCGGCGCGTCGCTCGCCGTTCGGGGCCCCGCCGGGCGACGGCTATGGTGCCACCGTTTCCGCCCGGGGTGGCGGCGTCAGCGCCGCCGAGGCCAGACGCAGTTCACGTCGTGCTGCCGCGGGCAACGTATCCGGCCACCACAGCAGCGTGTGGCGTCGCCGCCCCTCGCGCCAGTCGAGACGGACGATCGGCCCGCGCCAGTGCAATCGGGGCCCATCGAGACGGTGCCCGTCGAGGCACACGCCCCCCCCCGCGTCGATCACCAGCTCACGGCCCGGGCGACGCGACTCGGCGAGGATCATCCGCGCGCCCAGCAGCAGCACGCTCGGCATCGCCAGCCACACCAGCACGACCGGCATTTCCGACAGCAGCAGGGACAGACAGGCGCAGACGGTCAGCGCGGCGAGCAGGCTCATCAGCAGCCGCGACGGTACCCAACGCACGCGCGCGGAGGCGCCGTCAGTCGTTGTGCGGAAGCGCGCGGATCGATTGGACGAGGGTGTCGAGGTCGGCATCGTCGGGACGGTCGTGGCCGAGGAACCACTTCCACAACCTATCGTCCTCGCAGTCCAGCAACCGTCGGAAAACCGCCCGCTCGGATTCGGAGGACACCGCCCAGCGCTGGTCGAGCCACCGCTCGAACAGCCGGTCGAGTTCCCGCATGCCACGCCGGCTGCGCCAACGCAGACGACGGAGTTCGAGGGCATCGTCTTCAGACATGGGAGGAGTTTCCAGAGACACGGGGTACCCGGCGCATGTACGGCACCGGAGCGCCGGGGACGCGGCGGTCCACGCGATTACCGACGCACGACGTGATCGCTTCACGATGCGCGGCCGCGCGCCATCCGCCCCCGGGGAGCGCGAACGGCGCCGGCACCGCCGGCGTCGCGATCGAGCTGGACCGGTCGTCCGCGGTGATCTGCCGATGATGACGGCATTGCGGGCCGGCGGCTGTGCCGCACCCCGCCGCTTTCGCGAACGCTGCGCGCCCGGGGCGCGCACGTCGAACGACCGCGAGCCGGCCCGACTGCCGGGCCTCCGTGCCACGACGCCGTCGACGACGGCGTCGTGCCCTCAACCGCGACGCGCGAGCATCAACCGCTTGATCTCGCCGATCGCCTTGGCCGGGTTCAGGCCCTTGGGGCAGGTCCGCGCGCAGTTCATGATGGTGTGGCAGCGGTAGAGCTTGAACGGATCCTCGAGATCGTCCAGACGCGCGCCGGTGTCTTCGTCGCGGCTGTCGATGATCCAGCGGTAGGCCTGCAGCAGCACGGCCGGCCCCAGATAGCGATCGCCGTTCCACCAGTAGCTCGGGCAGCTGGTCGTGCAGCATGCGCAGAGGATGCACTCGTAGAGGCCGTCGAGCTTGGCGCGGTCTTCCTTGGACTGCAGGCGCTCGCGATCCGGCGGCGCCGCACTCTGGGTGCGGATCCACGGCTGGATCGACGCGTACTGGGCGTAGAAGTGGGTGAGATCCGGGACCAGGTCCTTGACCACTTCCATGTGCGGAAGCGGATAGATCGGCACCTCGTCCTTCTTGCAGTCTTCGATGGCGCGCGTGCAGGCCAGCGTGTTCGTGCCGTCGATGTTCATCGCGCACGATCCGCAGATGCCCTCGCGGCACGAGCGACGGAAGGTCAGCGTCGGATCGATCTCGTTCTTGATCTTGATCAGCGCGTCGAGAACCATCGGCCCGCACTTGTCGAGATCGACCTCGTAGGTGTCCGTGGACGGGTTGCGACCGTCGTCGGGATTCCAGCGGTAGACCTTGAAGGTACGCGTGCGCGTCGCGCCGGTCGCCGGGAAATGCCGGCCCTGCTGCACCTTGGAGTTCTTCGGGAGCGAGAATTCTGCCATTTCGAGTCCGTGATTCGTTATTGGTAATTCGTGATTCGGAAAAGCGGGATTCGCATCGTCTTTGGCATTACGAATCACCAATCACGAATCACCAATTACGGCGTCAATACACGCGTGCTTTCGGCGGCACCGGTTCGACTTCGTCGTCGAGCGTGTACATGTGCACCGGGCGGTAATCGATGGTGGTCTTGCCGGCATCGTCGAGCCAGCACAGCGTGTGCTTGTGCCAGTTCTCGTCGTCGCGCTCCGGGAAATCCTCGTGCGCATGCGCGCCGCGCGATTCCTTGCGGTTCTCGGCCGACACGATGGTCACCAGCGCCTGGCCCAGCAGGTTCTGCAGTTCGAGCGTCTCGACCAGATCCGAGTTCCACACCATCGAACGGTCGCTGACCTTGACGTCGGCGAACGAGGCGTGGATCTCGCGGATCTTCTCGACACCCTCGGCCAGCGTCTTGCTGGTCCGGAACACGGCAGCGTCGTTCTGCATCGTGCGCTGCATGTTGTCGCGGATCACCGCGGTCGGCGTGCCGCCGCTGGCGTGGCGCAGCGCGTCGAGGTTGGCCAGCGCCTTGTCGCAGGCATCCTTGGCCAGCGGCTTCTGCCGCGCACTCGGCGTGATCGTCTCGGCGCAGCGGTTGGCGACCGCGCGGCCGAACACCACGAGGTCGAGCAGCGAGTTCGACCCCAGGCGGTTGGCCCCGTGCACCGACACGCAGGCGGCCTCGCCGATCGCATACAGGCCGGGCACCACGGCATCCGGGTCGCCGTTCTTCAGCTGCACCACTTCGCCGTGGTAATTGGTCGGAATGCCGCCCATGTTGTAGTGGACGGTGGGCAGCACCGGGATCGGCTGCTTCTCGACGTCGACACCGGCGAAGATCCGCGCGCTCTCGGCGATGCCGGGGAGCTTCTCGTGGATTTCCTTCGGGTCGAGGTGGGTCAGGTCCAGGTGGATGTGGTCCTTGTGCTCACCGACGCCGCGGCCCTCGCGGATTTCCATCGTCATCGAGCGCGAGACCACGTCGCGCGAGGCGAGATCCTTCGCATTCGGCGCATAGCGATCCATGAAGCGCTCGCCGTTGGCATTGCGCAGGATGCCGCCTTCGCCGCGCACGCCTTCGGTGATCAGGCAGCCCGCGCCGTAGATGCCGGTCGGATGGAACTGCACGAACTCCATGTCCTGCAGACCGAGCCCGGCGCGCAGCGCCATGCCGCCGCCGTCGCCGGTGCAGGTGTGCGCGGAGGTCGCGGAGAAGTACGCGCGGCCGTAGCCGCCGGTCGCCAGCACCACGCCCTGGGCGCGGAACAGGTGCAGCGTGCCCTCGGCCATGTCGAGCGCGAGCACGCCGCGGCAGGCACCGTCCTCGTCCATGATCAGGTCGAGCGCGAAGTATTCGATGAAGAAACGCGCATCGTGCTTGAGCGACTGCTGGTACAGCGTGTGCAGGATCGCGTGACCCGTGCGGTCGGCCGCGGCGCAGGTGCGCTGGGCGATGCCCTTGCCGTAATGCGTCGTCATGCCGCCGAACGGGCGCTGGTAGATCTTGCCCTCTTCGGTACGCGAGAACGGCACGCCCTGGTGCTCGAGCTCGATGATCGCGGGGATGGCCTCGCGGCACATGTACTGGATGGCGTCCTGGTCGCCCAGCCAGTCGGAGCCCTTGATCGTGTCGTAGAAGTGGAAGCGCCAGTCGTCCTCGCCCATGTTGGCGAGCGCGGCGGAGATGCCGCCCTGGGCCGCGACGGTGTGCGAACGGGTCGGGAACACCTTGGTCAGACAGGCGGTCTGCAAGCCCTTGTGGGCGAGGCCGAACGTCGCGCGCAGGCCGGCGCCGCCGGCGCCGACGACGATCATGTCGTAGGTGTGTTCGGTGATCTTGTAGGCGTTGGTCATGTGGTTCTCAGCCCAGCAGTGCGATGCGCGCAATCGCGTACAGCGATGCGAGCGCGCCGGCGGCGCAGGCGAATGTGACGAGGAGCTGCAGGGTGATCTCCAGCGCGCGCTGGTGGATGTAGTCCTCGATGATCACCTGCAGGCCGAGCTTGGCGTGCCAGAACATCGCGATCGCGAACAGCGCGAACGCGATCGCATTGAACGGACGCGCGAGCACGGTCTGCACCGAGGCGAGGTCCGCGCCGACCAGCGACACCAGCGTGCCGACGAACCAGGCCACCAGTGGCACCAGCGCGACCGCGGTCACCCGCTGCCACCAGAAGTGCCCCGTGCCCGTCTTGCCCGAGCCCAGACCGCGGGCACGACCGACGGGCGTGCGGAAATCGCGCGGCCGCGCGACGTCGTTCGATGTCTTGGTCTCGCTCATGCCCCACCCCGCAACGCGATGAACCAGATCGCGGCGGTCAGCACGACGGCGAGCACGATCACGGTGTAGCCGGAGCGGTAGACCTCCGGAAGTTCGAAGCCCCAACCGGAGTCCCACATCAGATGGCGGATGCCGTTGAGCAGGTGATAGACCAGGGAGAACGTGGTCGCCGCGAGCACCAGCATGCCCAGCGGCGACGCGAGCACCGCCGAGGCCGACGCATACGCTTCGCCGCCCTGGGCGACCGCAAGCAGCCACCAGGCGATGCCGAATGCGCCGATCGACGCGACGATGCCGGTGACCCGGTGCATCAGGGACATCACCGACGTGATCTGCAGGCGGTACAGCGTGCCCAGCATGAACGGTGACAAGGGACGGTTGCGGTGTGCCATCGCTGGCTGCTCTCCTCGCTGGCGGCGTCTCGCCGCGTGGCTGATGGTGCGATTCCGCGCGTCGAGCACGGCGGCGCGGATCAGAAATCGATACAACGCCCGTTCTTTTCCCAGTCGCCGTACCGCGTCGGCTCGGGGCCGTCGCGGCCGCCGACTTCCGGCTCGGGTGCGGGGACCGGCATCGGCGCCTGCGGCGTCTCCGCGTCCTCGCCTATGATGTCGGGGTTGGTCATCCGTTCAAGTCTAGTTCCCAGCCCCATGTCAGACAAGCCGCAGGCGGCGTACGACGCGCCATTCGCCCTTTCCGACGTCGCCGTCGTGACGCTCACCGGGCGGGATGCGGTGGCGTTCGCGCAGGCCCAGTTCATGAGCGATGTCGCTGCGCTGGCGCCCGGCCAATGGCAGTGGAGCGGGTGGTTGACCCCCAAGGGCCGTGTAATCGCATTGTTCGCGGTCCTGCGTCGGGAGGCCGAATCCCTGTACGTGCTGCTGCACGATGCGGATCCCGTCGACTTCGTCTCATCGCTGCAACGCTTCGTTTTCCGGAGCAAGGTCACCATCGGCGTCGACCGCGGCTTGCAGGTCTCCGGCAGCGGGCGCGCACCCGCTGCCGCGCGCGGGCCCGTCGCGCACGTCGATGCGGACACCATCGAGTTCGATTTCGGGAGCGACGCGCATCCGCGCACGCTGCGGATCGCGCCGGCCAATGCGCCGGCGTCGCTCGACGCCGAGGCCGAAGCGCTGTGGCGCGCCCGGGACATGGCCTTCGGGCTGCCCCGGCTTCCCACCGACCAGGCCGAGGGCTGGACGCCGCAACAGCTGTCCCTCGAGCGGCTGCGCGCCTTCAGCGTCCGCAAGGGCTGCTATCCGGGCCAGGAAATCGTGGCGCGGACGCATTTTCTCGGTCAGGCGCGGCGTGGTCTGGTGGCCCTGCGGACGGCGGAAACGGCACCGCTCGCAGGCGAGGTCGAACAGGACGGCCAGGTGATCGGACGCCTGGTCTGCGGCGCCCGCGACATCCGCCTCGCCGTGTTGCCCCTGGAGCGCGCACAGACGCCGCTCACGCTGGCGGGCATGCAGGTCGAGCCGGCGCCGCTGCTCGACGGCCTCGCACGCTGACGCCCGCGCCCGGCGCGATTGCCGCGCCGGGGCCCGCGCGGAGACCTCAGGTCACCGCGAGCGCGCGGGCCGCATCCACGATGTCGTCTTCGCCGGGAATCACCAGCAGCGCGGCACCGGCCAGCGGCGTATAGGTATCCGCGCCGACCACCCGGCGCAGCGGCGTCGCGCCCAGACCGGCCTCGACGATCGCGGTGAGGATGCCCTCGCCCACCCCGGCGCTGCGTCGCCCTTCGTCGACCACCAGGATGCGCGCGCATTCGCGCGCATGGCGTGCGATGGCCGCCTCGTTCAGCGGCAAGAGCCAGCGCAGGTCCACCACGCGCACGGACCAGCCGTGTTCGGCCTGGATGGTGCGGGCGGCGCGCAGGCTCATCGGCACGCCGTTGCCGAAGGTCAGGATCAGCAGGTCCGAGGCGGCATCGTCGTAGACCCGCGGCTCGCCCGGCGTCAGGGCCTGGTCCGGCGGCGGATAGGCGGTGAGCCAGGCGCCGTCGCCGGGGTACAGGTCCTTGGTCATGTACAGCGCGATCGGCTCGAGCAGCGCACACACCCGGCCGTCGACCTTGGCCAGCGCCATCAGCGTGCGCAGCATCATCGCGGCGTCGTCGCCGCGCGAGGGGCAGCCGATCACCAGTCCGGGGATGTCGCGCAGTGCGGTGATCGAATTGTCGTTGTGGAAATGCCCGCCGAAGCCGCGCTGGTAGCCGAGCGACGCGATC
>VFQP010003176.1_pt1 | contig 17060 bp, 25 predicted proteins | sample 3512351 | NCBI WGS metagenome assembly VFQP01 (sample SAMN10412372, study PRJNA504923) | tailings metagenome | isolation source: Relicate 1 Philex TSF1 revegetated site | place: Philippines: Tuba, Benguet | collected 2017-08-29
TGTGTTTTCTTTCTTCTTTTCCTTTTCTTTTCTTTCTTTGTTTTTGGTGTTTGAGGTGGGGGGGGGGATGGGGTGGGAGGGGAGGCTGTTTTGTTTTTTGGTGTTTGGGGTGTGGTGGGATGGTTGTGGTGTGGGTGGGTGGGTGGGTGTTTATGGATGTATGGTTGGTTTGTTGGTGGTTGGAACTATACACGATCAGTTATGTACACACACACACACACACACACACAAATACATACACAAGCACGTGTATAGAAATACATACACAAGCATGTATACAGCCCACCTATATGTACACAAACCACCTATGTGTACACAAAAAAAACACACGTTACAGACGGACAAGCGCTATCAATTGGCTGATTGGCGTATACGACCCCTGCCACCTGGCATGATGGAATATGCACGCATGGATACCCATTACTTACTCTACATATATGATCGCATGCGGGTACGTTTTGTATTGACAAGCTGGCGATTTGTGTTTTTTTTGTGTGTGTGTTCTTGTGTGTGTTTTTGTATGTGTGTGCGTGTGTGTTCTTGTGTGTGAAGATTATGAGGACGTTTTGCATGTGGCATATATTCAACTTAACACACACACACACACACACACACACACACACACACACACACACACACACACACAGCAAGAGCTAGTAGCCAAGGGTCAGCGTCTACCTGATGCATTGAGTCTACACCTGCCACCCACCACCCCTCACAACTGCTTGGGGCTGGTGCTGGAGCGAAGCAGGCAGCTGTGTTTGTCTACATATGAAAAGGTGTGTATTTGAGTGTGTGTATTTGAGTGTGTGTGTGTGTGTGTGTGTTTGGCCACATATGAAAAGGTGTTTGTTAGTGGGGGGGTATGTTTGTTTGGGGTGTGAGGTGGGGTTGATGCTTGATGAATGTTTGTGATTGCATGTGTGTGGTTGTTGTTGCTGTTATATGTTGGTTTGTATATCACGAATCTCTTTCCCCATTCCCTCATGTCCCATCCTCTAAACTCCCTCAACAACCCCCATTTCTCACACACCCTCTTTCACACACACTCAACATCCCCCATTTCTCACACACCCTCACACACACACCCTCTACACCCCCCCCCCCATTCACCCACACCCTCTCTCACACACACCCTCAACACCCCTCACCCCCTCTAACACACACCCTCTACCACCCCCTCTCTCCCCCTCTAACACACACCCTCTACCACCCCCTCTCTCCCCCCCACAGGAACTCTACCAACCAGATGCATACAAGGCAATTGCACAACGTTCCGGACTCACCTGGACACCTCAGCAACTGGCTGCCCTGGCTGTTTTATTCTCATGGCGTGACAGCACAGCACGTCAGCTGGATGAGTCTACTGGGTATGTGCTACCCAAAGCAGTCATGATCCGTGTTGCACAGCAATTGCCAGGTAGCGTGGGGACTGATAGAAGAAAAAATTGTGGTGGGGGTACTGTGTTGATGGGGTGGGGGCTGTGTGGTGCGTGTTTTTGTGTGGATTGACTGTGTTGACTTTGAGTGTTGTGGGTATTGTATTGATTTTTTGGGGGGGTTGTCTGGTGTGTGTTTTTGTGGGTGTATATTTGGGATGTATGCTTTTAACAAGGGGTTTACTGACACTCACACTCACACACCATCACCACAGAGTCGGTCAATGCCCTGGTGCATGTTGCTGGCAGTAGCAGTGTCATACTTGTTGCACAGGCGGAAACAGTGGTCAAACTTGTGCGGGAAGCAGTCAGCAAGGTTGGCGTTGACCAGCAGATGGATGTTGAAGAAGAACAACACGATTCGCCAGCAACAACAGCACCACCAACAGCAGCAGCGCCAGTGGTAAATCCCACTGCACCATTACAACCAAAAGCAGTCAAACCCATTGCGTTGACCGGCACATTACAACCAAAAGCAGTCAAACCCATTGCGTTGACCGGCACATTACAACCAAAAGCAGTCAAACCCATTGCGTTGACCGGCACATTACAACCAAAAGCAGTCAAACCCATTGCGTTGACCGGCACATTACAACCAAAAGCAGTCAAACCCATTGCGTTGACCGGCACATTACAACCAAAAGCAGTCAAACCCATTGTGTTGACCACCACCCACACACCTGCAGCAGCAGCAACAACAGCAGCACTGCCACCAGGAGCAACAAACCCTGCATCACAACCACCTACAACAGGGGCATCACCTACAACAGGAGCATCTCAGCAAGACATACTCACACGTATAAAGCAATCCATGTGCCTCCCATCAGGTGCCACCCTCCCCCAACAGCCCACTCTCCCCCAACAACACCAGCAACCTTATTCAACGACTGCCCCCCACCCCTCCACATCACCAGCAGCACCACAGTCTCCTGACTCACCTGCTGACACTGCGCCACCACCCATGCAACCTGTTCCCACCTCATCACACGGCACTGACCGTGACACACACCAAAACACAACCCTGTCGACCACAACCCCCTCGACCACAAAACACCAGGCAGCACCCAAAAAGAAACAGAAAAAACAAGATGCGCTGGACTTGTACGGGGATGGGGTTGTATACCTGCCGCTGTCGATAAACGAGCAGTTCAGTGGGAAAGGCAAAGAAGAGACTGGGAAAGGCAAGGAGATGACTGGGAAAGGCAAGGACACTGGGAAGGGAAATCACACTGGGAAGAAAAACCACCAGCAGCAGCAAGAGGTGGAGGAGAAACAACACGTGGGCAGGAAGAGCAGCAAGCATGGTATGACGTTGGTACACGGTGATGATGAAGAGGAATCAGGGACAGAGGATGAAGAAGAAGAGGAGGAAGATGGTATGTGTATTTGCATGGGTTTCCATGTCCTTGACATTTGCCTCATTTCCTTTGCTGCGCATCCATGTACTTGACATGTGTGCATCCATCCCCCACATGATCTTTCCTCACACACAAAACCACCCAGGATCCCAGCAGGGCTTTGATTTTGAATCATTCAAACAGCAACACCCGTCCCTTCGAATTCAAATTGCAAACGCTGCAGGTCGCCAACAGCACGCAGGAGGAAGGGGGGGTCCTGGAGGAAAAGGGGGTGGACAAGGCAGCAGGGGTGGTCAACGTGGGCCAGGAAAGGGGGCAAAGGGAAGAGGAGGAGCCGGTGGTTTGTCAAATAATCCGTTTGCGGCTCTGCAGCGACATGCGCCCAAGGGTGCCCCCAAGCGTGCGAGAAACGTGGGCAATCAAACTGCTTCCTTTGCGCGCTAAGTCCCTTTCTTTGGTGTACTGTGTCAAGCCTATGATCTGGTTTTCGTGCATTAAATACTTTTTGAATCCATGTACTGGTTACCATTTTTGTGTCATTTATTTTTCATCAGCTTGTTCGTTTTTTGCACACGTCAACACGCAGTGCAAGAAAAGAAGCGGCAACGTGTGATATGGACCAACATGGGGTGCACAGCGGGGAGGAGGGACCCCATCACCAGGGGATAACAGATGTGCTTCCAGGGAGAACAAATGCGTTTCCATCTCAACACGGGTGCCTGACAGTGGGGCACATATACTGCACTCATTGGGGCGCATACAATGATATGCTGCGTACAACATCACTCTACGATGCATACATCCTACGAAAACAAAGAATCAGCGTACTGTATGATCATAATGTACACATTTTTGAACATACAAAACCCATACAAACACTCGTCACACGCAACAATGTCCCACACCCCAAAACAACTACTTCTTCCCACCAGACTTGGCATGCACAAACACAACCCCTGCCGCCAGTCCCAACGCGACACTTGCCAGATTTTTTATATTCGTCAGATTCTTATCCTCAAACATAAACATGCTCAACACTGCAATGGGCACCTTGTTGAGTGAGCCCACAAGAGAGTATGTCGTTGGTGTGGAGGAGGACAAAAACCACAAGGATGCAAAACTGATGCCAAACGACACAATGCCACTTGTCACTGCTGCTGCTTGAAAGTATGGGTTGTGCAGTGATGGTTCATGCAGCACGTGCATGGCTTCCCCATTGTACAGCATGAGCAGGAGAAGCAATGGCAGGGAGAGGAGGTTGTTGAAGTAGACCATGGACAATTCAGACAATGGTCGGGCATCGTCGGTGTAGGATGCCATCTGATCCATGACCCCACGTAGGTAGAGGGAATACCCACTGGTGCATAGGCAGTTGGCAATTTGCCATAGGTATCCAGGGAGATTGAATTCCAAGTCAGTGATGGAACCTGAAAAAGGGATTGTGGTGGGGGATGGAAGCACGGATTGGTGATGCATGGATGAGAGGGTGATGACCCCCATGATGAGCAATATAACATATGGGTATGGCCACATGGTCTGTATGATGTGTGTGACACAAAACCACAACACGACATACCGCATACGGCCGACAATGCCATGAGCGCCAAGCATGCCCACACCCCCAACCCATATGTTCTGCCGTAGAATGCAAAATCACCCCAGATAGTGAACAAATTGCTCAAGTTTTTCAAAACAGTGAGCATGGGTACTGTCAGGAACTTGATTGCATAAAAGCTTGTCCACTGTGTGTGTGTGATGATGTGTGTTGATGATGTGTGTGTGATGTACTTGATGTATGCATGATGTACATCATACATGCACACTCTACACACACAGTATGTGCAGGGATAAAAATGATGTGTAATGGGTACAGCATGTTGTGCATACATCGTCAACAACAACCATGGTGCCCCTTGACACCACCACCACCACCACCACACCGACGTACGATCATCAGCACAAACAAAATGTTGACGGGGAGCCATATCTTCATGATCTCCATGGTCAGCCGCTGCCGCCGAATAAACTGCAAGCCCTCACACACCCACACGAGCACTACGCAGACAAAGCACTGAAACCACAACAGGCCCGTGGGCGACGTGAAGTTGAAGGATGACAGTGCTAGCTTGTTGACAAGTACCATAGTGACACTGGCTGCGCAATATGCAGCACCAGCAACAATCACGGTGGTTTTACTCCTTCGTGCTTCAGCTGCAGTGGTATGGATGCTGGGTGTCCTGAGAACCACAACGGATCGATTTGATAACTTGTCTGTATTCAGATCAGATACTTCCATTGTTTCGTGTCCATCTATTGAACCGTGGCGCTTTTGGGACGCCATAGGTGCTGGTTGGCACGATCGATGTCTGGCGTTGAGCTGCGACGACGTCGAGGGGTTTTGGGGGATTGAATCTCACTGATGTCTGTAGGAATGGTACGTTCTCAACATCAATGCATCAATATGATTGGCTTTTTTGTGGAAAGCATTGATCAACTACCCAGTGGCGCAGGGGAAAGTAGTCGAAATTGTTTCCTCACAACCACGCCTCAAATACGTGTTCATGTACATCAAATCACATTTACGCTAGGGAAAATGGTTGGAAACTGCCATAGTCTCTTCATGAAGATCTGCATCGCAAACGCAGGTGATCAATCATGCTGCTGCAAAAACATCATCATCATCTGTGCATCTCTCCTATGTGCATCACTCTCAAAACTGGGTGCTGCCCTTGTTTTCCCGGGCATCTGGTGTTCCCGGAGACCCCACCGACCCCGTGGGCAACTTGGATTGCAAGCCCTTGGCAACCCCAGCCACCTTGCTTGTTGTATTTGCAAGCTTGCTATACTTGCTAGAAAGATCTGCCAGTGCATCCTGGTGTATGTGTGAAAAGATGTTGTACAGGGGTTGGTTAAGGACGCACAGATGGGCTGCAGCATGGCAGTCCCACAACACAGTGCCACTGACACAGTCTCCCACCCCCTACCTCTGGTGAATCAAAGCTTGTAAACCAGTTGATGGTAATGCCCAATGTCCCTGCAACACCAATAAACTGCAACGTGGTGTGATAGTTGATCACCGCAACCACGACTGCCAATGCTGCTGCTACATACGTCGCCACGGTTGTTGGCTGTGTTATGGTAATATGTAATGGTGATATGTACTGGTGGCATGTGCTGGTTATATGTGCTGGTGATGATGATGATGATAAGAATGATTGCAATGAGGAAAAGACACATACAAAGACGTACACATACTTTACGCACAATGTACTGGCTCATTGATATGCTGCCCATGACAAACAAGCTACACAGCACACACCAGACACAACACACACTAGACACCACAAACCACACATGAGACAGGGCAGTATATGCCCCATGCCCTCACACACGCATCCCTCCCCCCTTTTTACATCAGATGGTAATGATGGTCATGATGTTTGACCACCCTCCCAACCACTGACCCCCATACCGGTGCGTTGACTATTGACTCTTGTGTTGACTGCAGCAACGCCTCTGCCTCCTCGGTCAAAGCCTCCAATGGATTCACATCATAATTGCTGTTGCCCTTTTCAATAGGCAAATCTGCAGCACCCCATGCAGCAAAGCCACCAGCCAGGGCGTATGTGCGAAACACACCTTCCTTGCGGAGGGCACGTGCCAGCTTGATAGCCACTTCACCCTGTTGGTTTGATTGTGGGGGGATTGGAGGATGGGGGGGGTGGATTGTGGGGGAGGTGGAGGTCGGGAGGTTGTTTCTTTTATGCAAGGAAACATGTGGAGGAATATGTTAGCAAGTGGGTTTGATGGAAACAGCAGGTGGGTGTAGATTTCATGGTATGGGAACACATGTGTGGGCATGATGCAGGCAGAAATACGCTGGTAAAGACACCCACCTTGTTGTCCATGATCACCACCTTGGTTGCAGGGTTGACCATGGTCAAACCCGCCACAATGGCTGCAGTGGCCCCCACCTCCAGGTCAGACACACCCCGCACCAGTCGCTGCGTGCCACTGGTCACTCGCAGTGGTGGCAGTGCAACACCTTTCCCCCGGGCCCCCCTTCGCAGTTCAGGGACCCCCTCAGATGCGCGGCGTTCATCGCTGCGCACATCTACGAGCATTGCTTGTTCATTCTGTGGTGGTGGTGGTGGTGGTGGTGGAAATGTGTGTGTTCACGGCAACATTGTTGATACATACATATGTGATGTACACACAACAACAACAAGAGCAACAACAACAACAACAACACACAACACGCACACAACAAACAACAACACACACACACATACCTGCAGTAGTTGCATTGTTTGTGTGGGGCTGAGATCACCAGAGTACCCCCCATACCGTACAGCATAATACCCACCAACGGGTCCCAGAAGGGCCCCTGCAGCAACACCAGCAGCTATAGTAGGATTGGCTGCTGCGAATTCTGATGCTGCTTGTGCCTGAGGACCTGCAGACCTGTGTGTGTGGTTTTTGGGTGTTTTATAGTGTGTGCTTTAGTGTGTTTTAGGGTTTATCCCATCTGTGGGGGTATGTATAGGCTCAATGCACACACCCAGACCCCACCCCATCCACCATACCGCAATACATCCTGTACAGGTGGTGGCAATGCCTCATACACCTGTGTGACTGCTGCCCCCGCTGCTGCAGTTGCCCCCCCCACTGCCCCACCGACGGCGGTGTTGACCGCCGTGTTGACCGACTCCACAGAGGCCCCCAGTTGGTTGCTGAGTGACTGTACTGCATCGCCAACACCACTGGACACTGCATCCACATTGCTCCCCAGGGCTTTTGTGAGGGAATCTACCGAGGCACCGACCGCCCCCTTGATGTCCTCCACAGCACCAGTGACGGCATCGGTGGCACCGCCTGTTATGTCTGACACTGCATCGGTACTCCTGTGTGTGTATAGGGGGAGTGTGTGTATAGGGGGAGTGTGTGTATAGGGGGAGTGTGTGTATAGGGGCAGTGTGTGTGTGTATTGGGTGTGTATGGGGAGTGTGTTGTGCATGCTGTGTATACAACGTGTTTATGCCATCGTAGGACAATCACAGCATGAGGATGTCCCCTCCACATTGTTTACCACGAACAAAAATAATTGCCTCGCAACATCACCCCCCATTCCAGTTTTAAACCCAACCCCATACCCGCTTGTTATGCTAGTGGTGGATTGTGAGAGGCTATCAGCAGCACTGTTCACACTGTCCTTGACCCCTTCAACTGCTTTGTTTATACTCTTGCTGAACCCACTGAACAAATCCGTGATTGAACCACCCTGTGTGAGGGGAGACTATACATGTAATGTGATGGCGGTACACGTGATGTGTGTATTGATGTGATGTGCTATGTTTGTGTGTGTGTATGGAAGGATGTGGACAACAAACACCATAGGCAACAACACCCATTACAGGTATGTGCGCATGTGTGTGTACACAACGCCACATACATCGACATTGCTGCCACGTGGGGGTGGTGTTGGTTTGCCGAGTGGGTAGATGTCTGGCAGGTCAAAGGCTGGGGCCTCTGAGGGCGCCTGAATTGCTGCTGCTGCTGGTGGTGGTGGTGTGTCGGGTACAGCGGGTGGTGTGTCCAGTGACAATGATGGTGGTGGGGATACTGGGGCTGGTGGGGTTGGTGTGCTGCTGCTGCTCCCTTGGGAGACGGCTTCCTTGAGACTTTGAGCCAGAGCAGAAAAGGAATCTGTATGCGTTGTGTGGTGGGGTGCTGGTGGGGTGATGTGTGGTGCGCGGTGATGTGCGGTGCGCGGTGATGTGCGGTGTGTGGTATGTGGTGAGTGTGTGGCATGCATTGCAGTGGCATACAATACTACAGACACATACAACACTGCTTACCATCATCTGCAGCAACACAGTAGACTTCTTGAGGGACACGCACAATGGAGTCGTGGGGCGATGCCTGCACTCGCACTGTGATGGAAGGGAGTAATGCACAATACATGTGGTGCACTACATAAAATGATGTAGCCGCACAGTTCCATGCACGTAGACACACCTGCTTGTCGTTGTGTGCCGGGTGTGATGAGACAAGCGCCAGATCTTACCCCGCGAACACCCACAAAACAGGCCTGTGTTGTAATGATTAGTGTCGTGGTGCAAGCTATGTACTGTAAACTAGCACGGTCGTGGATGTTCACCTGAGGATACGCAAACGAGCCAGCCATCGTTCCCAACTGCTGCGCAGATCTTCCCGTTTACAACTTGTACTCTGCTTTGTGTATGTCACTAACAGTCACCTCACACTTGCCAAACAACGTGACGCAGAAATACTCGACCAAAAAAAAACCATCAGAAACATCACTTTATCTATCCGCTCACTCCTTGCTGCCACCACCCAGCACCTTGGTGCGATACATCCCCAGGGCCCAGATGGGAAAGATATTGCTGTGTAGGATTGTACCACGTGCATATCCAGCAGGTTGAGAGTGCAACCAGATCACCAGCCCAAAAAAAACACATACCGGTAGTTGGCATAGGTGATCATGCAATTCTTGTTGAACACCCCACTGATCGACTGCTGTGGCCAGTCCCCACTCGCCTGCTGCATCTTGAGCAAAAATCGCACCCCAGCCGCAATCGGCTTGGGGTCCACATGATGGTACCCCGCCACCATGAGCGCCAGCACCGCCCATGCTGTGTTGACCACATGGCTCTCGGCTGCAGTTGACTGTGAGTAGACCTCGTCCTGTGATGACAAGTAGCTCTCTGCCCAGCCACCATCGGTGCGCTGCTTGTGCAGGAGGAAATCCACAGCACTGCGTAGGCTGGCACTGGTGCGCACATCCTCACCCACTGCTGCGAGTGCACAGCACCCAAACCATGTGCCATATGTGAAGCACACGCCCCATGATCCATACCTAGGTGTCAAGGGGAGAGGGGTAGAATTGGAGAGGGAGTGTGTCAAAAGGATGACATCTCACACATGGTGACATCTCACACATACAAACACAGACATAACATCATTACCACACCCAACACACACACACCCAATACACACACACCATGAACCATCAGGTCGCTGGATGCTCCGCACATATGCCACCCCACGTTGAATGGCACGTGTAATCTCTTGGGAACGATGTTGTGGGTAGGTCTTGTGGAAGGATGACAGGGCAGTCACACATGCACTGGTGAGCTCTACATAGTCATAGTCGATCATAATATCACCAAACACCTCAGAGGGGTTGAGCAACTGCAGGGTGTATGCGGAGGATTGGTGTGTGATATGATGTGATGGATGGAGGATTGGTGTGTGTGTTTTTGTGGGTGAGGTGGTGATTGACACGATTGTTCATTGGGTGTGAAGATGATGGGTTTTGTGTTGTTCAGGTAGATGCATACAAACAAATCTGCCCCCCCACCACACACCTCAACATGCACCCCAACACACACACCCTTACACCCACCCACCCCACCACCCACACACCCACACACACCTCCAGTGCAGCAATGGACCGTGTGTTTTCATATGTAGCCCAACCCCCAGTACCATTTTGAAAAGACAAAATCACATGCACTGCCTCGTTGAGGCGAGCAGCAGGGATTGGGGGACCTGCAATATCTTCACCCAAATGCAACAGATCAAGTGCTGCCTGTGTGAGAGGATGACATATGGGTGTGTGCTTCCCTTCCCCTCCTCCACCTCCTCCTTCCCCTGCCCCCTTTCCCCCATACACACATACACACACCTCGAGCCCCTCCCCCCTTTCCCTATACACACACACACCTTGAGACCCTCAGAGGTACAGTCAGAAATGGGCCACCCATGATCCTGATTACTAAATGGCCATGCCCCTTTACTAATATGCCTATACCAGCGTGCCAGTGGCTGTGGGGACTCTGTCTGCACCTGACTGGTATCAATGTATGCACTGGCCCGACAAAGGCACTCGGTGAATTCTGCAGCCATGCCAGTGGATGCAATTGCTTGCACTGCAAAGGCAGTGTCCCACAGTTGGCTGCCGTTGTAGCCCTGCATCTTCATACCATCTTCTGCGAGCCAGAGATAATCGGGGACGCGCGCGATGTGACTGTGTGTGGGCGTGGGGGGGGGGGGGGGGGGGGGTGGCGGGGATTATGGTATGCATGGGGGGGTGCGCTGTGGACAGGAGCAGCTTTGTTTGTATCTGCATGAGTGCGTTTCATGCATTTGCATGCATGCATCATCCACAACATCATCCACAACATCCTTACAGCATCATCTCAACATCACCACAACATCATCACTATATCCTCACAACATCATTACAACATCATCACTACATGATCAGAAAACCACTCCATTATTCACAACGCACCGTTTGAATGCCTCAGAGTGTGGGTCATCAAAAAAGCAAGCCAACATGTTGAGTGCTTTATTAACTGGACCAATATCCACATACCGAGTGCTCATATCCTGGGTGTGATGGTATACAGTGTGTGAGGCTGTGATGGTATACAGTGGGTACACATGATGCTATGCCAACATGTACTACTCACACCCAACATGTACAACTGACACATCACGTGTACTACTCACAACCAACATGTGTGCCATGACTTGCACAATTCCGGCTCCCCTCCCCTCCCCTCTCCTTTCCTACCTCATAGTGAATCAGTGCCATGCACTCCTCAATAGCCTTTTTCCTCAACCAGCTCCCCTGCAGCAGTGGCTCCCCAGCATAATACAACACATTCCACAGCACATCCTGAATCAAGGGGTGTGGGTAAAACAGGTCTGCCTTGCAGCAGTGAAAACGGGCTGCATTCCAGTTGAGGCTGTCATAGGGGGTGGAGTAGAGTTCCTCACGTAGGGATTCAGTCAGGGGGGAGGGGGGACCAGTGGCGCGTTTGCCATAGACGACACACATGGGGAGGTAGACCTGGGGGGGATGGTGGTGGGTGGGTGGGTGTGGGAGTGGTGTGGGGCAGGAGAACATATATAGCCTGTATTTTCTTGACCGATGATTTGTACATGCATTTGCACCAACATGGCAACACATACAACCAACACCCTCAACCGACACCCTCTGAGTGACTTTGTCCCCTCACAAGTACAGCCCCACAATCACCCCCCCTCGGAGGGGTTTTCGTACCATGCGACAGTGACACCACATGCGCCCTGGGTGCACAAACCCCACCCCGGTCCACTTGCTGTAGGGAAGCAGCCACAACTCTGGGGGAATGGGGTTGAGCCCATCCCAAGAATACACACCAAGCACTGCCAGCCAAAACTTGCCCCAGGAGGGTGTGTATGTGGCGCCACCATGTGCAGTAATCTGTGTGGAATGCAAGAGTGGTTGTGGTGTATATAGGACCATGTGTATATAGGACCATGTGTATATAGGACAATGTGCATACTACATTAGAGGGGGGTGAAGCATGGGTGTGTCAAATAGAAGAAAAATAGAATAGAGTAGACAGTGTGTAGGAGTGCATGGGCACATGGGCACACAAATCATCAACATTATCGAGCTGCACAACATACATACCCATGCACGTGCAGCTGAACACACATCAGAGTCACGATCGTGCCCCAAGAGCCTTAGTGTCACATAACTGTAATAGTAGGAAGCAGTAAGTAACGTGTGTGTGTATTGTATATGCATTGTATACAAGAAACATGCTATGTTATGCTATATGCACATGTATGTGAGATTTATATCAACTATGTTCATTTATATATACAGCATACTTTCTGTACCAAACGGTTGTACTGAAAGTGCAATATATGCAGGCAACATAGATACAGGCAACATAGATTGGGAGCTACACAAAGCACACGAGCCCCTATTGTGCATCCCCCAACCCCAAACACACACCAGGGGCCCATACCTCAAGACAGTACCAAACATTGTAGAATGCCCCTCAATGTGCAGCCCATATCCACCATCTGTGTTTTGCATATTGCTCAAGTACCGAACCATTTCCTGCTTGGCGTGGCGACTGAGCACCTGGTCGAGGACACCACTGACATGACATGTAATCACTAGACCAGGCATGAGAAACATGGGCCCCCCGTAATCCCCTGGCCAGTGTCCATCGGGGCTCTGCAGGGTGCTGTAAAAACGCACGCTGCGGCGGATCCCCTCTTGCAGCAGTGTGTCGGTGAGCTGATTGGATGATGGGATGGACAGGGGTGGCTGGGATGAATAATCGGCGACTGTGCGGCGGGCTTGGAGGCGCAGCAACTCGTCAGCAGCATGTCGCTGCGTGTGTCGATGTTTGGTGTAATGTGCACGGAGTGCTTCTATTTCTTGCAATGTGGCTGGGTCGTTGTCTGCTTCATCAAACGCCCAGACCTGTGATGGGGGGACGATGATGGTGCTGGTGTGGTGGAGGGGTGGTGATGGGTATTGTGCAGCCCCACAACATGCGTGCAATGAGGTGCTGCTTGTTTCCACGTACCTGGCGACCCGCAAAGTCGTTGAGGGACGTCAAATGCGGGTTGCTGTCGGCTGATTCCTTGCCAACCAGCAGCTTCCACATGATGATGGGTGCGTGCAAAGTATCCGCAGTGATGCGTGATGCGGTTTGGGGTGTGTGTGGGTGTGTTGAGCAGGCACAGGGGCTTGATCAAGGTTGTATGCAGATGTGGTGGTCAAGATCAATACTACGGTGGTGCATACGCACTCGATGGGGTGCACTGTCTATTAGTACTGTCTATGTCAGCACTGTGTTTGTACTATGTATCTATTTATTCCCACTAAAGTTGCACAAAATCCAACACATTGCTTCCATCACATTGCACCTCATGAAACCACCCCAAACACAACCAAATGCGTGAATACGATCAAAGACATTCCAACGCGCAAGGGTATCAGAGAAGACTACAAGAGCGAAGGCATCGCGATTTTCCCCTGCACAAACGCCATAGAGACCAAGCACACCCTCCTCCTTGGCATGGTAGGGACTGTTGCATGTCGAAAAGCAGCAGTACATGTGAAACACGCATAGCAAACACGCCAACATCCTCTCAGGTGAACGTGATCAGCCATCCCGCGCACCACCCCGTGACCACCCACAACATAGGCAACACCACCCGCCTCACAGCGTGCCATATCCACCCGTATGTTGGCATGGCCTAGTACACAATCATCATATTACACTGACTGTCTCTCCCCACCATTCCGCAGGGTCCACAACATGGTTCCAACCGCACAACACAGCGCCCACCCTCACAACCACGTGCACCATCGCAGCACATCCCACCATCAGGACAACCTGCACAACAATCACCGCCTCGTGCAAGCAAACTTCTTCAACGACAAGTTGCCTCGTACCAGGTACCCATAGGGATACCCCGCATATAACCATCAGTGTGGAACACACGTGTCAACCACCTCAACTCCATATACGCTGCGCATACACACTGGTACTCTATACATCTCTCCTAGGTATCAAAATCCCTGGCAGGCAGTCGGCTTTTTCGTCATTGTGCTGCCCTGCAGAAAGCTGCTAGCAGCACTGGCGGCCCAACAACTGTCCCCGACCTACAGCTGCTTCATGGTGCATTTGGTCGGCCTGAAGCGGTCATGAATGGACAGGGCACCGTGTACAACAGAGAAGAAGCATTTGCGCAGTGCGTGCAGTGCATGTTGGACGATGGGGGAGCAGAGGAGGCTGTGGTGACACTTCAATCACGACACGGCTCCTTTGATGTGCCACGCAGCATTGTACGATTTTGTGGAACAATTGAATGAGCACGCTGTTTTGTTTGACTACACAACAATTGTTTACCCTGTCCATTTTTGTATCAAAGACAAGACATGTATCCCAACCTGTACAACAACTCACCAACAAAAACCTAGTTGAGCAGTTTTGCAATATCCTTGGCAATGGCTTCTGGTGTGCTGGTGGAGGCGTACCGGTTGACCACCACAGGAGGATCCTGCCGGCAGTCGACCAGAAACTTTTCTGTGGCGAGGGGAAAGGGATTTTCGTGGAATTATCAACTGGAAAGATGTTGAAAACAAGTCAACCAGAGAGAGTATACCATCCCATCCACCCCCCAACAGAAACACACACCAAAGTTCCACTTGATCCGTTCCATCATGAGCTGCTTCTTCTGCGACTTGAGCCATTTGTACAATGGTGCTGCATTGTCGCCATTGACCTCGATCTTTTCCATGATTGGAAAGGTGACATTATATGTTCGTGAGCAAAATGTTGCAATGTCCTCTGCGCTGCCTGGTTCCTGTCCACCAAACTGGTTGCATGCTGTGTGGGTGGTGGATGAGGTGGTGGGAAAGCATGGTTGTCAGTACGTACAGTGCTATAAACACGTACGAAAGCCAAGGATGACAAGCCCCTTGTCCTTGTAGTCCAGGAAAAGTTTCTCAAGTCCAGCATACTGGCCAGTGAAGCCACACCTGCATGGGTTGGTCGTGGATGACGTGATCAACTTCTGCATGTCGCCAACCTGTTTTGTTTTGGCAACCTACTTGCTGGCCACGTTGACTACAAGCACCAGCTTGCCCTTGGTGGCTTCTGGCAAGCTGAACGGGTTGCCCTTGAGATCCTTGACCTCAAAGTTGTAAAACGACTCGGTAGCCATCTCGGATGGTGATGCAAATAGGATGTACAGCAAAATGCAATGGCTGATGCGCAATGGTATTGCAGTTGTGTGTTGGTGCGGAATCGGTTGTGTAACGAAGGAGTTACTTGAGAAATTAACAAAATTGTTGCAACATCAAATCATGAAGGTCCTTGCATCTACAAAGCCTACTAGACCAACCGCAAAGGCACCTGGACAGCCTCAGCACAGTTCTAAAGTCCCGTTGGTGCAGCGGAGGAGGTTACTTGGCGGTATGTGATCGATGCCCTAGTGATTGTACGATGCCATGCCGTCAACTCAACTCAACTCATGCCCAACATGACCACAATATGACCATCAACACGACACACATCATGACCACAGCGTTTACGATGTGTCCATGCCTCAGCTGTTGTTGCACCTGTGGTCGATGGACATGGTATGACAAGTATTTTGCCTACAATATGGCATTTGGTACGTGTTACTGGGGGCATTGTAAGACACGCTCCCTGTTGAGAAGACACACAAACTCCAGGCATGCGCGACTATGAAGCCAAGATTTCCCCCCACAAAGCAGCGCTGTTTGACCAACTGTTTACCACACTGCAGCCCAACAACCAACAACCAATAAAGCTGGTAGAGATTGGCATTGGCACTGCTCCCAATTTGCAATATTATGCTGGCAAGGTATGTATCTGGTGCACACCGCCATGATGCGCAACAAGGCACCCCACCCACCTCCTGACTCAGGGTGTATCCGTGACTGGTGTGGATCCCAACCCCGAGATGCAGCCATATGCACATGAAACAGCAGAGCTTGCTTTTCAACAAGTGGGCGACTCTCTCGAGTTGCTTACAGGCACTGCTGAAGAGTTGCCACTTGCAGATGAGAGCGTGGATGCTGCTGTGTGCACCCTGGTCCTCTGCTCGGTCAATAACGTGCACAAGGTGCGGTGTACACAGTGCCCACATTTGATGGCTGCGCGTTCCAATGCAAGAACCCAACAACAGGTGCTTGCAGAAGTACGACGAGTGCTTCGGCCAGGTGGCTGCTTTGCCTTTTTGGAACATGTCTATGCGCCACCAGAACGCCCCGGGCTGCGAGTAACACAAACACTCCTCAACCCGTTGCAAAAGGCTCTGGCCGACGGCTGCCACCTCACACGGGACACTGTTGGGGATATTGGTCGCGCTGGTTTTTCAGAGGTGGACGTAAACGCGTTTGACGTGTCTGGTTTGACGTATCTGAGCACACACGCTTCGGGCGTGGCTGTCAAGTAACTCTTTCGACGGGTTGAAATGGAACCCGTCTGGTCAGCCGCTGACACCGCGATGTTTTTCATATTGTCGACGGCTATTTGTCATCAGTGTCATTACTGTCCCTCCCCAAACGAGATTAGGCCCCCGATCGATCCCTGACTCTCCCGTCTCGCCAGTCAACACCATGCATTGCCTGCCCGCTTTCCTTCTCCTGCTCACAATCGTGCACGCCGCAAATGCCTTTGGAGTGTTTATGCTCGGCAACAGCCTGATGCACTGGAACGGTATGTGTTTAAGGCGTTGTGCGGGAAAACCAGAGGTTAATTACTAATTGCCATCATCTCAACAGGTAATACATACTTTCCCCTCGTGCAGCAGCTCCTTTCTGCAAAGCTGGGCGTACCTGCCAATGTGCAAGCATATACCAAAGGTAGTGCCACCTTGCAAGACATCTTGCTGGACTTGC